>Ga0315274_10000502_pt1 | contig 61180 bp, 66 predicted proteins | sample YL17G02_20_MG_FD_203700 | JGI IMG/M metagenome (GOLD analysis project Ga0315274, IMG submission 203700) | Sediment microbial communities from Yellowstone Lake, YNP, Wyoming, USA - YL17G02_20 | ecosystem: Environmental > Aquatic > Freshwater > Lake > Sediment | place: USA: Wyoming | collected...
AAAATTAGTTCTCTAGAATACTATTCAAAAACTAACTACCAAGGATTAGAATCTCTTTGGTCTATGCTTTTGATAACATTCTCTACAGTAGACTGGTCTACCTTCTTGAGGTTTGAAGGGAACTTCAGTTTCTTGACCACAATCAGCACAAGTTGCCTTATGCATTTCTCTCTTAAAACCAAAGTCTCTTTTCTCGAATGGCATTTATATTTCCTCCTAATTGAATTATGATGTATTGAAATTATAACTTTATAAAACTATCTAAAAAGGGTATTTAAGCCCCTTTTAAAGTATTTTCTGTATATTTCATCAACTGTCTTACTATCTATCCTTTTTCCAAAACAAAGATGTGGAACTAAACCACCAGAGAATTTCTTGGGGATGTGCATAAGTTCATGCAGTAATGTCTTTTCTTGGTCTTCATTATTTAACTTGTCAAATCTTGGATTCAGGACTTCTATTATATAATGTGATTTCACATCGAGAACTTTCTGCCATACTCGTGACAAACCCCATATCCTTGCATATGCTCTTGATTTGGAATTGTAACTCCTTATACAAGTTATTCTGTTAATATCTAAATAATCATAATTTATTACTTCTACTATATGGTTCACTCTTTCTTGAATGTCTGGAGCAAATTCAAAGCGCATAATATTTCTTATTTTTAGTAGAATTTATAAAAAACGTTTAACCTCTTTTTACTTTTTAAACAAAACCTTTATAATATTGTTTAAAAATAGTAAATTTAGTGAAATAATGGCGAATAAACCAAAAAGAAACGTAAAAAAATATGCTGGTAAAACTGAAGAAGAATGGAGAGACTGGGGAGAAAAGTTCGGGAAAAGAATGGAAAAACGAGGCAAAGAATTCGGAGAAGAGATGAAAGATTTGGGTGAAAGAATAGGTAAACGTTTTGAAAATAGAACAAAAAAATTGGATAAGGAATGTAGAGATTGGTGGTTCTTTTCATTTGGTTTCATAGGTCCTTTGATCGGCAGCATTATTGGTATAATATTCCTAGCATTAGGTTTATGGATACTCAAGTTCGTTAACTTACCCTTGAACAGCACTTTCATTACATCATTATCAGACTTTATCATGTCAAAGATGCACTGGTTCTTTGCTTTTTTCCTGTTCTTCGGTTATAGCGATTACTTCTCGAAGAGATATCAAAAAACTTTTTGGATAGTCTCACCCATCTTTAACAGTATAGGCATAGTCATCGTAATCTGGGTTGTTACATGGTTATTGAACCTAATCAACAATTTTGCCAACAGCATTGTAATCTCTTTTGTGTCGAAATTTCTATACCTAAACCTTTCAGGGATATTCTTTGTGTTCTTTGTTTTGGGATATGCCATGGTGTTCATTAAAAAAATCATTATACATACGATGAATGATTAAAATGGATAAAAGATTGTACAGATCTGGAAAAGAAAGAATTCTGGGTGGAGTATGTGGGGGGTTAGCAGAATATTTTGATGTGGACCCGAGTATCGTCAGGTTGTTATGGGTTTTATTCACCATAATTTCTGTTGGTGTTGGTATCCCATTTTATTTTATTGCATGGTTCATAATCCCAAGAAACCCTAAGCATAAGTGGTAAAATAGTCATAAACAAAAATTTTTAAATGTAGCTTTTATTAATTTTTATTATGGTAACCGGAATTGCTTATTTTATTAGTCCACAGGGGATTTCTGATAATTATAAAAATCGTTTTATAGAGGAATTAAAAAGAACTCAGCAACCAAAAAAAGGTAAGGCTCTTCCTGCTATTCCTGTACTGCATTTAGGAATAACTCTAATAAAATACGGAAGTAAAGAAGCAGATGCAGCGAAGACCAGATTAGAAGAAGCTGGTTACGCCAAGGTGATAATAAAACCAGTAGAATTCGAAGACATTGGAGCTGTTCGTTCAACCTACCATAAAACAATTCTCCTGTATTAAGCGAAAATAAAATCAAGTTCAAAATCTAAAACTTTATCATGATAAAAGCAATTTTGTTCGATCTAGACAACACACTCATAGATTTCACGAAGATGAAGGTCGAATCATGTAAGTCAGCGATAAAAGCGATGATAAAGACTGGATTAAAAATCGATGAGAAGACTGGATTAAAGAAATTGATGGACACTTACTTCAGAGTTGGAATAGAATCTGACATCGGCTTCACAAAATTCTTGGAAGAACAGATGGGTGAAGTCGATGATGCAATCTTGCATGCAGGGATACAAGCTTATTTGAAGAGAAAACCTAATTTTTTAAAACCTTATCCTTATGTGTTAGAGACTTTAGAAATGTTGAAATCAAAGAATTTTAAATTGGGCATAGTAACTGATGCAACAAGAGAAAAGGCATTAACCAGGTTGAAAGCTATGGAAATCACAAATTTCTTTGATGTAATAATAACATACGATGAGAGTAAAGTCAAGAAGCCAGAAGAATTACCTTTCAGATTAGCCATGGAAAAAATAGGAGTGAGACCTGAAGAAACCATTTTTGTTGGTGATAGTCTTAGAAGGGATATAGAACCTGCCAAAAAAATTGGAATGAAGACTCTTCTGATAAAGAAATATCAAGATTTAAAAAAGATAAAAAACTTGGTTAAATGAGCAATTTACTGGGGGATTCTAATTATTTAGAAATTAATTCATTTCTAGTAAGTTTAATAAATCTTTCCTCAATGGTTCTATATCAGTCGGTTTGTTGATTCTTACCTTGTAAAAGTTTTTCCCAAAAATTTCCTCGATTTTCATTAGCTTTTTTTTACTGTTCTTATCAACTTTATTTGCAACTAAGAAAATTTTTTTATCCTTGAATTTTTCATTTACTTTAGTTACAAAATTTATTTGATTTTCTATTGGATCTGTGAAAGGGGATACATCTACTATGTCTATGATGTACTTAGGATCTATGGATTTCAGCTTATCAATAGTGTTGTCATACAATTTTCCATCTAAGGAAAACAAACCGTGATGGTCAAGTATTTTTAATTTACTCCTCCCATCGTGTATAAAGTCAGAATAACTGATGTTTAACATTTTATCAAAATTTCCCGTATCACGTTTACATAATTCCTTTAATATAAAACTTTTTCCCGAATTTGGGAAGCCTACAATAAATGCCGTTTTTGTTTTCTTTAAATTAGAAATTCTTGATTTTTTAGCAAATATGTATGTAAGATAAAATAACAAGACTAAAAAAGTTATGAATAAAACAAAGAGACTTACCATTGATATAGGTTGAATAAAAACATAGTCCATGCTTATTATAGGCATAAGGAAAGCTTAAAGTTTTACTGATACGTTTTCTGATGCAAAAATATAGCTATTTACTAATAATACTTCTCCATAAATCACCAAAAGTGTCCCTAAAGTTAACAAACCATAGAATACTAAATCACTGTTTATTAAACCAAAAATATCTAAGGACGATGTTGATAAACCCAACCCAAAAATAACATAAAAAAAGTTTTTTTCTGGTGTATTTAAAAGTAAAAACAAAAGAGAAAGAGGGATGACAAACAAGTAAGACCCGAGAGCTGTTGTAATATTGCTGATATGTTCTTTACATTGTATCTCAGTATATGTTTGAGAACCTTTCATATCAAATAATATAATTCTCCCTGTGCATCCATTCAAATAACCTACATAAAGATGTCCAATCTCATGGGAGGAGATCGTTAAAGAGAAGATTGATGCGTTAAAAAGCATGAAATACAACCAAACCTGAAAATATTCATTTATTTTAAAAGCTACCATAAGAATAACTTCCATTTTTATAAATAAAAAACTTTGAATTAGTTTAAAACAGAGTTTGAATCAGAAGAGAAAGCCAAAGAGTTCATAGAGTTTTATAAGTTGTTATACCCAAGCTATGAGTTTAAGGTTGAGAAAAGTTAAGAGGAATGTTTTTTTATTGTTATTATTTTATTTTTGACTTCTAATTCAAGACTAAGAAAATCATTTACTTTCCAACCTAAAGCATTCAAAATTCTAAATGGTATTGTAATTTGTCCCTTTTCTCTTAATGAAACGGTTGCAGGCATTTTATCCTTTCCACTTTTAGGCATAATTTTATTTTTGATTTTACAGTATTTAAATTTAAGAATAGTAGGAAAATTAGGAAAAATCTTAATAGTAGTAAAAAAATTTATAAATAGTAGTAAAATAAAATAATTATTGTGATGAAATCTCAACTTCTGAATCAGAAATTGGAAACATCAAATGAAAAAATTTTAATTGGTGGTTTGCCTTTTATTGTTGATGAAATAAGAGAATGGCATAAAGTAGGACTTATCTTGAAAGAAGAGATGTTAGATTATAATTGGGAATATCGAAAGAAACATTGTTTCAAGTGTTCACCTATCGAGAAATCTATTCATAAGTGTTTTGAAGTAAACAAATTTGTAAATGGTGTACAGGAAACACATTGTAAAAAAATGATTAAAGCAAGAACACAAAAATTCAGAAAAAAAATTAATGCGTTCCTTGATTCACATCCTTAAAAAAGAAAGTAAACTCTGCTGGAGTCCATATTTTGATTGAACAAATTTCTTAAAGAAAGTCCCATTTATTGTATGTCCACGTGCATTTGCAAATTCTATATCTTGGATTTGTATTGCATCAGATCTGCTTTGTTCATAACGAGTTCCAGCTGGTGCTAAATCGAAACAAAGTGTACTGGCATTCAAATTGACAGGTTTTACTGCTGAAACCATCCAAGGTAGACCTAAAGAAGTCGAATGGGCACCAAAAAGGAATGGTCTTGGAATATTGGAAATTCTCTTTTTTCCAGACCAACGTGACAATATTCCAACAACATTACACCAAATATCTTTTCCAAAAATTCTTACGGATAAATCAATCCAATTTGGAAAGTTATCTGGTATAGACCTATATATTACACTAAATCTATCGAATTCATTTTTTATTATTTTGTCAACTTTTCTACCAAATAAATCATCTGTTTCTATTCCAATATCTATGGTAGGACTGACAATTTTATCGGGATATTTATTTCTTAAATCAAGTATGTCAGATTCAAAAACATTTTCATCTTGTTCTCTGTCTATCTCTATATCCGATAAGATTGTTGCACCAGCTTTAATTTGAACTTCATGAATAGCTAATCTATCATTTTGATTCAAATGATTTTTTTGTGGGTATTGCAGAAACCAGTCACCTATCGAGGTTGGTCGTGCTGTTAATAAATTTCTATATTGAGCTATTGCTAGAGCCCTTTCAGATGTAAGCCTAAAGTAAGAAATATTTTTTACTTGTCTAGCAACTTGAAAAACTGGAACACCTGCATTCATTACCCCAACTTTTTCTGAGTAAACAATTTCTCTCTGGTTTGGAACTGAACATTGCATTTTAATTTTAATTCCTGCAATATCAACGTCTATTGCATTAGATGTAAACATATTCCCATTTGAACTAGTAAACATCTCCTTTCCAACATTTTTTACATAAATCTTCATCCAAATTACCTCCTATCATTCATTTTTTCTGGATTGTCTCAAGGAGAAAATAATCGGTTATGCAATCATCCAAAAATTTAAATAGGCAGGATTCAAAATCTATCTTAGCAAGTATGAACCCCGACCCATCTGGGAATGAAGGCATAACTAACTATTTCCCATGAACCCTCCTGTTGTTAACTTGACAATCACTATTGTTCATAAGTATAAAATTTTTATAATTCATTTTAAGTCCCATTCATTAATTCAAAAAATAATGCAAGAGCCAAACCTATTACCGCACCTTCAGTAACACCTTTTTTCTTTAATTCAATCAAATTTTTTTGATCTTTTTCAGAGATTCTTATATATTTGACTGCATTTTTTGTATCTACTTGCATTACAATATTCAATAAATCAAGATTCGTATCTAAAAGTTGTCTTAAAGCTCTTGGGTTATCCTTAACTTCGGTAACTACCTGTTGAACAGTTGGAATTGTTAATGTCATTCTTTATCACCCTCTTAGGAAAGTATATACTCAAAACATTAAATAGATATGCTTATCTGTAAAATTCTTTCAAAAACTATCAGATAGATTTTCTATCCTGTATAAAAGTCAAACATAAGTTTCTATATTTTGGTACTGATATTGGGGGTATAATGAAAAAACAAATACTATTTGGTATGTTGGCAGTTGTTCTTATGTTCTCAGTTGCACGAGCAGTATATTACGATGGAAACAACGATGGTTGGATAATAATACCAACTGCTGGTGAATGTGCTGAGTTGAGTAGAACAGGTATGCCAGTTGATTGTGTAGACCATAGTTTAGACTGTCCACGATGTGGGGCTGATGCAAATGGCAATCGCGTATGGTGTAATTTTGTACCCAATTGTACAGTTACAACATGGAATTATGCTGTATATCTGACAACAATAGGACAATGTTGCCAAACACCAGAACACAATCATGATGACAGATACTACACCAAGACAGAAACTGATAACATAGTAACTGGATTGAATAACAGAATAACCACAGTTGAAACAAGTATAACTAGAATGTTAAACAGGATAGCACAATTGGAAGACTATGTCAACATGATAATCTGCAAGTTGCTACCAAAAATATTAGTCAAAATCAAAGGTGTAACTTGTCCAGTTTACTGAATAACTGCTAAATCATTTTTTTCTTTTTTAGTGTAAGGACTATAGAGACAGGATAGATTTTTGTTCTCGAAAAATAAAGTTTAATTATGGTAAGTGAAGAAACCAAAGAAATCAGAAAGCGATTGTTTAAAAGAGCTAACTTAGATTACAAAGGCAGTTTCGTATCACGATTAGAAAGAGAAGAATTGAGTAAAAACGATGAAAAAAGCTATACTTATGGTTTTAAAGATGGATTTAATTCTGCAAGACAATTGTTTGGTGAACTTACAGATAGAAAATTTGAAAAATTACTAAAAAAACAAAAAGAAATAGTTGAAGAAGGTAAATAAAGAATCTAATATTTTTTTATCAAACGATAGTTAACAAATGTTAATTTTTAATGAACATATGGATGAAATCAAATGAAAGTTAACACACTATGATACTATGTCAAACCAAACGTTAAGTTACCAATACCCATCAACAGTAAACTTTAAAAAGTAGGTGTTTATATACACTATAACTGAGAAAGAAACAAGTTAAAAAAGTTAAAAGGATAATGATTTAGTATGTTCGAATCAAAAAAATGTAGAAAATGTGGCAAGGGGTTAAAGGAAGAGTGGATAGCTTGTCCTTATTGTGGAGAGGGTACAAAAGACAGAAGAAATTACAATATGTTCCATAATATCGATAAAGAATTCGAGAGAATAGACAAGATATTCGGTCCTATGTTCATCAAGTTTCCAAAAATGGATATGGAAAATCCTTTCAAGGGCGGGGGTATTAGTATCATAATAAAGAGTGGGACAGGAATGAAACCTCAGATCGATGTTAAAACTGCTGGGGAATACAAGAAAATCGAACCTTATGTAAAGAGAAAGATAGGCGTCAGAGAAGGTTTTGAGGGAGTAAGAGAAGATAGAATAGAGAGGAAAATTAGGACTCCAAAAACAACAGAGGAGCCAGATGTAAAAATTTCGAGAGAGGGTAATAAGGCAACGATAAATATCAAACTACCAGATGTAAAAACTCCAAATGATATAGAAATTAAGAAACTTGAACAGTCCATCGAAATAAAGGCGTTTGCTGGTGATAAAGCATATTTTAAACTTATTCCAATTAAACCTAATTCTGAAATTTCAGAAAAGAGTTTTAATAATGGTGTCCTTAAGATAGAAGTTATGGGGGGATAAAATGCCAAGAAAACATAAAAGAATGACTATGAAGATTAAAGCAAGAAAGTTTAAACGAAAACAGAAGTTTGAAAGCAGAGAACATTTTTAATTAAACAGAAAACTAATATTATGTTATGTTTTTGAAAATATTTTCAGGGAAAAAAACGAAAAATATAATAAAAAGGACTAAAAAGGCTTGTATCGATACTACTTTTTCTTATCCTTTCACGATAAAAAATGGGGAAGGTTGCTTTCTTGAAGATTTAGATGGTAATGTTTACTTAGACTTTAACTCTAATGTATGCACTTGTAATGTCGGTTATGGACATCCAGAGATAAAGGAAATCATAAAGAGCTTTGGTGAAATCGGTGCTCATAAAATCGCCGGACAAGATTATTACACTGAAGAACAAGTTAAACTGGCTGAAAAAGTCCTTAAAATAACACCAAAGAACTTGAAAAGAGTTTTGTTCACAAACAGTGGAGCAGAGGCAGTTGAAAATGCTATAAAGTTTGCTTACAGGAAAAAAGGACCTTTACCAGGGGTATCATTCTTCAGAGCATTCCATGGCAGGACATTAGGTGCTTTGTCTTATACTGACAGTAAAGCCGTTCAGAAAAAATATTATCCTGAAGTCAATCATGAACTGGTAAAATACTGCACGGACGATAATGATCCAGACATAAATCAGTTGGAAGATTTGATAAAAAGAGAATCAGAACCTGCATTTGTCATCATTGAATGCATGCAAGGTGAAGGTGGTTATAGACCAGGTAGTAAAAAATTCATTAAAACAGTAAGAGAAGTGACGAAAAAACATGATGTTCCTTTAATAACAGATGAGATTCAGGCCGGAATGGGAAGAACTGGTAAATGGTGGTCTTTTCAACATTATGGAATTGAACCTGATATAATGACTGCCGGTAAGTCTTTGCAAGTCGGCGCGGTAGTATCAACCAAAAAATATGATCCTAATGAACCAGGGGCTGTATCATCTACATGGGGCGGGGGACATAGAATTGACATGGCAGTTGGTCTGAAAACAATAGAAATCATAGAAAAAGAAAAACTCATGGACAATGCGATAAAGATTGGAGATTTCATGATGAAAAGGTTTAAAGAAATTCAAGAAAAATATCCAGAAAAAATCGTTGATGTGCGTGGGTTGGGTTTGATGATTGGCGTTGAGTTCAACAACGATAAACAGAGGGATATCGTCGTAGAAAAAGGTTTCAAGGAAAAATTATTGTTGTTGGGTTGTGGTGTTAAGACATTGAGAATTGCTCCTCCCTTGACGATAAAAGAAGATGAAGCAAACCAAGGCATTTCTATAATAGAAAAAATCATGAGAGACCTAAGATGAAATTAAGGCGTGGGGGAAAATTCGTTAAATACTTGGTCAAGCTCTTAAAGAGAGAAAGAGTCAGAAATGTTCAGTTCGGTAAAGACTGGATTTCTCTTGAATACGATGAGGAAAAAATAAGAGATAAGATTACCATCAGAAAACACGAACCACATGTGGGTACCTGGATTAAAGTGAAAGATAAAGTTTGTATCGATGACGACCTAAAAAGAAAAGTAGATTTTAAAGCTGTTGCCTTGCATGAAGCTATTGAGAAATTTGTTGCCCAAAAATATGGACTTAGCGATGATTTTGAAGCGCACGATATAGCTAACGCCAAAGAAAGAGAATGGTTAGAAAGAGCCGATGGGCCTTGGGTAGATCATCAAAGAAGAGTAGACAAAGTTTGGAGAAAAGAAGGGAAAAAATAATCAAATATCCTTTCCCAACATCTTCATCAATAAAGCTTTCTGTGCATGCATCCTGTTCTCGGCCTGATCAAAGATTATCGACCTTGGACCATCAATGACTTCTGGAGTCACTTCTTCTCCTCTATGTGCAGGCAAACAATGCATGTAAAAAACATCTGATGATGCCCATTTCAACAATCTGTTGTTGACCTGGTATTTTGGTACAAAAACACTCAATCTCTTTGCTTTTTCTTTTTCATTACCCATGCTGATAAAGGTATCGTTGTAAATTATATTTGCATCCTTAACGATTTCTTTAGGTTCTGTTCCTATGGTAATTCTCGATTTTGATAATTTAGTATAATTTCTTGCTAATTCAACAATTTTTTCATTTGGTTCATAACCTTTTGGACAGGCCACTGCAACATCCATTCCAACTTTTGCACAACCTAGGAGTAAGGAATTACAGACGTTATTACCATCACCGATGTATACCAGTTTTAAAGATTCAAAATCTTTGAATCTTTCTTTTATCGTAAGTAAATCTGCTATAATTTGACAGGGATGCTCCAAATCTGAAAGAGCGTTGATAACATTAGCGTTCATATATTTGGACATAATTTGTAAAGTTTTATGAGAGAATACTCTAGCTATCAATACGTTAACATATCTATCTATTACTCTTGCTGTATCCTCTACTGTTTCTCCTCTTGATATTTGAGTTGTTGTTGCGTCCAGATAAATTGTATCTCCATTCAATTGTTTTATGCCACTTTCGAATGATATTCTTGTTCTTGTGGATGGTTTTTCGAATAAAAGACAGAATATTTTTCCATTAAAGAAGTTTCCTAAAGGTTTTTTCTTTAATTGGATAGCTAAATCAATAACATCAAAAATCTCTTCTTTCTTTATATCATCTATACTTAGAAAATCTTTTTTCATGTAATCCCCTCGTCCCTTCAATCTATGAATTTTATTTAATTTAAATATTTCCTGAATTTAATAAGTAATATGAAGAAAAGGGAAATGGAAGTTCTACTGGAATTGTTGAGGAATAGCAAGATCAGCGATAGACAATTGGCGCAGAAATTGAACACTTCCCAATCTACAGTAACTCGAATAAGGAGTAGAATTGAGAAAAAAATACAGATGACGTATACAGGTATACCGGATCTATCAAAATTGGACATTAATCTAATTTCATTCATTTGTGGAAAATGCGACCATTCGAAAACCGAAATGAATGCTTGTATAGAAAAAATGATTGAAAGTTTTCCAAGGATTATTTTTGCTTCTGAAGGAGAGGGCATGGGAAAGAATTGTGTTTTTATCGCTATCAACAAAGATTTTAATGATTTCACAGATTTCATGAGAGAATTAAGGTTTGAATGTAAAGGTATAAGAGAAGAAATGCAAGCATTTCTAGCCCCAACAAAATATGTTATAAGAAATTTTAATCTATTTTCTGCTGTAAAAGATTTAATAAAAGAAGAGAAAACTAAGAAGTGATGAAATGAAAGGAGTAAACACATTGATGGTTACATTGATTACGTTTGTAATGATAATGGTTTGTTTTTTTATCGTATCTTTCTTTATCAAACCAATGGAAAAAACAGAATGTGAAATTAATTCGGATTGTTCAATGAACTGTACTACAATGTTACCTAACACTAAATGTAAAGAAGGAAAATGCGTTTGTGTGGCAATGTGCTTCAGTAATACCAGTTGTTCTTATCTTGGAGAAGGTTATACTTGCAAGGATGAAGAATGTATAAAGGGATAGGTGAAGGAAATTAGAAAACCTTATTTTATTCTTGTTATAGTTGGTTTTATGACTTTCATTTTCTCTATATTAGTAGATTTTTTTATGAGAAAACCTATTGATTATGTCTTTGCAATCATAATAGGAATGATCTTCGGTGGAATATTCTTTGTTCTAAGTCATTTATTCAATGCTACTATGCAAAGACTAAAAAAATAATCAGATCTCTGACTTTCTAGTGTTAATGTATAGTCTTGTCTGCGTCCCTATTTGGAAAGCTGAACTTATTGCAAAACCTATACAAAGAATAACAAGAGATAGAATAAAGAACGGTGAATGAAAACTAGACATGAACACAGATGCAAGGGAATTCAAGAAAGGTTGGGATCCGTTGACATTCATAGGGGAAGCTGTAGAATTAGCTAAAGTTTCCACTATTTTACCCAAAAAAAGCGATATCAAAGGTATGGCAAAAATTCCAACTATTATAAAACCTATTATCGACATTAACAACCAAGTGACGAAAGTCTCAAGAGGGAATTTCAAGAAAGTGTTGATACTTTTTTTGAAGGAATCCAAGCATCCTTTGTTATCAACTATTATGACTGGGTACAAGAAGAATAAAAACAAACTGAGGATAAAGGATAATATTGATCCTATATAGGGTAAGGAAGAAAATATGGCAGTCAGTATAACATAAAGAATCGCTGCGCAAAGTATCGTCAAATATTTTGATGTCGAGTATTTAAAACTCTTGGTCAAAGATTTTCTTCTTGGATAGTTTTTTGCCTGATCGATTATAGCTCCATTGACCCATAAATAGGCTAAACCGATTAATATAAAAAGTGGTAAATAAATACCCAAAGAAAATAGTCTACCTAAAATTCCCATATTAGATGAAGTTATATTGATTAAGATCGAAAAGAAACCAATCAGAGAGTAGAAAGTTAACAGATGAAGTAAAAAATAGGGTATGGTTGTTTTAAGAGAAAGAATGAATTTAATCCCTTCGCTAACACTCTTCAGTATCATAAATATAGTATATGCAAGAAAATTTAAATATTGGTAGAAAACTTTATAAAGTTAGAGTGTAAATAAACACTAACTGAAGGATATGAATTTTGCCGAAGAATTAAAAGAATGCTCCGATTATGCCTCTATATTCGATTTGGTTAAAGGGGCAGTCGAAATAACTCTAAACAAAAGAAGAGTTGGTTTAATACTAGGATTAACAGAATTACCACCTTACATAGGTGCTTTTCACACTGTTGGTTCTAACTTCATCGTCATGAACAAAACTTTACTCGAAAATATAATTCACTCATACAAAAATAGAGGACTCACCAATACTTACATTTTTCATATTTTATTGCACGAGTATATACATTCCTTAGGTTACTTGGATGAGCGTTTAACAAGAGATTTGTGTTATGCTATCTCTGAAAAAGTTTTAGGAGAAGAACATCCCGCAACACAAATAGCAAAACACGGTATAGCAGCTGTTTTCCCAAGTTTCAGAATGGCGTATCCTGATCAAGAGACAACAATATCATCTAAAATTGAGATAATAGATGACTTTGAAAGGGACAATTTGAGCTATTTCGGGTGAAAAAAACTATAAATATTAGTTAAACATGTATATTGTGTTATATCCTTTTCTTTGGCATCCTTCGATGTTTAAGAGTTGATGGGTATGATAACAAGATTGAGAAAAGATAAGTTAAAAGCTATGGAAAGAATGAGGAAAGAGAAAGATCTGAAGAAGATTAAGATCAAAAAAGACTTGCCTCTAGGTGTTAAAGTCGGACTCATGAAAATGGGTTTTGATGTAGAATACGAAGATAATTAATTGATTTATTTCTTTAAAATAAGAATTTTTGATTTTAAATCGCTAAAGATAGTAGTCAAAAGAATATTTATCAATATTTGAAAGAATACTTAGCTAAAAACGGTGTTTTGAAATAAAAAATTACTTAAATCCTATTCCATCCACAGAAATCTCTCTTTTTTCCTTGTCTATCTTGAATTCGACTGGTAATATTTGTTCTATAACCTGAATGTTAGTCATACAGTGTTCAGTTATTTCTTCGACTTTGACCTGAGACCTTCCTTTTGCTAAAGCAAGAAAAATGAGTATTTGGTCAGCCATGTACTTGTCCAAGGTTGCTCTAGATTTCAAGGATACCAAAAGTCCTTCTGCTGCCTTTAAGCCGACAAGTTCAGCCTTCAAGCCCATTTCCCCTAGAGAATCATGACCAAGGATAGAATAATCACAGTTTGCATAACAGGTAACGCTAGTGCCAGGACTCAAAGATTCTACAGCTTCATAAGTCATAAAAAGTTCAGTCTTTGGACAATAGTATTGGATAGAGCCTAAAGCTGATTTACCCTGTCTTTCTGCTATTTCCTTAGGCAAATGTCCACAAATAGAATGGACATGAATGTTTTGAATATCTCCTCTGTCTAAACTAATGAACGGATTCAATTTTTCAACAGGCCTTGATGTGACTATAACCTTCCCTCCCCCTTTAGGATAATAGCCATGTTTGACGATATCTAGATCCAAGCTGACGCCTAGTTTGCTCAAAAGAGGATAAGCTACATATTTAATATATTGAATGGTCGGAGACCACTTGGTTTCTGTTCCGCCTATAATCTCTAGAGTGATTGATTTTTTGTTGAAGATTAGTAATGGTGTTAATGTTTGAAGTAGGAGGCTTATACTTCCTGCCGTTCCAATATTGATTTTCTTGTCGAAAACTTTCAGTTTTTCTGGTATAAACTCTACTTCTAGAGAGCCTTCTTTTACACCTTTCATCTCGGCTTGACAGAATTCACCTAAAACCTCGATTCCCATCATATGTTGAGGCCTAAGACCTGGTTTACCTTCAGCTTTTCCCTTTCTTATGTTGGTTATCTTGACTGCTTCACCTATCAAGGCGGATAGGCTGACAGCTGTTCTGAGTAATTGTCCACCACCTAATGAACCATCGATTTCAATCATGAGAATAATATAGGGAATGCTAGAAATTATTTTTATTGGTTAGAGTAAGACATATAATTAAAAAAAAGAGAAAAAGTGGAGGGGATGAGTAGGATCACATATCTTTCAGTATTTCAGAAGCGTAATCTGTTATCTTTTTATTTATGTTCAACTGAGCTCTTTCTATCTTTTGCTTAACACTTGGATCATTTCCTATCGTGTTCTCTATGGTCCAAACCATCAACAAGTTGTTCTGTAACTCAAGCCAAAAGAAAGCCTTGTTCAAGAATTTCTTTATAGTTTCTGGTTTATCTGCTTTTAAAGCCTCTTCCTTCCAGGTATTGTAGTGTGTTGAACACGTTTTTATAATTTCTCTTGGTTCCATCTTCATAGTGTTACTATTTTGCAGTGGTAGTATATAAATGTTACTACTAAAAAGTATAGAAAAGTTTATAAATATTCATTTATCACTGACAAGTATTTAAACTTTGGATAAAAGGAAGCTTTAAAACAACCTAATATAAAAAAATAAATGGTGTAACTTATGAAAGAACAAAACTATGGAAGTTGGGCTTTCATTATAGGAGTGATACTAGCAATAGTCTTGGGATTGTTCGGAAACTTCATAGAATTGAGCATAAAGACAGTGATATCCTACCTATTGATCGTAACAGGTTTGGTCGTAGGTCTATACAACATGAACAGTAAGGATCCAGTGAATTTCTTAATAGTTGCAATTACATTGCTAACAGTAGGTGCAGCTGGATTACAGACATTACCAATAGTTGGAGAAATCGTTAAACCAGTTTTGACATACATAATAGCTTTCGTAGCACCAGCAGCTTTAGTAATGGGATTGAAGGCCCTATATGTCTTAAGCTATAAGAAGTAATCCTTAGCCTAAGTTTGGAATTTTTGTAGTTCCCTTTTTTTTTATTTTCTTTTTTAGATAGACTACTATATATCAAAATTCTGACCGTTTGAAGGAGAAAAAGTATCAAAACCGTATTCTTCTCTTAACTCTTGAGAAAACCTCTTTGAGTTATCTCCATGAACACAAAAGACTTTTCCTGGATTGACATGCTTTACGAATTTGAAGAGTTCTGTACGAGAAGAATGGGAACTAAAGTCGAACTTCCTGACTGACATTTTGACTGCTAAATCCAAATCTTGATGTATATAACGACCTGTTTCCAGAAGAACTGCCCCTTCTGTGCCTGGGACTTGAAAACCCGTCAATATCAAAGTGGAATCCTCTCTATCATATATCTTCTCAATATAATGAGCGATGGGACCACCAGTCAACATTCCACTAGTTGTAACGATTATACAAGGCTTTTTTAGGATCCGTTTTCTCATTGAATGGTTCGTGATAAACTTTACATTAAGTCGTTTCATTGCCTTTTCAACGCAATTATATTCCCTTTGCTGTTCTGGATAGGAGTTTATTACTCTTGTCGTCTTCTTGCTCATGCCATCCATATATATAGGATATTTTAGCTCATACTCATCGAAAACAAGAAGTATCTCCTGTGCTCTAGCTATAGCAAAGCATGAAACTAATGCTATACCATCCTTTTCAAGAGTTTCTTGGATGGTTTCTACCATTTTTCTTTCTTCTTTCACTCGATCAGGATGTTCTCTATCAGAATAGGTACTTTCTGTTATCAGAACATCAACTTCTGGTAAATCCATATCTGCCCCTTTAGTTAATCTCGTGTCAGAAAGGTTGAAATCTCCTGTATATAATATTCTCTTGTTTTGAGTTTCCAACAGTATAAAGGCCGAACCAGGAATATGACCAGCATCGAAGAAAGTTATCCTTGTCTTTCCTATCATGAAGGGTTTTCTATAGTTGACTACTTTAAAATTATTAATAGTGGTACCTATACTCCTTTTGGAGAATTTCTCTTCTTCATTCTCATACTTGGAAATCTTGTAAGAATCGTACAACAACATTTTGATCAGAGGTCGAGTTATTTCTAAACCACAAAGAGGACAATTCTGATGCTGATTGTATAATAGAGGGATAGCTCCACAATGATCTAGATGGGCATGAGATAACAAGATAGCATTTAATTTCGTGTTTATTTCTCCAGGATAATCTGTAGGTTTAACGTTTATCTTGACTCCATAATCTAAGAGAAATTTCTCTGTTCCTGTATCGACTAGAACTGCAGAACGCCCGACTTCCTGAGCTCCACCTAAAAAAGATAAACGCATTTTTTTCGCACATCCTAAAGTATTATTTGTTTATAGTTTCATAACTTTTTAATAAAGTATGTCTCTTGAAAGATTGATGAATGGTGCAAGGATAGCTGTAAACCAATGTATGGCTATCAAAAAAGGGGAAAGAGTACTAATCATAACTGATAGAAACATGCCTAAAGAACTATCAGAAGCTCTTATGCAAGCTGTTAAGGAAATTGGAGTTGAATGTGAAGTAAAAGTAATAGAACCTTTAAAAATGGATGGACAAGAACCTCCTGAATATGTGACGGAACTGATGAAAACCTCTGATGCAATGTTTCTAGTGACATCCTGGTCTTTATCTCACACAAAAGCAAGAAGAAATGCAACAAAATTAGGCGTAAGAATAGCTTCAATGCCAAAAGTCTCTGAATTCTCTTTTATCGAAGGCGGTCTAACTGCTGATTACAGAGGAGTAAAAGAACTGACTGAAATCATGACTAAAAAATTAGAAAATGCCAAAAAAATCAGGATAACTTCTGATAACGGCACAGATTTTACAGCAAGTGTTGAAGGTAGAGAATGGGTTGAAGATGATGGAATAATAAATGAAAAAGGCAAATTCTGTAACCTACCAGCAGGAGAAACTGCCACCGCACCTGTAGAAGGAACTTCTCAAGGAACAATAGTCTTGGATAAAATGGCTTCTCACGGTGATGGAATAAGATACACAGTCAAGAATGGTTTTGTTGAGAAGATAGAAGGATCAGAAAGACTTGAATCAGAAGTGAATAAAGTCGGGAGATTAGCAAGGAATATAGCAGAAATTGGAATTGGGACAAACCCCAAAGCAAAAATAATCGGAAATATCTTAGAAGATGAAAAAGTATTCGGAACGATTCACATAGCCCTAGGCAACAGTCTATCGTTGCATGGGAAAGTTGATGTACCTTTACATCTAGATGGAATAATCCTGAAACCTACTCTGGAAGTTGACGGAAAAATTCTCATAAAAGATGGGATATGGGTATTTTTGGATGATTTTGAGAATAAAAACCTAAGAAAGAATGAAACTAAAATTGAGAATAAATCTCCTGAACAAGAAAAATCGAGAAAAGAATTTCAAGAAATTAAATCAAAACATGGTTATCACATTTCTTATAACGAAAAAAGAAAACCGTATGAACCTTATATCGTGAGAGAACCTTTGGAATCACATTATTTTGAACCCTGGATTGGTGGCTGGACTAGACTCAATAATAAATTTGTAATTAATCCCACTTTGTATGGTTATTGGATAAAAATCGTTGAAATACATGAAAAAATTCACAATATCTACAAGACTGGTGATGAAGGTTTCGTGGAGAGGATGACTCGTTACAATTTTAGAAACGGTTATTTCAATTTGAGTGGATAATAATTCAAAAAAAAATGAGATGAAGTCTTAAGGACTGACTTTATCACTCAATAAGACCTAACTGACCCACTTTCGGTTCATAATAGAATATCACTGTAAAATATTCTTTAATCAGTCCGGGAAATTGATTTTTTATCTCTTTCAACAATAAATGAAACCCTTCATGTCCTTTCTCCATCATTTCAAATTCAAGATCATATTGACCTATTGCCATAGTTATGTAAATTGTCGACTTATGGTAAGTTAAAAAAGATATCAATTTTTTAATCGTTTCACTGGAAATATCATTGAGATTAAGCATAACTTTTCTTTGAGTATATCCTAACAATCTATGGTTTATTTTTATATTGTAGCAGGTTATTATTCCTAGTTTTTCTAATTTTTTCATTCGAGTTTTGATCAGTTTTGCATTTGAATTAAGTTTATTTGCAATTTCCACTAACGGCATCCTTCCTTGATTAGAAAGGAGAGAAAGTAATTTTAAATCCAGGTCGTCCAGTTTCGGGTTTTCTAGTTGCCCTCCTGTCAGTCTGAAAGTTCCATCTTGTCTTTCAACCAGATATTTGTACTTGAAATAATAGACGTTCGTCATCACAGAGAAGAATTTTTCTTGAATGTACTTGCCAAATCTATCATTAATTTCTTTGTATACTTTTTCAAATTCTATAATGTCATTAGCCCAAACTACATACAAAAAATCAAAATCACCATCTACTTCTACAACCCATGTGACTTTTGGATGATTCTTTAAAAATTCTATGAATTCTTTTTCTATTCTAGTAGTCATGTTTATGGTCTTCATATAGACTCTGAAGAAAACTTTTCCGATTTTATACGTGTTGACCACGGCATAGTATCCTTCTATTACACCAGTTTTTTCTAGGTTTTTCAATCGATAGTGAATTACCTCTTTTGAAAGACTAGTTTTTTTGGAAAGTTGCGCAAGGCTAGCCCTGCCGTTCAAACTTAAATGGAATAATATTTCTCTATCTTTTTTATCAAGTTCTATCATATTTTAATAAAAATGACTATTAAGTATATAAACTTTTCTTTTTGTTAAAAAAATATTACATAAATTTAATATACTTCCTTTTTCTAAAGTGTACTACTAATATGTGATAAAAATGTTTAGAATGTATGGAACCACAGAAGCACGTAGAACTTTAGATCCTAAATACATGACAGGATATCTAAAACAAGCGCAATGGGCTGAACACATAGAATTAAAAAAAATTGTCGCTGAACTATTTGAAAGAAAAGGATCGCCAATTGATATTGATGATATAGGCATTGGGGAAGCTCGAGTACCCATTAATCTTGCTGAAATTGATGAAATACGGGATTGCATTGGTAAGTATCATGGAATTGATATTGATGATGTCGTTTTGAGAACAGCCAGAAGGAATGTTAGAAAACATAATCTTCAAGATAAAGTAATAGTAGAGAAATTTGATGCAAGAAATTTAAGTCAGTTTCTTTCTTTCCCACCCAGATATGATGGAGTATTTTGTACGTATTTCACTCCAGGTGACTTTCCATATGATTCATACAAATTTACTGCAAAAAAACAGCACGTAGATTATTTAGAAATTAAAAATGCGTTTCAACGCGTATTCAGACCTGCATATGATCTAATTCAACCATCAGGAAAATTAATTTTAGGTAGTTTATACAAAAATAATGAACCCACAGCTGCAAAACAAAGAGAATTTTATAAAAAATGTGGTATGACTGTTATTAGCAAACCTACAGATCCGTTTACTGCAACTAAAGAAGGATTCTGGTCTCTTCGTTTCTCAGAGGAAAGAATAATGGATTATCTTGATTTTGTCCAACCAGAAAAAATCGAATTAAGAGATTTGGATACATATGATTTTGCCCAAATGGTGATTGTATCAAAGGACTAAAATACAGATCAGGCGGTACACCGCTTGTCAGTTATGATGTACTAGAAAAATTATATTCGATACCCAACCTTTTAGTTAAAGATGAAAGTCGAAATCCATTCGGAACATTTAAAGATAGAAGAAGCGAGTTGATTATCGATAGAGCTAATGAACATGTTAACAAACTGGCATTGATAACGTCTGGAAATACAGGATATTCTCTTTCCAGATTTGCAGAAGGAACTAACATAAAAGTTGTTAGTGTTGTTGATAAGAATGTTAGCTATAATATCAGAAAACAACTTGAAAAATACTGCCAGAGAGTTATTGAAGTAGATTTATCAGAGAAAATTCTTAGACCTGAAGACGTTATATCAATGGCAAGAGAATCTGATAATGAAGTCATCTGGAATGTCTCTAATGGTTTTGAGAAGGCGTATGAATCGATAATACGAGAAATTAAACCTCATGAATTAGATTGGTTGCTCGTTTCAGTCGGAGGTGGAGAAGCTTTTGTAGGATTACACAATGAATTGAAAAGATATGGAATGAAAACAAGACTTGTTGGTGTTGGTGTTAAAGGGCCATCGATTGCTGATAAACTGTATGCAAAATGGTCACCGTATACAACTAAAATTGAGGAAATTTTGAAAGAAGGACATCGACTTATCCGACTTTCAGAAGAACAAGTTAAAGACGCTTATGAGAAAGTTAAAGATATAATCCCTTGTGAACCAAGTTCTTCTGTTGTTTTTGGAGCATTACCTGAGTTAGATATAGATAGCAAGGATAAAGTAATAGTGATTAATTCCGGAAAAGGAATTGTTTAGATATTTCCTAAAACTACCAAGGTTAAAATAACTGAATTACAATATTCAAGTAGTGATATTATATGGACATAGAAACAAGAATTGCCCTCATAAAAAGAGTGGGTGAAGAAATAATCACAGAACAAGAATTGAGAGAACTATTACAGACCAAAGATCATCCTATCGCTTATGATGGTTTTGAACCTTCTGGTCTAGCACACATAGCTTTTGGTGTTTTCAGAGCCATTAACATTGAAGACTTAATCAAAGCAGGAATACATTTCAAGTTGTGGATTGCTGATTGGTTTGGTTGGATTAATAACAAGATGAGCGGCGATTTAGAGAAGATTAAAAAAGTAGGTGAATATTTCATAGAGGTTTGGAAGGCAGCTGGTGTTCCAACGAATAAAGTCGAGTTTCTATGGACGAGCGATGCCATATCAGATCCAGAATACTGGAAAAAAGTCATACTCATAGCTAAGGCCACAACTTTAAACAGGGCTATCAGATGTTTATCAATAATGGGAAGAACAGAAACAGAACTGAAGGAAACAGCATTACTATTCTATCCAATGATGCAATGCACTGATATTTTCCACTTGAAAGCAGATATTTGCCAACTTGGCGTAGATCAACGAAGAGTGAACATGCTCGCAAGAGAAGTCGGTCCTAAATTGGGATGGTGGAAACCTGTTATCGTTAGTCATCATATGCTCATGGGTTTACAAGGGATAAAACAACCAGAAGGATTCGACGAGAACAAGCAGTTTGATGTAGAGATAAGTTCTAAAATGAGCAAGAGTAAACCTGAGACTTGTATATTAGTTCATGATACAAAAGAAGAGATTAAAAGAAAAATGAACAATGCATTCTGTCCTGAGAAAGTTGTTGAGAATAATCCTGTTCTTGAATATTCCAAATACATGATTTTCAGAAAATTGAAAGTGCTAGAAATAAATAGACCTGCAAAATACGGTGGAAATATTGAATTTGACAGTTATGAAGAATTAGAGAAAATGTACAGAGATGGAAAAATACATCCTTTAGACTTGAAGAATTCTGTTGCTGAAGCTATAGATGAATTGGTTAAACCAATAAGAGAACATTTTGAGAAGAACAATAAAGCAAAAGAATTACTTAGAGCGATAAAATCTTCAGAATAGTAATCTAATTTAATCAAGTTCAATTAAGACAGAATCCTTCCCAAGTGGCCAAACTCCATTTTTACTTTGAGAAAAGACCCAACCTTTATCATAATAAAATTTTTGCACAATGTCTCTTTTTACTTTTCTTTTAACAGGATATTTAAAATAATTTTCCAATGCCTGAAGTACTTTATCTCTATCTTCCCAAAGTTTTCTTTCTGCTTGGTAAAGTGAATACTCACCATTAAATAAAAAATAAACAGGTAAACTAGGTTTATAATCTGGCCCTTCACGTCTTAATATGGTTAGATCCATCCTTTGACAAATCAGAGTTTTCATGTTTCTTGAAACATTCTCTAAAGGATTTAAATTTATCGTTCTAGTTAAGTTTTTATAATTTACTTACGCTACTTAAAGTGACTTTTATGACACCAACAGCAGAAGAATACAGGCTCAGAACGCAGGGTATAAAACAAGATAGAGTTACCAATACTTATTCTACTCTACAAGAAATATTACCTAATTATTTAGAAAAATTAATTAGATTCCCTTTTCAATTCAAAGTGAAAGTTTACGTGGTCTTCGATGATCAATCAGCACAACGACATGGAAAAGAAGAAGCAAGATCCTATGGAAGATATTTAAAATCCACTTTAAGTGGTAAAGATTGTCCTGTATCCTCAGTAGATGTCAATCCAAACATAACTATAGTAAAAGTTGAAAATAGTCCATTTAATAGAGATTTTTTAAAAGAATTTCTACATTTTGTTGTTGCTCCTAGGGCATTCCAATTTTCTGAGGCATGCTCAATAATTCCTGTGGATCAAAGTGATGAACCTTTTACTAATTTATCATTGGTTTATACTGATGGGTTTCACCAAAAATACCTTCCCAAATTGCATGGAGTATCAGTATTCCCTTCGCCAAAGTCTGCGTACATAGGACGTTCGACGATTTTTGAAGAATTAACATATTATAGTGGAACTGAAAAAGAATTGATTAAAAAATTACTACTTCAAATTTTTGATCCTACTCTTAATATGGGAGTTTACCAACTTCTTTCAGCTGAATGTAAAGGCAGGCTTTTTGCCCATGAAAAACTTGTTCCACCAGCAAAAGAAATTCGCCAACATTGGAGAATTAATGTGAATGGTAAATATGTAGATGCAGAATATCATCCCAAGATATTTGAACAGATGATTATTAAAGACGACGCATTTTCATTCTATCCAAGTGTAAGACAAGCTTTAGAATTTAAAGGAAAAAAATTAGAAGTTCAGAATAGATTGATTGTAGAGGTTGATCCTCATACATCTTCAGTAGAGTATGCTGGTAAAGTTTTTGATGTACTTACAAGCGCGGCAACTAGATTGGGATTGCCAATAAGACGTTTTCACAGTGGAAGTAGTAGTGCAAGAATACACGTTGAAGTAGATGCGGAAAATGTACTGGATAAAACCTCTTATTTACTGGATGAATATCCCTTTATAGGTTGTGGTTTGAAGAAAAGGAGAGGTAATATAGAAACGGATTATAAAGCCATCATTGGTGCATTAAAAGATGCTATTTTTTTAACGACATATAGTTACTCGTATAAGGAACACCCACCAAAAATTACTAAGAACAAATTTAATTATGATTATAATACTGCTCTAATTGATTTTCCATCAGATTCTATCGGTGTAGGCAGTCCGAAAAAAATCAAAAGATTAGATGCAAAAAGTAGAGAAATCTTAAGGAAAATAAATCAAGACAATCCAAATTGGAACAGCTGGGAAAATTTACCTTTTACTATCAATATGTGTACTCCGCTGTTAGATGATGAAAAGGCACCAAAATCTGATGATGAGATACTATCTTTATCTAATACCCTATCAGCAACAGAGAAAATTAATCAAAATTTTATGACTTTAAAGGGGAGAATGGATAAAAAAGTAACTACTGATACTATTGAGACTGTATTGAAAAGAATATCTGAAGAACAATTTCAAAATCTACATTACTTGAGTGAAGAAAATTTTAGGAAAAAATATCATTAAGAATTTCTTTGATGTTCTTCCAACCAATTATTTACTGCAGATTTAATATCCACGATAATTATTTCGTTGTTTGGTAATGTCCTTTTTATCGTCATCGGTATCTTATTGGCCTTGAATTCCTCTTCAGCTATCTTTATAGGATCAAACTTATCATCCTTATATTCAACTAGAATTGGGGCACCTAAAGCTACTTGTAGGGCTCTTGCACCCACTATTCTCGCAACTTCAAACCTTGTGAGCTTATCTTTTGGCCAAATCAAACTAACACCTTAAGGAACAATCATAAATGAATATAAAATTATTGTCAATGAAGTTTAAAAGCTTTTAAACTTTTCAAAAAATAGCGCGATTAAAACATTTAAACCTTTTGTTTTATCAAATTCTCTAATTCTTAAATACTTGTAGTCCTAATTTTTTTAAAAAGGGATTGTGATGGTTTTCAACGGTTTTTTCAACTGGTTCGTTAATCTTTTTAGAGTAAGGAAGGATATTCGCCTTGGGATCTATGGTTGCACCAACGTTGGCAAGACTACCCTAGCAAACAGAATAGCCAAAGACTTTACTGGCGAGGAAATAGGAAGAACATCTAAAATACCACATGAAACAAGATTCGTCCAAAAAAAAGAAAAAGTCCTTATAAAATCTAACGGAAAAAAATTATCCATCAACTTGTTAGACATGCCTGGTTTGGAAACGAAGATAGATTATAGAAAATTCTTAAAATTCGGTATTAAGAAGAAGGCTGCTAAACAAAGAGCAAGAGAGGCTACACAAGGTGTAGTTGAAGCGATAAAGTGGTTGAATCATGTTGACACTGTTCTAGCTGTGATGGATTCGACTAAAGATCCGTTGACTCAAGTTAACATAACTCTTCTAGGTAACTTGGAAGCAAAGGGAATACCAGTCATACTTGTCGCCAATAAAATGGATTTGAAGAAAGCCAACCCAGAACATATTAAAGAAGCATTCCCACAATATCCAACCGTGCCTATATCTGCTTTAAAGGGGCAAAACATAGATGAATTATATAAAGCAATAATTAAACATGCGAGGAAGGCGGGATGATAAAAAAGAACAGGTATAAAAAAATTAAAATGGATTTCATATCAGCAACTATGCTCAACGGTAAAAGTGGGAAGAAGAAGATAAATTTTATCCTTAGTAAGGTGAAAGACGGTTCTATTCTAGTAGTAGATGGTGTTCTTAAACCGGAAGAAGAAATTGATTTGATAAAAGAGACTATGAGAAGAGTTGATGACGGTTTTCCTGGGATAGAAGTTTGTAGTTTGAAAAAACAAGCAAAAGGATGGCAACAATTCTTTGATGTTTTATCTGATAGAAGTGAAAAAGTGCAGGATATTATATGGCGGGGTATAACTGGAAAACCCATAAATAAAGGTTTAAAAACTGGATTGACTCTGATTGGACCAGCTAAGATAATAAAAGATGTAAAGAAGAATCCGGATTCGTTCTCTGTTTTGGCTGAAGTTTAATTATTTAAATTGTTTCAACTCTATATTTATCCACTACGATGATTGCATGGCACACAAGTGTTTGAGATGTGGCAATATTTACGATGATAATGATAGATCTATCCTTAACGGTTGTAAATGTGGTTCTGTTTTCTTCATGTATTTCAAGACGATGGATGATTTGGAAAAATTTGAAGAAATGGACATGAAGTTGAAGAAGAAGAAAACTACACTAGAGAAAGAATTAGAGAAGAAAATAAAAGCGTTCGATATAGAGACTATAAGGGTACCGAAAGAAGGTGTCTATGAGATAAACATGAACGCACTGATGAACGGGAAGCCATTGATCATTCATGAAAGAGAAAGAATATATTTGATTCATTTGCCTTCTATTTTTGATAAATTAAAACGTTGAATTTTATTCAGAAATAATTCTTCTGTTTTTAATGTATAACATTTATCTGTAGCCATCACCAAATTAAATATTATTATTGATGAACAATAATGGTGAACAATTCTGATGAACAATAATGGTGAACAACGAAAACGAATCATGGTATCTCTTCTCAAAAATCACCCTGAAGGTCTAACAGTACGTTCATTATCTGAGCTAGCTGGAGCACACAGACAAACTGTGACAAAATACATTTTTGAGTTAATAGGGGCTGGAGTAATCAATAGAAGAAGGGTTGGTTCTGCCACTTTGCACTATTTGAATAAATTTTATAAGAACTTAGAGGATGGATGATTTGATAAAATACTTACCTAAAATCTCAAAGAAATCAATAGTTAAGATGAGTGCAGCCTTAATACTCATAATATCTTTTATTTTTATCGTATATCTTGCACCAAAACCAGTAGAAGAGAAACATTGGTTAGCTGAATATCTTAACATACGTCTCTTTCAACAAGTACAAGCAACTACCTGTGCGGCTGGTGGCGGAAGTTGTACGACAGGATCTATTTGTTATAATATTTTTGAAGGTGACTGTTGTAGTGAATATACAGGATGCGTTGCACCCTCGGATTGCTGTTGTTTCGCTCCTGATTGCCCAGTCGCAACAACCACAACTATACCAACAACAACCACAACTGCACAAACCACAACCACAACTATACCAACAACAACCACAACTAAACCAACAACCACAACAACCACAACAACCACTACCACATCAACAACAACCACGACCACCACCGATAGCCCACCAAAGTATTGGATGAACTCTACAAATTCTACAGCAGCAGGATTCCTGATTGAATTCAGGCTCAATTGGACTGATGATGTCGGATTGAGTAATGCGACACTAAGCTTATGGAACGGTTCGGAACCATGGGTCAACGTAACGCCATGGTGCTTCCTATCTGGGAAAACATCCTGGTGTAACAGAACTGCTGTAGTAAATCAGACAGTAGGAACAAGGGTATGGTGGAAACAGTATGCTAACGATTCTGCCAACCAGTGGAACGTATCTATTAACTTCACTTTCTTGACGATGGACACAATCCCTCCAACTTATTCCCTAAATTCAACTAACACGACTGGTGCAGGCTTGGGAGTAGAACACAGATTATATTGGCAAGACAACGCCAATTTATCGGGATATATATTCCAGTTCTGCAACGGAACATGGAATGGAACAAACTGTTTCGTCACATTACCGACTTCAAACTGGGCAGACGTCAATTGCAACTACAGAAGACTGTTGAAATTCAATAATCCATTCGGAACAGAGAACCTAGTCAACTTTCCTGTCTTAATTGTTCTTAGTTCAGCAAGATTAGGTTATACACTAACTAATGCAACAGATATCCGTTTCTATGATGTGGACAACACAACTTTACTTTATAAAGAAACAGAGTTATGGAATACTTCCGGTAATTCATTTGTTTGGATTAAAAAACCAACATTAAATAACAATACTCAAGATTTTATCTATGCATATTACAACTGCTCTAACAGTAATAATGATAATGTTACTAATGTCTGGGACAGTAATTATGTATCTGTTTTACATTTAAATCAAAGTTCAGGAATTCTTTTTGATTCTACCTCTTTTAAGAATAATGCAAGTGTTATTAGTGGTGCTACCTATAACACCAATGCTAAAATAGGTGCTGGATATAATGAATATCCAAGTGAAAGTCAAATTGATATTAATCATAGTAGTAGCTTGAATACACCAGATAATATTACAGTAGAAATGTGGCTCCGACCTAACGGTAATCAACTAGCTTATGCAAGAATATCTGAAAAAATATATAGCACTTCTTGGTATTTTGGAACAGCAAGTACATCTGGTCTTGGTCTTGAATTATATATAAATGGTGGTTCTCGAGCAATTGCTACATCGCCTGTAATGGTTTCTGGTCAATGGAGTTTTATAACATTTACTTGGGATAAGAATTATCCTAAAATCTATGTAGACGGCAAATTAAATGCAACAGGATCACAATATACGACAGCTATGACAGGAGATACGAGAAATGTAACTTTTGGTAGATATAAAGATGGAAATGGCTATTCTGTTAATGGAACATATGATGAAATTAGAATTTCAAATACAACTCGTTCAGCTTCCTGGATTAATGCTTCTTATCTAACAGAATTAGACCAATTCATAACTTATGGCTCGGAGGAGCAACCAAATGCATACACGAATATGTGGATAAACGACACGTGGCAAGTGATGTCTGGAATGGGTAACTGGTCAAACGTGACTAAAGTGGTAAACTCGACTATTGGCGCAAAGATGGCATGGTGTGTTTATGCTAATGATACGAGTAATTATTGGAATGGCAGCTCTTGTTCAAGTCCTTTCAGTTATTTAACATTAAGCACAGTCTATCCAACTTATTCCCTAAATTCAACTAACTCAACGATAGCAGGCTTGGGGATAGAACACAGATTATATTGGCAAGACAACGCCAATTTATCGGGATATATATTCCAGTTCTGCAACGGGACATGGAATGGAACAAACTGTTTTGATATACGTCCTAATTCAAACTGGGCAGACGTCAATTGCAACTACAGAAGACTGTTGACATTCAACAAGCCATTCGGAACAGAGAACCTAGTCAACTTTCCTGTCTTAGTTGTTCTTAGTTCAGCAAGATTAGATTATACATTAACTAATGCAACAGATATCCGTTTCTATGATGCGGACAACACAACTCTGCTTTATAAAGAAACAGAGTTATGGAATACCTCTAGTAATTCTTACGTCTGGATTAAAGTTCCTCAATTAAACAACAATACTCAAGATTTTATCTATGCATATTACAACTGCTCTAACAGTAATAATGATAATGTTACTAATGTCTGGAACAGTAATTATACTGCAGTTTGGCACCTACATTATACCAATTCAACAAATCATACTATAGATTCCACATCCTATGATAACGATGGGCAACTGAAGAACTTTAACAACAACCCACCATTAAACTCCACTGGGAAAATCGACAATGCCTTTAATTTTGATGGAACTAATGATTACATTAATTGTAGTAGTAATGTTGGTAATTTTGGTATATCAAATTCGTTTACAATTTCCGCTTGGGTAAATTCAGCTTTAGATAGTTCTGACGATGTTATTTATGGTAATGCTTATAGTGCATCAGGTTATCACTTACGAATTACATCAGCAAATAAAGCAAGGTTTATACTGATAAAAGATGGGAGTAATTATGATGGTATAGATTCTTCTGTTCTTAGCAGTGGATGGCATCATATTGTCGCAACATGGGATGGTTCAACCAGACAAATATATGTAGATGGTAATAATGACTCGCAAACCGTAATTACTGGAGGATCTGTAACTACAATAACAACCTCTGAAAGTACAAAAATTGGTTTGGATACTATTACTGATGGTCATTATTTCAAAAACTTAATCGATGAAGTTAGAATTTCCAATGTTACTCGTTCAGCTTCCTGGATTAATGCTTCTTATCTAACAGGAACAGATAATTTCATAACTTATGGTTCAGAAGAACGAGGGATAGGATGGGTCAACAACACTTGGGTTTCTATGACAGGGACATCGTCTTGGTCCAACGTGACTAAAGTTGTAAATTCAACCTCTGGAGCAAATATAGCATGGCGTGTTTATGCAAATAACTCAGTGAATAACTGGAATGTTTCCGGTATATACAGTTATATTACATCAAACCAATCAAAATTAATCGTTGACCTTAACTTCCCACCTGCAGGATCAAACACAATTCAAGTTCAAAACACCACTTTCAACGTTAACGCATCTGTAACTTGTTTGGATAATGCATGCGACATTGTATATGGAACTGTAAGATACAATGCGTCATCTGCTAATCCTGATACCAGTGTTAGTTCCATTATAGGAGGTACGCCATTTTACATTATTAATGATACACAAAAAATTGTGACTGATGCACGGAATTCTACTGCTGATGAAACTGTAAGAGCTTCATATTCAGATAATAATTATGCAAGGGAAACATGTGGTTGTTCAGGGGGTAGTTGTGATTGTGAAGTACCAAATATTTACTTTAATTTCACTACAGCAGAAACTTATTCAAATGCGATTTTAGAAGGTTATTATACTTATTCTTACTTTGGTGGTGGAGGTGGTGAATCTTGGTGTAAATTTCATTGTTGGAGTGGTACAAGTTGGTATCAAATATTAGCAATGAGTAGTACTGCAGAAACCAATTATAGTTTAAGCCTTTCTGGTTGTTCAAATTCTAATGGAAATTATAGTTTTTATTCTGAATGTTATGGTGTAGGGGGAACGGGGGGAGCTGGAGCAGCAGGCGTTGCTGTGTATATTGACACAGTAACCCTTACAAATGTTTCAAACACAAAATCATGTGGTTCTCTATCTAACGGTCAATCATGTCAACTCAACTGGACTTTAAATACGACTGGTGACTTTATCAAAGGATACAAGATTGGTGTTCTCTTCAACTCTTCATTAGATTATTTACAAAATCATACAAACAATGCAACGATAACCATAATTGAATGCACAGAAGATTCAGACATAGGTTGGAATTCCATTGATTTTGGAAATCTCAACCCGAATACAGGCGGCAGCGGCAATCCAGCTCCTGGAAATAATAATAATTTATACAACGTTACAAACAAAGGGACTTGCACACTTAAAATTTGGATAAAAGGAACAGATATTCAGAATTCGAGTTTATCATATCCAAATATAATAAAAGTTGGCAATCTTTCTTGGAGCAACACAACAAGTAGTTATGCCAATTCATATCCGATGACTACATATTATTCTTTGTTGAATTCAAGTCTCACTGCATCTGCAAAAAATGTAACAACATATTACTGGTTGTCTATGCCTCCGATAACTGCAGGTAGATATAACGGAAGTATTTACATATGCAGAAATACATCACAACAGAGTGGTTCTACAATGGTCTGTCAGGAGTGATAAAAATGAAAATGAAACTAATTTTCATCCTGACATTTTTTTTACTTTTACAATATGAAGTTCAAGCCTTAAGTTTAGGTACATTAGTAAAAAATTTCCATTCTCAAGTCTTAAGAGGTGAAACAGCAACTTTCAAAATTCTACTCTGGAATTCTGGGAATTCTTCATTTCCTATTAAAATAAAGCCAGTTCTGCTATCAAAGGATTTATCAGTTATAATTAATCCCAAGGAGTTTATTATGAATGCATCAAAAATCTATGATTATTCCTCCGATAATGAAAAAGAATACATTAACACACCCTATGGGCTTATAGAAACAAAACCAATAGAAATATTAGTTAAAGTTTCTAATTCAGCTGAAATTGGCACTTATGATTTTTATATAAACCTCGCTGCTGGCAGGACAGATTATGAAATATCAACAATTTTTGAGAAAACTTTCAAGTTTAATATAGATGTTATATCACATTTCAATAAAACAACGACAATTACTACAATACAAAAAATAGAAGAAAAATCAAATATTAATGAAACGAATAAAGACAGAATTACAGGTATGTTTTCAAATGTTTCTCATTCGTATGCAATTTTTATTGTTGCATTGATCATAAGTATTTTTTTAATCTGCTGGACGATGTATAAATATGAATAAAATTTTTCTTGCATTATTTTTATTATTATCTGTCTTCTTTATTATCATAATCTATAAGTTTCTGTTATTGACTTTTACTGGTCTTGTCTCAGAATCACTTGTTAGGATGAGTGTTGGGAATACAACACTGGGTAGATTCGTTTATTTTTCATACCCAGGACGGATTGACCTAGAATGTGGAGTAACTCAAATTGATAATATAACATTTGATGTTATGTTTAAAAATGTAGGCAATTTTGTCATAACTGAAAGGATTGAAATTCATGTAAAAGATTCTTTTTCTAATACAATTGCAGATTATTATGATGATACTTTCGATTTACCTATTGGAGAAATTAGAAATTTTTCAGCCAATTGGACTCCGAGTATAGGTTCATACATTGTTACAGCCTATGCCACATATAACTCGACTTTAGAGACTAAAACAGCAGAAGAAAGTCACACTTTTGAAATGACAAAAAAGGAAGGAATCGGAACTCTTCAAAATTTTCCAAATCAAATTGTAGACACAATACCACCAGGAAGAACAAAGAGTTATTCTCCTGGTATACAATTATTTTTATACAAGGCTTGTAATGGCACTAATGTAACTTTAAACACAACTAAAGGCATACCTGGGGAATGGGTTTCGTTTTCTAATAACAATACTTATCTGACACCAGACAATGTGACTATTGTTGATATAAACATAACAATTCCTCCATTAATTCCAAAAGGTTTCTACTATAATGGAAGTATATTTGCCTATGCTGATGGTCAAGGAAGAGAAATTAAATTGAGAATAACAGTTGGTATGACTGACTTTATCCTTAATGTCACTACTCAAGAAAAACAAATTTGTCAAGGAGGAAGTGTGAATGGTATAACAAACATAACAAAAGTCACTCCTTCTCAAGATGTTAATATAAACTTAACTTATCAGATAGCTGATTACAATTTAATTATCTACGATGAGAAAAAAGAATATAATATATTATTAGGAAATCAACCAGTACAAAAATTATCTACATTGACTGTTCCTTCTTCTGCAAGATTAGGATATTATATATTCTTGACTACTTTAGATTACAATTCTACTTTAACACAAGCTTATGATACGTTTGAAGTAATTTCTTGTCCGACACCTACTGAGGCGCCTACAGGTGGTGGTGGAGGTGGTGGGGAAATAAAAAAATCGACAACGCCTAAGACAATAGAGCATAAAATTATTTTGAATTTATCTACTGATACTTTAACTGTTATAAAAGGTAATCAAACAAGCTTCACCGCATCTGTAAATAACATAGGTAAAGAATCAATTAAATCAATTAAAATATCGATAGAAGGTATTCCTTCAGAATGGATAAGTATATTCCCAGAAACAACAGATTTAGCTGTAAATGAAACAAAAGATTATTTCGTCTATATAGATATTCCAAATGAAACGACTTCTGGCGTTTACAAGTTGAAAGTCAAGGCAATAGATGATGAGGAAAGCAATACTGCCATTCTAACATTGATAATCGGTAAAGATATGAAAGAAATCGCTGATTTATTGATAAAAGAATTAGATGGAGTAAGAGCAGAAGCTAAACGTTCTTTACTAGTAAAAGATTGCATAAATGTAACAACTATAAAGACTATTCATCATGATGCAGAATTGGCTTTTGAAAAAGGTATGGATTCATATGATAAGAAAGATTATGAAAGTGCAGTGAACTGGTTCGAGTATTCTTTGCCTATAGAAAAGAAAGTAGTTAGCATGGTTGATATAGCGCTAGAATTAGAAATTGGATCATTCGATAAATCCCAAAAAATTACCTTAGCACTCTTGCCGCCAAATTATAAAACAAAGGAAAAAATTCAGCTGGCTCAAGTATATTTGCAGGATAAAAATTATGAAAAGATGTGCGATCCTGTTTTAGAAATGAAGAGATTAATCTTTCTTGGTTTAATTTTCTGGCCTAGCATAGGAATTTCGATTATTGTGTTGATTGTACTTATTTTAACATTCATTGCAATGAAAAGAAGAGAAGAGGAGTATAAAGAAACTGATTTAATATTACCGTCAACTTCTTAGTTGAAAGATTTAGTCTTACTATTATCAAATAAAGATTAAAAAAAGAGACTTTTTATGATGCTGTTATAGTTAATGTACTTGATGTCGCATTGCCTGAGGGTGAACCAGAAGGAACTTGGACATTAGCTGTTATAGCAATTGTTGCACCTATTGATAATGTTTCATTTATGTATTGTGTTTTAGCACATGTGGGGTAAGTTGTGTTCTTGTCCCAATAATATAACATTAAAGCCTGACAATTTTTTCTGATTGCCACACAATAATCAACTAATGGACCAGCTGTAAAAGTCCATGTAGACCATTCAGTTGTGTTAGCCTGACCTGAAGCATTTGCTGTTCCAACTGCCATATCATAGCTTCCTCCAAATTTAGTTGTCTTCATTCTTATCTTACATGAATTCCCTCCTGCACCTGACGAATAATTCAGACATTCACCGTTGTTGTCCTTAATTATTTCCCAGAGCCACGTATCGGTTTTGTTCCTGAAGAAACCATAGGACACTCCAGATCCGTCTCCATTTTGTATAGAAGCTCTTATTGATGAATCGTTCCATTCCATTCTGTCAACAAAATGATATACATTATCAGATGAATTTTTCAAAACTAAGAAGTCTCCTGATTGATAACCTGCTATAGCACCGAAAAGAGGGTTTGTAGCTTCTGAGAATGAATTTATGGATGCGTATACGCCTGCTGCGAAGTGAGTTGAACCGATGTTTTGAATTGAAACAGTCTGATCAGTACTCGTACCTCCTGGTGACACTTGAACGAAGTCAAGAATGGCAGGAGTTACTGATATCTGACCTACTGATGATACGTTAACAGTTACTGTTGATATGTTAGTAGCTGCAAAGCTGATTGATTGGAAAAATAAGGTTGATGTTACTGCTATTGACAAGATTAGAACTATTAGAATAATTGACATTATGTCTCTCATATCATCCAATAAATAATAATGTTTATAATAGTATTTAAATGTTGTTGTTAATCAATAATTATATAAATCAGTAGTAAGCAATAATTATATTAGTGATTAATTTATGACGGCAAAAGTCCATCCTAAAGAAACTATAATGGAAGCATTAAAAAAACATCCAGAAGGTCTAACATTACAGAAAATATCTAAATTGTCTAGTATGAGCAGGTTGACAGCCACAAAATACGTTCATGAATTAATAGGGGAAGGTAAGATTTATCAGAGAGAAGTTGGTATGGCAAAACTCTGCTACCTGAAAAATAGATTTGCACAATTAGTTAAAGAAGAAGAAATTATAGAAAAAATCAAGAAGAAATTAGGTTGACATGTATTCTATGAATTTTAGTCTTTCCATATCCCTAAGAATATCCAAAAGTGTGGGCATCACATCTTCTACTTTCATATCGATTTTTTTAGCAATTTCAACAGCAATTTGATCCACGGTCATTGTACCATCACACATCTTTAACACTGCAAAGGTGGACTTGTCTATTTGCCATAAAGAATTGCCATCAATTGTAGCATAAAGTATATTAATGTAATTAATAACCTTTAAATTTTTAGATTTAAGGGGCATTCTTTCATCCATTTTATCTATATTACTTATGTTTTTGAAATACTTATACTTATTGATAAACAACGATGTTTAAAGACAATGAATAAAATTGATAATCAAGAACTATTTATCATTTTTCAAACAATTAATTTAATTATGATTAATTTAAAAAACATTTTAATTTCAATTTTATTTCTAACATTTATTATACCAGAAATACATGCTCAGTCTGTTGGTGTATCACCCCCATTTTTGAATTTAGGAGAGATACAACCTGGTACATCAAAAATAGCCACATTCCAAATAGTGACAGCTTCTGAAGAAGTTTCTTTGGTTCAATTAGGAAAAGCTAAGGGAAGTATAGATTTTCTGAGGAAAGGTGAATACAATTATGCGCTTATGAACTATTCTGAACAAGACATTTTGCCATGGATTGAATTTATAAGCAATCCTGTAGAGATGACAAAAATTGAAGATTTATCAAAAACAAAAGCTGGTGGCACAATAAAAGGTGCAAAGGAAATAAATTTCATAATAAAAGTACCTAAAGACGCTGAACCTGGTTATCATATGGGGATTATAACACTTACTCCATTAAACATTCAAACAAATAAACTTGTAGTAATACAAGCAATCGTACCATTAACTTTTATCTTTAAAGTTCCCGGAAAGGCTGTTAGAGATGCGAAAATATTTGAAGTGAGTACAAATGGCTACTACAATGGCAATTTGATACTTGATATATTCTTTCAGAATACGGGAACTGTAACATTTTCAATATTACCTGTTGAAGTTAAAATTTTTGATAAAAAGAATAATTTCATTGATGAATTCACATCATATACTGTCTATGTAAAACCTGGTGAGATGAAACATATAAGTGCTCTCTGGGAAAAGAAAGATGTTGAACTCGGCAACTATAATGCAGAAGTGAAGATTGATTATATGAGTGGTTATGCATTAAAAAAATCAAACATCGAGTTATATTCACCCCAACAAATACCACCTGCCAGAGTGGTTGAAAAAGAATTTGTCTTTCCTTGGTGGGTTGTTATAGTATTGGTTATTGTAGTTATAGTAGCTTATATGTATTATAGGGGATGATTTGATTGAAAAAGAAAATGCCAATAATTATACTTCTCATAATTCTTGTTTTATTTTTGATTTTTCTCATATTTTATGAACCAAACGTTAAAACAAATTTTGTAGAAAATATGACTGTTGAAAAAACTGAGGATTTATTTTTTGTATATGAAACAGTAATGTATCCCAGTAACGTTCAAATTATAAGATTAAAGAATAAATCCAATATTACAGTAGGGATAACAGGTGATCCTTGGAACATAAATTTTGGCTTAATTCCAATAGGTGTAGAAAGTAGAAGGTTTGTGAATTTAGCCAATTATAAGAATGAAAATTATAAAGTTAAAATAAATGTTTATGGAAATATCAGCCCGATGATAAGTTTTGATAAGAATAATTTTATTATGCATAAGGGTGACGAATTAAAATTAACAGTGTTGTTGAACTCTACTGTCTCAGCAAAAACAGGAAATTTTACGGGAGAGATAGATATTATTTCTAAGAGTGTCAAATTCCAATTTTTGGAAGTGTTTTTATGAAATTGTTATTTTTCTTAATCACAATATTTATTTTTTTATCAATAGCAGTAAATGCACAGGAAATAAAAGTGAATGTAATAGAAACTCTAAAAATAGAAGCTTTGGGGTTGAAATACAATTCTTCGATTGAAAATGGAGAACCTCTGAAAGTAAGTTTTGAAGTTTTCAATACAGGGAGTGTTGGTTACAAAACAAGAGTTAGATTAGATATATACAAGCAGAAAGAGCTAATACAAACTTTATGGAGTAACGAAGAAGATTTCATTCCGGGAGTAATTCATCATTTCGATATTTATTATCCGACTACTCAAGTTGGAAATTTCAAAGCAGAATTAAAATTCTTCTTTGCTAATGAGATAAAAGAATTAAAATCTTTTAATTTTCAAGTTAAAAAAGTAACCTTGCATGAAAACACTTTTGATATCAAAGAAATAGAAACGTATGAAAAAGAAATAGAACTTAAAATAATTAGTAATAAAACACTTGAAAATGTATTGATTGTTCCTACAAATTGTCCTATTGGTTGGATATGTGAACAAACAAAGATAGAAAAAATTAATAGTAATGAATTAAGTCAAATTAATTTACCTTATGAATTTAACTTGTGGAGGGATAGTGATATAACGTTTAATGTTTTAACGGAAGATGGAAAATACATCACAACTAAATCATTCACATTAAAAAAAGTGGGAAATTTTAAACAATTCTTGCATGATACTCCTAGGTTGTTGAAAAAATATTTTCCGATTATTTTCAATATAATTCATATATAACAATCATATCTTGTACATATTTCTTAACAATAAGTTTTAAATATAATGTTAAACCATATTAATAATTAGCATTAGTAATATGGTAAAATGTATGGCAAACGGCGACATGGTAACGAATAACAATTTTGAAAAAAGAATTCTGAGTTTATTAGGTAGAAAGATAATGTCTACTTCGCAAGTTGCTAGAGAACTAGGGATGAGAAGGGATATAACTGCTGGATATTTAGAGGCATTAAAAAATCAGGGGAAACTAAATTTTTCTAAAGTAGGTAGATCACATGTTTATACAATTTCAGAAAGGTGGAAAAATGACTAGGGTTATAGGCATAATTTCTGGAAAAGGTGGTGTAGGTAAGACTACTACTGTTGTAAACCTTTCTGCAGCACTGATGGAATTGAAAAAAAATGTTATAGCAATAGATGCAGATATAAAAATGTCAGGTCTCGGTCTACAACTAGGCATGTATTATTTTCCAGTCACTTTAAATGACGTTTTGATGAACAAAGTAAAATTATTTGAGGCATTGTACATTCATTCTTCAGGCTTGAAAATAATTCCAGCATCACTCGCCTCAGAAGATGTCAATATTTATAGGTTAAAAGAAGTTTTAGAAGATTCTTTTTTAGATAATAATATAGTTTTGGTTGATGGATCTCCAGGTTTGGAAAAAAATACTATTACTTTATTGAGAGTCTGTCCAGAAATACTAATAGTCACTACACCAGAAATACCAGCGATTGCAGATGCTTTGAAAACCGTTTCCATATGTAGAAAAATTGAGAAACCTCCAATAGGTGTCATCGTCAATATGTACAAGAATAGAGAATTAAATCAAGTGACACCTAAAGAGATTGAATCAACTTTTGGATTACCTATAATTGGCGTTGTTCCCGAAGATAAAGACATAAAAAAAGGTATATTCAAAGGGGTTCCAGGCATGTCAATAAACCCATATTCTCAAGCATCTATAGCATACAAAAAAATAGCTGCGCATTTGGTTGGCGAGGATTATAAACAACCAAAGTATATTGCATTAAAACGATTTTTAAGAAGGTTTAAAAAATGAGAATAATATTAACACTTTTAATTTCAATAATTTTTATTAGTTTATTTTATTCTGTCGAAGCCATACCCGTAATTTCAAATGTAACGATTGAACCTAATAACCCATGGTTTAATCATAACTTATCAGTTTCATGTACTTGTACCGATGAAAATTACAACATAAATGATGTATATGTTAATATAATAGGTCCTAACATAACGATATCAAATTTGCATCTTACTAAACAGAATGATATCTATTCTAATATTATTGATCATTCCTATCTATACAAAACCGGCAATTACAATGTTAACTTTTATTGTGAGAACAACATTTCTGAAAATGATATGGAATCCGGAATGTTTGTTGTTTCAAACCTAACTAGTTCTATAAGCGGTATCAATCCAAATCCAGCATATATTGGAGATGTTATAGAAGCAGATGTTTTTGTAAAGAAAGATGATATAAACATAGATTCAGATGTGAATTTTAATATATTTCTAAACGGCCAAAATAAAAATCTTAAACAAGATCCTCCAATTTATGACTCAACAAAAGGTTGGATTCTAAAGATAGATGCTCCAGCAGATATAGGAAGATTTGACTTAAAAATAACAGCAAATTATAAAGGAGAAAGTAATACAATTAACTCTAATATTGAAGTGAAAGAACCATTAGAATTTAATCTTGTCAACATAGATAAAACTTGGATAAAACCAAATGACAATATCACATTGACATTTAAAGCAATGTACAAAAGTAGTCCAATCGATTTAATAAACGACTACATGAATTTCTTGATGAATTCTATTGATTCAAGAATAATAGAAATATACAGAAATGACGCATATTCATATGTAAAAATTTCAGCACCAAATCTAGGTCCTGGAAATTATGATTTTAAAATAAAATTCACATACATGGGAATAGTAAAAGAGATTACAAAAAAAATAAACTATGTCGTACCTATATCTGGTAATATTATAGATAGTAACAATAAGCCTGAATTCGCACAATTAAAATTTAAGAATAATGATACTGAAACAACCTTTGTAACTAATAATGCAGGTTCATACTCAGGTGATATACCTCCTGGAATATATGATGTTGAAATAACATTCTCAAACTCAAAACTCATTCTTAATTACGTTACGATAAATGAGTTCAACAACCCAATAAAATATGATAATCCTTCTGTACAGACAGGCATGTATGGCGTGGGGACAGGTGGTATTTTCGTTTATGAAATGGCTTTGTCATATTCCAATGCATACTTAGAAATGACTTATGATGATAGTAAAATTCTTGATGAGACACGAATGGTTTTGTATAAGTGTGAAAATTGGAATTTTGGCAGAAAATTGTGTAATGCTGATTGGAAAGCAGTAAACGGTGAAATAGATACAGTAAGAAATATTGTAAAAATTAACACTACAAGTCTTTCCGCATTCTTGATAGGTTACAAAAAAGAAGTCTCTTTGAATTTTGATACAGAAAAGGATGAATATGCAATTAAAGAAATAATAAAAATTACAGGTATTGTTCAAGATGAGGATTCAAACCCAGTTCCAGGAGTTCAACTTACAGCTAGCATCATAAATACTGGTATATCTATTTCTACTAAGTCAGATGATAGTGGAGTGTTCTCTATGGAATTTCAAAGTCCTGACAAAGAAGGTGATTTTACGATTTTTGTAAAGGCAGAAAAATCTCCTCTCACGACAGTAAACAAAACTACGTCAATAAAAATCTACAGAAGTGGAAAAATCTCAGTATTGGTACCAGAGAGTGTAACCATAAGACAAGGCGAAAGTTCAACCATGTGGTTTTCAATTGTTAATACAGGACAAATAGATTATTCACATCTGACTTTATCATTATCCGGAATTCCCGATAGTTATTATATTATACCAAGTGAGGTAAAGCAGTTGAAAGCTGGTGAAGAAAGTAAGACATCTATTGATTTCAATATACCAGAAGATGCAAGTATATCAAGTCATACAGGCAAACTCAAAGTTAATTATGGCAACAATTCTTTAGAACAACAGTTTATATTGAGTATCTCAAGAAATGAAGTTAATAAAACGTTGAATGTCTCTACTAATGAAGGTCTAAAGTTACCACGTTTATTAACAGGAGAATTTGTCTTCCCTGATATAGGGTTGGACTATCTATCAATAATAGGAATTGCAGTTTTAGTGTTTTCTATCTCTTTTTACTTAAAAAAGAAGAAATCAAAGACAGTAACTGAAAGGAAAGAAATCAAAAACAGTATCTTGAATATAAAAGGGGAAATCGAGAGATATTCAGCAAATATGAAGAAAATAAAGAAACTTAAGAAAAAGAAATCAAAATAGTTCTTAGACAAATATGAAAGCTATATCTTCAGTAGTTGCTGCTGTTTTAATAACAACTATTTCTGTTGCTTTAGTGGGTACAACTTATTTCTTCTCACAAGGGTTGTTAAAGGGGGCAACAGCAGAAACATTCGAGGTAATAGACGTATTTAGTAACTTGATCATAGTGAGAAACTTAGGAACTCAGCCCATCCAGAATTTCACTGTACTAATAGATGGGAAAGAAATAGATGCACAAATAAAAGAGGCACCATTAGAATCAGGGAAAATTGGAACAGTTGAATTGAATACAACAGGTATACAAGCAGGAAGACATGAACTAGTGATAATGTCAAAGAGTATGTCTCAAAGATGGACATGGGAGTTCCAGTATATATCAACGACGACTTCGACAACCATGGTTCCAGAAACAACCATCCCTACAACGACTTTTTCTGAAACTACTACAACGATTGGAGGTTCAAGTGGTAAGTTTAAAGAATTACAATATGAGACAGGAGGTTTAGAAGACTATATCAATACATCAGATGCAGAACAATCAACAGGAACTGCTTGGAAAGAAGCTCTTAGTCTGACTTGGAATGATCCTTCTAATTCAAAATGGCTTGTTTTGGCATCTTGGGAATCTCGTCACAGTGCAACAGCTGCTAATGGTAATTATCAAGTTTCAAAAGATGGAGTGGAACAGGCACTTTATGTGGAAAGAGTTTTGCAAGCAAATAATGAATACATTTCTTACTTCTTCCCACAAGTTCATCAAGGGGATAGTGGAACAGTCAAATATAATATCAGTTTCCAAACCGCATCTGGAACGGCTTATGTGAGAAGAGTAAGATTAGTTGCTATACGATTGGATAACTTACAAAACGCTGATTATAACTATTCTTTCGATGCAACGCAAGTAAATAACTTAGATGCTAGTTGGAGTGGTCCAGAAGACGAAAACGTAACTATATCACCTTCGATAGATGGTTTGTATTTAATTCTGGCAAGTCTTGCTAAGCGATCAGGAAACACAGGACGCTCAGTTTGGGCAAGAGTTGCTGTTGATTCAGAATTTATACCATCATCAACTGGAAATTTTGGAACTATCCAAGATACTGCAACTACAGAATTTCATCCATTTCAGGTTATAGCTCTAAGAAAATTAACTGTTGGTCCTCATACTATCAGCTTACAAGCTAGATCAAGTTCACAAACTTCGGCAGCTATTAGAGACAGAAGTGTTGTTGTAATTAGACTCAGTAATATTTTTACATTCTTCAACGTTTCAGATACTGGGGAAACTTCTACTGCTTCAACAGCTTTCCAAAACAAGTCAACTTTGACAATACCAACAGGGAATAATGGAAATTACTTGATTTTTTCTATGTTAACCTTAAGAGGAGGTACAAGTGGAGCTGGATATTATTATGAATCAAGAACTTTTTCAGATGATTATGGTGAAATAGGAAAATTTCAAGACTTTAGACCTCAAGCAACAACAGATTACATAACAAGCGGCATGGTTAACTATGCAACTTTTGATGCAAATCAACATACTATTAAGAATCAATTTAGAACAGCTGGTGCCGCAGCAACGACTTACGCCAAAAATTCAGAAATAATAGCGATAAAACTAAATTCTAGTGTTGCTACTTCAAATGGTTGGTTGAATCCTACTCTAGATAATCCAATTCCTTCTATTTACAACAGTTCTTATCCACTTGGAGTATCTCAGTATGATACTTTTGTTGTTAATTCAACTATTGAATGCAGAGATGCATCTTGCGGTAAAGTTTCTGGTTCTGTAAGATACAATGATTCACTAGGAGAACCAAACGTGGTGATAAGTACATCACAAGGATCTACACCATTTAATATTGTTGGTGATATAGTTCAATCTCGTGATGATGACTATGTCTATAGAAATTGGGGTTTCAATGTATCAAATCAAATTTTTCCTGGAAATCCAGGTGATATTGCTTACAATGGAACTCATTTCTGGGTTGTTAACAGGAGTACAAGTAATACGGGAGCAAAGATTTTCAGGTATAATAAAACTGGTTATTATGATGATTGGAATATAACTGTTCCTTCAGGTCAAACTCTTTTAGAAGGACTTGATGTAAACGGAACGCATATAGGAATTACTAATAATGGTGGGACTAAAAATGTTACATTCTTTGACATCAATACTGGCAATTACATAACAAGTTTTTCTGTGTCTACACAATTAGGTACTGCTGTTCCATCAGATTTAGTTTTTAATGCAACTCATGTTTGGGTTCTTGCTTCCTCAACTACTAACCGTTATGTCTACAGATATCGATCAGATGGAACTTATGACAACTGGAATTTTAGTTACAATACTGTACCTGGACATACAGTGATCCCTGATGGTTTAGAGTTCAATGGAACTCATTTCTTTATTGTAGATAGTACTGGTACAGGGGGACATGTTTGGGGTTATGACTCAACTGGTAATTATGTTTACTGGAATTTCTCTACTGTTGAAGAAACCCCTTGGGGTTTAACTTGGGATAAAAATGAAAATAACTTCTATACAGTTGATTTCTATGATTATTATGTAAGAAGATACGAGAAGAATAGTGGTAATACAGCTTCCAATCCAATTTCTTGTGGCATTTTAAATCAAGGTAATGTTTGTTATCTTAACTGGACTATTAATGTCACTGGGTCTACTGGAGATTATAAAATAGATGTTAATTACTCATCTGACAATTATCCAAGTGTAGGCAACAATGATACTTTGAATTCTTACATAAGAATATCTGGTGGTAATCTACCATTTCAAATTAAACTACCCGGTCAATCTTGGATTTCATCATCTGTAACAAAACCTGGAACCATTACTACGCCTATAGAATTCAACGCAACAGCTTCAACAGACTACAAAGTGCAACCATGCATAGTTGGGTATGGCTGTGTGATTGGTTATAAACAAAATTCTAGTACAGCAATATTCATTTTCAATAACACTGGAACTATAGCAGAACAATGGAATATTTCATTAAGTCAATCTTTATCATCATATGGAATTACTTTATATGGGAATACAAGTATAAACCAAAGTCTTCAACAAATAACAACTAACGGTTGGATAGCAAGCAATAACATTCCAGTTGGAGATACTGTGCAAGCGTGGTTATGGGCTGATTTTGTTGATTCACCAGCAGGAACTGTTCCTAACATATACATCAATCATACTTCATTGCAAGCATTATAATTTCAATCGAAACATATATTAATCAAAAAACCAAAAATTACTGATAGCGGGTAGGAAAAGATGAAATTGAGAATATATATATTCAGTATATTGATTTTTTTGGTAATTTTATCAGGAGTTATGGCAGCTTCACAACATTATGCTGTAACAACAGTATATTTCAACATTCCTTATGATGCTTCTTTCAGTATAGCAATGCCCTCTACTTATACATTTCAAGCAATAACAGGAGTTGACTATGCTTCAGCAACAGCTACATCTCCTACATGGATTTCATTTAACTTTACAACAACACCTCAAGGTCATATGCAACCTTATGCTGCAGGAATATCAGGGGATTCACAGAATGGAGCAATTAAACCTATTTTTAGATATTTGTCAAGTGGGAATACAGCAATAAAAATTTACATAAATTTAACATCGGTACCAGCTGGAATAGTTGTTGGAGTTAATGGAACTTGTGATGGGTCTTGCACTGGTGGTAAAACTGTTGAACAAAATTTAACTGCAAACGTAGAGATGTTATTAGTGAATTCTCTTCCAAAAAATAGTTACTTTAATTGTACATTGTGGGGTTACGCAGATACAACAGCAACACCAGGACAATCACAGGCTACGATATATCATCATTCAACACTGTAAGTTAAACAGAAATACTTTTAGCTACATTCATTATCTAGTTAGGTGAAGCAGTGAAAAGCATTAAAAAAAATAGATGGCCATATATAGTTGTAATATTGTGTATTGTCTTCGTGGTAGTTTTTCTTTTTTCTTTGTATTCAGAAGGTGTGCTACAATTCAATAAAAGTTCTTCAAGACCAAAATATTGCGACAAGAATGGTTGTATTGATGAATCTGTAGTGTTCAGGGAGTTACTGCCATACCCACAAGATTTTCAGGAGGTGGATGTTATGGTTGAGAATAACAAATATCCAATTGCTGAAAATTTTTCTAAAGAAATACCAGATGATAATTATTTTAAACAACCTGAATTTTATCCTACTTGGGAAGATACTGGGGTTCCTTTATATACACCGATTAAACCAGGATATAGTCCTGGTTATGTAGGGGTTGTTGGTTATGGTGCTTATCCTGGAGATATAATCATAAGACCTATTAAACCAGGACAGAATTTCTTGACTGTAACCTATTGGCATACTGCTTGGGCAGTAGCTAAATATCAAGGTATGAGTTTAGCAGTAACTTATCCAGCAAAAGGAGAGACAGGAATGGGTCAATTTACAGTAAATCAAGATTCTGATAAAGTAAAAAATTATTTTGTTGTTAAAATATCGCCTGATAACTTACTTCTGCAACCGAACTATCCTTTATTCGGAAAAGAATGGGCACAAAAAGTCAAAGTAGATGTGCATGTGAATGAAAAAACACCATCAGGAAAATACCTAATAGGCGTATACCCTGTAAATCCACCTGCAGATTTAGAAGCAGAATGGACTAGAGATTATCGTCTAAAGTATACTTCTGTAGGTATCGTTGGGATTGGAAGACCCACATACCAGATTTTTGTAGAAGTTCAATAGACTTAATTATTTTTTTATGTAAATCTAATCGTTTAATGATGAATAAAAAATTTATTATATCAATATCAATAATCCTCATTTTTCTTAATTTTATCACTGTAAGAGCTCAAAATTCTCAAGGATATGGTCAAACTGACGTTAAATTTAAACTAAAAGTAGGTTTTCTAGAATTGACTTTACAGACTTATGAATTATTTCAGAATCAATTATTCATGGTTGAAGCTACAGTGAAAACAAATGAAAGTTTAGACGCAAATACTTTTAATGTAACTTTAGAATTACCCAATACTTTCGTCCTGGTAAATGATAATTATGATCATCCCAATCCTCCTATAAATGGATCCACAGGATTTCAATGGATAACTACTTGGGTTGTTAATTCTTCCAATTCTACGTCTTCTAACTATACAATTAACGCCACAGAAAATTTGTATCTGAATAAAAAAAGTGAAAAAATAACTATTAACTCTGGTCCAAACCTACCATACACTGTTACTGTTACTACAAATAAAGCGTCTTATTCTTTTGGAGAAACTGGTAGTGTTTCTGCTTATATTTTTGATAGTAATGATTATCCTTTCAACGTCGAAGGCAAATGCAATTCTACTATTTACTACCCTGATACGACTTCAACATCATTCAAGAATGTTTTAATGACTTATGTAATCGGTAGCAATGGTAATTATATTTCATCTAGTGGTTTTCAAGCCTGGAATGTTGAAGGTATTTACGAAGTTGAAGTGAACTGCACGAATCCAGATGTGTATAGTAGCAATACTTTTACTATTTCTTCAGGAATAACCACTACAACACCTGTTATAACTCAACAAACTCAAATACCAGATGGGGGGGGAGGAGGAGGAGGACCTCATCCAACACAGCCAACTGTTACAATTTCAAATTTTTCAACTGATATTGATTTGATTAAAGTTTCATTGTCGCCAGGGAAAACCGATAAAAAATCAATAAAAGTTTTTAACAATGGTAAAACTAAACTCAACATCACGGAAAAATTACAATATTTAGATCAACTATCATCTTTCAAAGTAGGTAAAAATGGATATTGGTTTGAACTTAATCCAAATGAAACGAAAGAAATAGAAATAGATTTTTTTGCAAAAAAAGATCAAGAAGCAGGTGTGTATCCTGGAAAAGTTATTTTTACAAGTGAAGGAATTGAAAGAACAGTTTCACTCATAGTAGAGGTTGAATCTGAAAAACCATTATTCGACTTAAAAGTTGAAACATTACCAGAGTATAAAATGATTTATCCTGGAAATGACGTGAAGGCACGACTAACTATATATAATTTAGGAAAGGTTGGGAATGTTAATGTTAGCATAAATTATGGTATAAAGGATTTGAGTGGTAAAATTATAATTATTGAAAATGAAACTTTACAGGTTGAAACACAGATTTCCATTGAAAAAACTTTAAAAATTTCATCTACATTGAAACCAGATAAGTATGTGTTTTTTGGGGAAGTAAATTACAAAAGTGTTGTTGGAACTGGTAGTGATGTATTCCAAGTATTAGAGAAAACAAAATATGTATTACCGATAAGTTATTTTGTATTGATCCTCTTAGCTTTCCTAATTTTATTGTTAATTTTAATCATTTACTTTATAAAAAAACATAAATCAAAACAAAAGAAAAAAGTTAGGAATAAATAGAAGAATTTTTTTAAAATTATATAATTGTAACAAAATTAAAATTAAAGGAAAATATCAAGCAAAAATCTTTTATATACAGTTTTCTAAATCTAATAATGAGTAATATGAATTTAAACACGAAAAAAATTAGTTTGTTAATTTCAGTAATTTTTGCAATTGTTTTTCTATCGATAACAGTTAATTCAGTGTTAGCAGTATGTCAATCATCAGCCGCAACATGTCGTATACTTCCCGGAACAGGAAAAATATCACCTTGTATAGAGAAAGATATATATCTAGACGAGATAGCAGATTTACTTCACCAATACTGCCCAAGTTGTCCAGTGAACCTTGCTCTTGCATTCTGTGCATTTAAACCAATACCTGGTGTAAGTGGATGTTCAAATGCTGATACAAAATGTGCTGAATGGATAAACAATGATTGTTGCAATTGGACAGAGGGTGTACACATTTGTAAAGCTGTCTGTTCAGATGTAAATCAATTAGCCTTTTGTTCGCAAGTAGTAGCAACCAGAGTTCGAGCAGCTCGAATGGCAGGTGAAAAAATATTGGGAGTAGACCCTAATACTATACCTATACCAGAACCAGGCCAAATATCTACACTAATGGCATCTTTTGACTATGTTCCACTAGGAGGATGTTGTAATCCAAGAGACTCACCAGATCCTTGTAACTATAATGCATTAGGAAATTATGTATGCGCTAAAACAGATAGACCAAATGGACAGGGTTCATATTTATGTCCAGTAAAAGATAAACCAAGCGGTACAATTCTCTATTACAACAACAGATGTTGCGCAAAGACTACTGCACCATGTAGCTCAAATCAAGATTGTTGCAATAATAACTTTTGTATAAACCATATTTGTAGACAATGCGTAGGAGCGGATCAAAGCTGCGATTCTAATAATCCATGTTGTTCAGGTTATTATTGTTCTGCATCTATATGGGGTGGAGGAAAATGCAAAGCTGTTGTTAGTAGAGGTGGTGGTTGTCCAATATTAAAAACTTTCGACGACAACAAACTCGTCACAGTAGAAAAGCTTGATATTCATTCACCAAAGGATCAGGACACTATAGCAACTAGTACATTTACAATGCAACCTGTAAACGGTAGGTATGAAATTATTCTAGATGAAGCTGCTTATCTGTTCTGGGATGGCAGTCACATCAACTCTGTAAAACTAACAGATGGAACAGGAAACGAATGTAAACTAATATCAGCAACACATTCAAAACAAGGTGATGTCCTTTCAGCAATAACAACTAGTGACAATGTCAGAGTTAGAACATTACCTGGAGATAGAATAAAACTAACATACGATGGTTGTTCAGGAAATCAATTCACTTTCAGCATTGAAGGATACAACAGAAAATTAATGTGGCTTGGATTGGATTTAACTGGTTCAGTTCCAATAGTAATTGCCATAGCAGCAGTTATATTAGTAATAGCATTCGGTATATTGCAATTAACCAAAAAGAAAAGATAGAAAATCTAGCAAAAATTAATTTGAATAAACATTGTTGATTTTTATTTTTTATTTTTTTTTCTATTTTCTAAAATAATATTAGTAATAGCATTCGGTATATTGCAATTAACCAAAAAGAAAAGATAGAAAAATCTAGCAAAAATCTTTTATATACAGTTTTCTAAATCTAATAATGAGTAATATGAATATAAACACGAAAAAACTTAGTTTGTTAATTTCAGTAATTTTTGCAATTGTTTTTCTATCGACAACAGTTAATATTGCTTTAGCACAAGCAACTGCTCACTGTTATATATTACCAGGGAACCCAAATAAAGTAACGACTTGTATAGAGAATGACATATATGCAAAAGACCCAGATGCATCAGCTCTATACTGCCCAGACTGTCCAACCGAAGCAAAGGCATTTTGTAACTTTAAACCTATACCAGGTCAGAGTGGATGTCAATTTGCTGATTCAAAATGTGCTGAGTGGATAAACAATGATCTTTGTAATTGGACAATGGGAGTGCACATTTGTAAAGCTGTCTGTTCAGATATAAATCAATTAGCCTTTTGTTCGCAAGTAATAGCAACCAAAGTTTCAGCAGCTCGAATGGCAAGTGAAAAAATAATGGGAGTAGCCCCTAATACTATACCTATAACTAAAACAGGACAAATATCTACACTATTAGAAACTTTTGACTATGTTCCACTAGGAGGATGTTGTAATCCAAGAGACTCACCAGATCCTTGTAACTATAATGCATTAGGAAATTATGTATGCGCTAAAACAGATAGACCAAATGGACAGGGTTCATATTTATGTCCAGTAAAAGATAAACCAAGCGGTACAATTCTCTATTACAACAACAGATGTTGCGCAAAGACTACTGCACCATGTAGCTCAAATCAAGATTGTTGCAATAATAACTTTTGTATAAACCATATTTGTAGACAATGCGTAGGAGCGGATCAAAGCTGCGATTCTAATAATCCATGTTGTTCAGGTTATTATTGTTCTGCATCTATATGGGGTGGAGGAAAATGCAAAGCTGTTGTTAGTAGAGGTGGTGGTTGTCCAATATTAAAAACTTTCGACGACAACAAACTCGTCACAGTAGAAAAGCTTGATATTCATTCACCAAAGGATCAGGACACTATAGCAACTAGTACATTTACAATGCAACCTGTAAACGGTAGGTATGAAATTATTCTAGATGAAGCTGCTTATCTGTTCTGGGATGGCAGTCACATCAACTCTGTAAAACTAACAGATGGAACAGGAAACGAATGTAAACTAATATCAGCAACACATTCAAAACAAGGTGATGTCCTTTCAGCAATAACAACTAGTGACAATGTCAGAGTTAGAACATTACCTGGAGATAGAATAAAACTAACATACGATGGTTGTTCAGGAAATCAATTCACTTTCAGCATTGAAGGATACAACAGAAAATTAATGTGGCTTGGATTGGATTTAACTGGTTCAGTTCCAATAGTAATTGCCATAGCAGCAGTTATATTAGTAATAGCATTCGGTATATTGCAATTAACCAAAAAGAAAAGATAGAAAATCTAGCAAAAATTAATTTGAATAAACATTGTTGATTTTTATTTTTTTATTTTTTTTATATTTTCTAAATTAATTTAATCAAAAATAATTTTTATATATAAGCACATGTAATTAATAATATTGATAAGCACATGTGATTATACTGGATAAAAGAAAAGACGTCAAGGGATTGATAATCAAAGTTCTTAGAGATCATCCTGAAGGTTTAATGTTATCAGAAATAGCCAAAATTACAGATATGAATAGGTTTACTGTTACTAAATACATTCACGAACTTAAGGGAAACGGTTCTGTGTTTCAAAAAGAAGCTGCTGCTGCAAAAATGTGTTATCTCCGAAGTAATCTTAACAAAAAAATTAGGAACAGAGTTGTTATTGGACAATTAAAGAGGATGTAAAATGAATAAATTTATTAAAAAATTAAAAACAAAAGCTATATCTTCAGTAGTTGCTGCTGTTTTAATAACAACTATTTCTGTTGCTTTAGTGGGTACAACTTATTTCTTCTCACAAGGATTGTTAAAAGGGGCAACAGCAGAAACATTCGAGGTAATAGACGTATTTAGTAACTTGATCATAGTGAGAAACTTAGGAACTCGGCCCATCCAGAATTTCACTGTACTAATAGATGGGAAAGAAATAGATGCACAAATAAAAGAGGCACCATTAGAACCAGGAAAAGTTGGAACAGTTGAATTGAATACAACAGGTATACAAGCAGGAAGACATGAACTAGTGATAATGTCAAAGAGTATGTCTCAAAGATGGACATGGGAGTTCCAGTATACTTCTCAAACTACAACAACCACGATGTTTGAGACTGGCCCTTTATCAATAAAATCTCAATCAATAATTGGAAAACCGATGTCTGCTTTGGGTGAAGTAGTAATTTATTCAGATCAATATGTTTATAGTTGGTGGAATTTCTCTGTAGCTGATAAGATTAGTCCTGGAAATGCTACAGGTGTTGCTTACAATGGAACTCATTTCTGGGTCATTAACTATAGTACAAGTAATACTGGATCAAAGATTTTTAGGTATAATAAGACTGGTTATTATGATGGTTGGAATATAACTGTTCCTTTAGGTCAAACTCTTTTACATGGAGTTGAGGTAAATGCGACACATATAGGTATTACTAATAATGGTGGAACTACTAAAAATGTTACATTCTTTGATATCAATACTGGCAATTATATAACAAGCTTTAGCGTATCGAGTCAAGTAGGTACTGCCATTCCTACAAGTTTAGTTTTTAATGGTACTTATGTTTGGGTTCTCACATCAGGAACAGGAAATAGAAGAGTTTACAGATACCTCTCAAATGGAACATATGATAAATGGAATTTCACTTACGATCCCGTACCAGGATTTACAACAGTAATGGGGAATGGTTTGGCATTTAATGGGACACATTTCTTCGTTTCTGATACATCATCAAATCGTAGAGTTTTTGGTTATAATTCTACGGGTAGTTATGCTAATTGGAATTTTGCTACTAACATCTCTACTGGTAATGGTGAACTTCCATATGGTCTAACTTATTATCAACCTGAAAGGAATTTCTATACAGTTGATTTTAAAAATAACTATGTAAGAAGATTCATCCCAAATTCAACTACTATTTCATTAAATGCCACTCTTTTAGCACCAGATCCATCAACTTGTAATGAAACAAATCCATGTGTATGGAAACAATATGTAAATAATTCAATCAATGCGAGTGTTACATGTATTGGAGGTGATTGTGGAACTGTACAAGGTTTAGTCAGATATAGAAACGATAAAACTTATGATTTCAAAGGAATAACAAATCCCAGTTCAACTCATTGGGCAGGTTATAATAGGACTTATGGTATATTTGGCACTATACCACTTCCTGATAACTATACACAAGCATCTACATCGAATTATCAACAGATTAATTCTAGTGATGATAACCGTTGGTTCTCATCTGGTTCTTGGAAAGTCGCAGAACTTGAAACAGTTGCACCTATTCAAATGTTTAAATTCAAGTTCAACGAATCGCTAAATGATACAGATAAAATATCTATACTTTGGGAGGGTTATGGAAATGGTTTTATTTCACCGGGTTATGTAAGTTTATATTTATGGAATCTTTCTAGTTTAAGTTGGGTACAAATAAATTCAAGTTCTTCATCTATGACTGATTTTAATTTAACTTATATTCTCAACTCATCTTTTTCTGATTTTGTGGATTCTTCTAACTATATAAGAGTTGCTACTGAAGGTCCTAATGCAAATTATAATCAACAAATAAGTGGAGAATTATACACAGATTATGTTAAATTGGATGTTTCATCTTGGAAAGAAATAAATACGACAGTAGGAGCTACACCATTTTATACAACTGATTTAAACCCGAAATCATGTGGTTCTCTATCTAACGGTCAAACTTGTCAACTCAACTGGACTTTAAATACGACTGGTGAAATAAACTCAATATATAAAATAGATGTGAAATTTAATTCTAGCATATCTGAGAATCTTGACAACGATACTAAAGACGCATTTATCAATATTACTTGGCTTAATCAACCTCCATCATGGTCTCAAAACTCTACTTCTCCAACTTCTGGATCATTTTATCAGTCAGGGGTAAATTATGGTTTTCAAATAAAATGGACAGATCCTGAATCAGGGAATGGAGGAATCAGCTCAGTTATATTTGAGTGGAACAATGGAACAACAAAATATAATTATACTAAATATACTACACCTTCAGTAAATAATGATACCAACGGTATATATTGGTTAAATTTAACAGACTTGTCAGCTGGGAATTATTATTTCAAATGGTATGCAAATGACACTGGGAATACTTGGTCCTTATCTGACTCATGGTTTTATGTTATTAATAAAAGTTCAGCACCAATTCATTTATTCTTGAATGGAACAGAAATAGATAAAGAATATATAAACAATACTGCTGCAAACTTTACAGTAACTTTAGATATTCCAAGTAAAACTGTTTATCTTAACACTAACATAACTGGTTGGAATATTCAAAATAGTACAACACCTCTAACAAATATTACAATTTTGACTGCAAGTGTATTCGGAACAAAATATAATATCACGGGGTATTTCCTTGAAGATCAAAATTATTCTGCTAACTCAATAACAAATTATGTGATAATACAAAATCCACTCACAGTTTATGGGTGGTTGAATGTTACAATGATAAATCCAAACCCATTGATTTTTAACACAACAAATCCAAAAACCGTTTGGCAGAATGATAATTTCAATATAAATGCAACTGTAATATGTGAAGGTAATACTAGTGCTATATGTGGAAACGTCATGGGTTCAGCTAGGTATAATGGTAATATAATAAGCATGTATTCATCTTCAAAACCTTTTTACATTTTCTCCATTAATGCCAAAACAGATACAATTTATTCAAACATAACTAATAAGGCATGGAAAAATCTAGCACCCACAATAGTTGGTGCAGCAAGTGGAACGGATACAGAGTTCAGTACACCAGAATATAATAATATAAATTCTAGCAATGATATTCGAGTATCTATGGGTTCAGATTCAAGTAATTATGGGGGATTACACTTCAGTTTTGATTTGGGAAGTTATTATCAAAATATAAATAAAATTAAATTTACTTTTGAAGGACATGTTGAAACTGTTACTCCTCCTCCTGGTGGTGGAACTTGGTATACCTCTGGTAAACTATATGAATATACAGATGAAGGATGGACCTATGTACAAGATTGCGGAGAAATTGATGTTGGGGATCAAAATTGTACAATTGAAATCAATTCAAACATCAGTTATTATTTAGATAACAACAATAAGTTCCATTTTGGGTTTGTATCACCTTATAAAACAGGTGGAATAATGGTTTCTGCTAATGCACTAGGGGATTTTGTAAAAGTAGAAGTAACATATGGAGGAACACAAAATCCCTCTTCTTGTGGATCTTTATCTCTTGGTCAATCCTGTCAACTTAATTGGACAGTAAATGCAACTGGTCTTGATACAGATCCAAATATTTGGAACATTGATGTTAACGTCAGTTCTGATAAAAAATCACTTGGAGTTAATGATAATGACACAGCTGATGCAGTAGTGAAAATTAATGAAACGATAAAACCAAAATGGATAGAAGGAACAAATTCAACAGATTCAACTTATGCAGGAATGCCAACAAAATTCAGTTTAAAATGGAGTGATAATTTTGCTCTATCAGGATATATTCTAAGTATAGATAATTGTGTGGGTAGTTTCAACAATGAATCTTGGACTAATTCAGGATGGGAAGGTTATCCGTCAACAGGATGGTCTAATGTAACTAAAATCATCAATTCAACTGAAAATTGTACGATAAGATGGAGATATTTTGCCAATGATACAAGTAATAATTGGAATGTTTCACAAGATTATATTTTTAACACAATTACAAGTTATTTAGATGTTTGGCTTTATTTGAATTTCACTCAGGGAGACAGAATTTACAACAAGTCAGAAGTTGCATACATATATGCTAATTGTTCAGGTTGTTTCTCTGGGAATTCTATTAATTTAGAGACTAACTATACTGGTACTCTATCACCAATATCTCATTATCATAATCTAACTCTAAATAATGACGCCTATAATTTCACAAATACAGGAAATCTAGCTTTAGGGTCTTATTTGATTAAAGCTTCTGTTTCTGAGATGAGCAAATATGCTCAAAAAAATTACACTCTAACTGTTGTAGATCAAATGTCACCAAAATATTCAAGCAATTCTACAAACTCAACAACAGCAGGAAATCCAACTCTCTTCAGTATAAGATGGACTGATAATAATAATTTATCAAAATGGTTATTCTGTTTGGATAATTGTACTGGAATATGTGTAAATGATACTCAATGGCAAACATTTTCTTCAAACCCTGATTGGAGTAATACAACTAGAGTAATTAATTCGACTCCAAATTGTCTAATAAGATGGAAAATTTACGCAAATGATACAAATAACAATTGGAACGTTTCTGAAAACAGTTTTAGTACGATATCACAAAACCCAATTAACATATGGAATTTAGTCGTAAGAAATTACATAGACGAACAACCTATTGTACAAACAATGACTGGAGTAAGAGTTCTAATAACAGTGAATGTCTCAGGAAATATAAATTATGTTGAAGGTAACTTTACATGGCCCAATGGGACTATTGTTTTACAGAATTTAACATTCAATGAGACTTCTAAATACACACACAATTGGACCTATACTATACCATTAAGTATGCCATACAGTGATTCTCTTCCAAATGCAAGTATAAACATTACTGCTTATGGTTATGGGTTTTCAAATAAGACTAGTACTACCTTAAAAATTCTGAAAACTGCTGAACTAACCATACTTAATAATCCTGTAAATTTTTCAATAGTCAATCCTGGGCAACAAGTCAATGCATCTCAAAATCAAGGGTGGCCTCTATATGTGAATGTGCAAGGTAATACGCCACTGAATTTGTCACAAAACGCTTCAGCTTATTTAGTTGGTAGAACAAATCCAAATGGAAAAATAAAGATTGAGAATATAACATGGAATACTACTATATCTGGACAGACATTATTTACAAATCTAACTACAATTTACAAATTTATCAATGAAACTGTTCCATTTTTCAATCAATCAATATTTTACAAATTATTCGTTCCCTCAGTAGAACCACAAGATTATGGTGGACAAATATACATATGCGGTATGACTGAAAGAAGATGTTAATAATATTTTTAACAAGTTATACTTTTTGTGTCTTGAACAATACTTTCTGCACATAGTGTGAATGCATATGTTCCTGAATTAATATCCCAAGCGCATCTCCAATTTGATTCAGGTTCGTCTGCATTTCCGTCACAAATGTAAGTACCAGAACATTCATTGCCTTCATAAACTACCCATCTTGTTTTCTTACAGTTTCTCAATACAGAATCTGCCTGTAAAGTACACTTCCCATCACTGCTACTTTGAGTAATCAAATTTAATTCACCTGTACAAGGAAGGTTTGATGCTCTATTTCTCTGCCAAATTATACTTAATCCACCTTGTTCTCCATTAATTGAGGGAACATATTCTATAATGGAAGCCAAGAAAAGAATTATTACAATTATCAATGCTACGGTCAACCAAAGTTTATAACCCATAAATTAATAATGGAAAATGGTGTATTTAAGTTTTTGTTCGATTTTTTAGAGTTAAAATTGAAATAATGACATCATAGTAGTAACTCACAATAAAAATAAACTTAAATAGGAAAAAAATAAAGTATTATTAAAGATTACGTAAAAGGGGGATTTTTGTTGAAAAAAAACCAGAAAATTTTTATTTTATTTTTGATAACTATATCTTGTTTATTTATCCTTTCTAGATTTATTTCAGTAAAAAGTCAAGCTTTAAAGGAACAGCCGACGACCGCAAACGTTACAATTTCTGGTTTTCTCGGTAATATAATGGTTCAATTCTATCCTGTAACCTTTGTATCTGCTATTAATCAGCCAGGTGTACAACCAGCAACTACCCTTGAAACTAACCCAAAAAGAAATGAAGGCAGTGTAGGGTTTATTAGAGTAAATACAACAACTCAAACTAACGTTGCTTGGAACATAAGTATGAATGCAACAGATTTGGTTGATAGTTTTGGACACATAATTCCTGTGAGCAATATATATGTTAACAGTACATGTAATGGTACAAAAGCTTACATGGCACCATTAGCCCTTTCTAAAGGCCTTCAGTTTATTTGTGGTGGTCTTGGTACCGATTTCATACAAAAATATAACTCGGCAGATATCTATTTCTGGTTAAGTGTACCTGCTGGTCAGTTTAATTCAACTTACAATGGAACATTTTGGATATTATTAAACAGTACATTTGCTTATAATAATAGAGTTTTTCCAAATGCAAGTGCAGGAGATTCTATGAATAATATAAATACCACTGTTAAGAAATACGTAGAATTTTCTTGGGATTTTGTTCCAATCAATTTTGGTACCATGAACCCTGGTACTTCTTCTAATGCAACTGCAAAACAGGGTAGTCCTGCTAATTTGACAAATGGTGCAGCTACAAACATACCTATTGACTTTTATATAAATGGTACTGATTTAAATTCCGGTTCAGATATAATAAAAAGTGATAATATAACATATTCGAATGCAAGCACCGATAATATTACTCTTGAATGGCCTTTCAGGGTTACACATATTTTGAACAATAGTCTACCATCTGGTCCAATAGGCGGAGATTTTGTAAATTGGGGCCTTGTCAAAAATAACACAAACATATTAAGTTTTTGGAATATCACTATTAAACCTGGTCAACCAGGTGGAGTTTATTCGGGTAATATATATGCAAAAGCCGTTGATTCAGGAACTAAACCATAGTAAATTCATAATGAGTTTACTGCTGATAGGACTTTTATTAGTGCCTACAGTTAATTCAATAGGATTAGGGCCATTAAACTTAGATATTACAGTAGAAAAAGGAAAGGAAACAGAAATTGTACAATCTATACAGGTTTCTAATCCGGAAGAAAAAGAAATTCGTGTGGCCGCAAGCGTTACTGGGGCTGTAGCACAGTTCATTACTCTTGATCCAAAAGAATTTACCTTGCCTGCTGGTCCTGGTATTCATTCAATTGACCCAAGACCATCAAAATATATTTTGGTTACATTCAAGATACCAAGAGAAATAACTGAAAAACAATACACCGGAGAAATTATATTCACTCAACAACCAATAGAAGGGGGTGTTTTGGGAGCTTCTGCCCAATTGGGGGTTACTGTTAAAATAACTATAGGTGAGATGGCAAATGCAGTATTTCCAACATACATTAATTTATTGATAATACTTTCGGTAATAGTTCTGATTACATCTTTAATATTATATCTTAAAGGGTGAAAACAATGAAAAAAACACAATTTTATGGTATATGGGTTTATGGAATTCTTTGTTTGGTTTTGATTCTACTTTATAAATATAACACAGGGATATTTGAAACAAAGATATACATTTACAACCTATCTTTATGGTCAGCTCTTGCAGTGAATTTAGTTTTATTTATATCATCACTGATTTCATTCAAGGGTTCAAAAGTTCTTTTTATACTAGCTATAATACTAGCACCATTATCTACATATTTGTTCTATGAGAGCTGGACAAAAACAAACTATGAATACTTAGCAGGTTTTGCAGTAATACCTATTTTACTTTTATTAATAGCAACATTCATGAAAACCTATAAACCTTTGGCCGAAACAAAATAAACAATCTAAAACATTGATATTATAGAAAAGAAATTGATTAAAGGTAGGACGATGGTTTCAAAAGAAAAAAGGACTATTTTATTTCCTCTAATATTGTTTTCTGTGATTATTTTTACTATTTTTGTTGTTTTTCATTCTATGACAAGTGTAATTGGTCAAAGTGAACGTGGTGAAAATACAACTGTTAATATAACAATAAGAGGATATTTGGACAATATAATAGTAAAGGAGTTTCCTGTCAATTTCACAGTAGATATTGGCCTTGCGCCAGGTACAGATAATAATCCTAAGTGGGGAATACCTTATCTTAATATTTCAACGGGTAAAAACACTAACGTTAAATGGAATGTTTCAATGAATGCAAGTAGCATGACAGATAGTATAGGACATTTTATCCCTGTAAAAGAAATAAAGGTTAATTATTCATGTTTTACGGATGGAAGCCAAATTGATTTCCCAGACCTAACAGAATTATCGTATAATCTTCAAAGTTTATGTGGGGATATTGGACTGACACCGGATAGTTATGCTTTAATTTATTTTTATCTTGATGTACCTGCTGGTCAGTATAACTCTACTTATTATGGCGATTTATGGTTTCATGTCAATAGTTCAGAAGCTATGACTGGCGAAGGTAACAACAGGTCATGGTATGGCCCAAATAATACAACAGTAACGATTAAAAAACGTATAGACATAAAATGGACTTTAACTCCTATTAATTTTGGTATCGTTAACCCAGGTACTAAAGTTAATGCAACAAAAAATCAAGGGTGGCCGACTAATGTAACGATTGGATCAGCGACTAACGTACCAGTCGATTTGTACATAAACGGTACTGATTTAAATGGTCCAGAATTTATAGATAGTCAGAATATAACTTATTCAAATGCAACTAGCGAGAATGAATGGCCATTCATACATTCACATCTTTTAAATAACACATTACCGTCTTTTTCAACGAAAGGAGATTTTACAAATTGGGGTAGTATTCCAAATAATACAGATGTTTTTAGTTATTGGGAGATGAACGTGCCCAATGTGGCAGGTGGAGATTATTCCGCAAATGTAATTGCAAAGGCGATTGAAGCTGGTGGTGATCCTACAAATGGATAAAATTTTAATATGTCTGTTGTTAACAAGCATTTTTTTGATGTCTACAGTTAATGCTGTTGGTATTAGCCCCACAGAATTAAAAATAAATGTAGAAAAGGGGAAAGAAACAGAACTGTTAAAATATGTTCAAGTGCTTAACTCAGATATAAACCCTGTCCATATTACAGCTACTGTAACAGGATCTGTAGCCCAATTCATAACACTAGAAAAGACTGAATTTGATTTACCAGCTGGTCCAGGAATGCATTCTGATTTAGCAAGTCCCTATCAATACGTAAAAGTCATATTCAACATACCAAGAGAATTACCTCAAACAAAATACAGTGGAGAAATATTGTTCACTGAAAAAACAACTAAAAGTGGTATGTTGACTACTGCAGCTCAAACAGGTGTTGCTGTAGAATTGACAATAGGAAAGATGGCAAATGCTGTATTTCCAATGTACATGAATATACTGTTGATAATACTCTTCCTATCTCTAATCTTTTCGATTTTTTACAAAAGAAAATAATGAACTCATTTTTTAAATGAACCGTGTAAATATAAACAAAAATAAGACATACAAAACAAATATAGAATAGTGATAAAGTGAATTACAAATTAGTGATTTTATTATTGTTTTTATTCCTTGTTTGTTCTTTACAATCTATTCAAAAAATTAAAGGTGCCAATGATGAAGCCAAAGAGGAAATAAAACTTCATGTTTCACTCCTAGATGTAAATGTGTCAATTTTAATGAACGAGAGTGCTTGCGTTTCTGCTCCAGAATATTGTGTTGGAGATGTTGTTAACGTTACTAGCAAATTAACTAATGCAGGTAATATCAATGCCACAGGTAACCTTATCACAAGAATTTCCAATAGGATCAATTATATTCATAATGAAACTTGGAATGATGTGAATGTATCAGAAGGCCAAATTGAGTACTACAGCACGATATATAAGATCCAAAATAGTGATGTTGATTATTCTTTAGTTGGACCTGAAACTTTCAATGTAAGGAGCAATTATTCATTTAACGGGAGGTTCAATGAAAGTATTTGTAATTTTGAGGTAAAGAAGGGTATTGGAACTCTTCAAAGTTTTCCATTCCAGGTTATAGATATAATATCTCCCGGTAGGACAAAATTTTATTCACCAGGTATACAATTATTGCTTTATAAGGCTTGTAAAGGCACTAATGTAACTTTGAATACTACTCTAGGTATACCTGGAGAGTGGGTTTCCTTTTCTAACAATAAAATCTATCTTGTTCCTGATTCCTTTAATTCAACTGATATAAACATAACAATTCCACCTAATACAAAAGAGGGTATCTACGATAATGGCAGTATATTTGCCTATGCTGATGGTCAAGGAAGAGAAATTAAATTGAACATAACAGTTGCTATGATTGATTTTGACCTTAATGTCACGATTCAAGAAAAGAAAGTTTGTCCAGGCAAAACAATTCCTGCTAGTGTTAACATAACAAAATTTAATCCACCTGAAGATGTTAGAGTCAACATAACTTATCAAATTTTAGATTACAATTTAACTGTCTA
>Ga0315274_10000503_pt1 | contig 61112 bp, 53 predicted proteins | sample YL17G02_20_MG_FD_203700 | JGI IMG/M metagenome (GOLD analysis project Ga0315274, IMG submission 203700) | Sediment microbial communities from Yellowstone Lake, YNP, Wyoming, USA - YL17G02_20 | ecosystem: Environmental > Aquatic > Freshwater > Lake > Sediment | place: USA: Wyoming | collected...
GATCTCTGGACGGGGCCAATTCCTTGGATAACCGGCGCCGATGTCGTCGATGGACGGGCGGTCACGGGACGCCGCTTCATCAGTGAGTCTGCTGTGCGAGAAAGCGCGGCAAATGTTGTCCCGCGTGGTGGTGTTCTATTGGTGACCCGAACTGGTGTGGGGAAGATTGCGATTGCCCACGAGGACATCGCGATAAGCCAAGACTTGACAGGCATCGTCGTAAAGGACGCCTTTGTTCCGGCATTTGTCATGTGGGCGATTCGGAGCCAAATCGGCTCGCTTGTGGCAGTGCAACGTGGCGCAACCATTAAGGGCGTGCTGAGATCTGACGTGGAGCGGATGCCAATCCCATTTACGGGGAAGTCTGAGCAGCGGCGGATTGTGGAATTGTTGGAGCAAGCGGATGGGCTGCGGCGGAAACGTGCGGAGGCGGATGCCCTGGCCGACCGCATCCTCCCCGCCCTATTCCACAAAATGTTCGGCGACCCGGCCACCAATCCGAAGGGGTGGAACAAAAACAGGCTTGGTGATGTGATCTTGGAGGCGGCTTACGGCACGTCAAATCCCTCAAACACCAACGGCGAGGGTTTGCCAGTGCTGCGGATGAACAACATCAGCAGCGGGGGCCAGTTGGACCTGACGGAGTTGAAACATGTTGTTCTCGAGAAAGCCGAAGCGACGAAGCATCTCTTGGCGGATGGCGACTTGTTGTTCAACCGGACGAACAGCAAAGAACTTGTTGGTAAGACCGGGTTGTGGAGAGGCCAGTTGCCGGCGGTTGCAGCTTCCTACCTGATCCGTGTGCGCTTAGACACCACGGTCGTAGTGCCGGATTATGTTTGGGCGTGGATGAACACGACGTATTTCAAACAGCGCCTCTTCGACATTGCCCGACGCGCAGTCGGAATGGCGAACATCAATGCAGCAGAACTGCGCGCGATGCCGGTTCTGGTTCCCGCGCTGAGGTTACAAGAGAATTTTGCCGAGCGCGTGAAGGATTTGGTAGGACTGGCGAAGCAACGGTTGGAAGCAACAAGGCAACTCGAAGGCTTGTTCATCGTCATGCTCCATCGCGCGTTTACTGGCGAATTGACGGCGAAGTGGCGCGAGGCGCACCTGAAGGAGCTGCTGGCCGAGATGGAGCAGCAGGCACGGTTGCTGCGCCTTGCCAACCAAAACAACTAACCTCAAGAATACACTGCCATGGCTGTTCGCATCTATGACATCGCCAAGAAGTTTGGGATCGAAAACAGAGAAGTTCTCGCCAAGGCCAAAGAACTTGGCATCACCACCGCCAAGGTGCCGTCCAGTATGCTGGACACCGCAATTGCCGACCGACTTGAACAAGCCCTGCGTGCGGTGCATCCCCCCGTCCTCGGACCTCGACTGACGGCCATCGGCCTAGGGAATTTCAAGGCTTTTCATGAAACTCAATTTGTACCGATTCGCCCGATCACTTTGATCTTCGGTGCGAACAGTTCGGGAAAATCCAGTCTGCTCCATGGTTTGCTACTGGCGCGCCATGCTCTCGACAAAGGCGAACTGGATGTGTTTAAGACTGAGATTGGCGGCGACTCTGTAGACCTCGGTGGTTTCCGTCAGTTTGTCCATCGGCGCGACGCGAGCCAGCGTGTGGAATGGCGCATGGAGTTTGACGCTATGAGAATCACCGGTCGCCTATGCGAGCTTCTGCCGCGCGCGAGAATCTTCGGTGTGACGTTGAGCATTGGTGTGGAACTGAATGACCGGGGCGAGCCGGTGCCAGACGCCCGCCCTTCCGTCATGGGCTACGCACTGGACGCGGACGGTCAGAATTTCCTGCGCATGAGTCTGCGCCCGGAAGGCCATCTGCAACTGGACCGGGTTGACCCGGAAGCGTTGGGGGTGGTAACGCAGGCGATTGTCCAAGCCGTAACGACGATGCAGAAAATGGCCGATGAGAACGAAGGTCAGATGGTGCGGCAGGCTATGTCAGAATTTGTTTCCTCCATCCGTTTTGGTGGCGGCAAATTGCTACCCGAACCGCTCAAGTCAGACACGAACAGGATTTCAGCCGCCAGCCTTTTTCCGGTGAGTCGCGGACGGCGGGCTGAGGACTTGGGTGTGGTGGTGGAACTGGTGTTCCCGCGCATCATTGGCGAACTGGTGAGCGGCGCGAACACTCTCGTCGCGGCAGAACTGGCGCGGTTGAAATATCTCGGCCCTTTGCGGTCGTTTCCGGCGCGGCATCTGGCTTTCTCGGAGCATGGCGACCAGAACTGGTATGCTGGCGGCGCTTACGCTTGGGATGTGGTGCGCGTGAACGCCAAAGTGCGCGAAGCAGTGAACCGCTGGTTAAGCGCCAAGGACCGACTGCAAACGCCCTATCGGCTGGAAGTCCAGCGCTTGCTCGGCCTGGATCACTTCCGCCGTGCAATGGAAAAGTGGATCTTCGGCGACCCGGAGGAATTGCTCGCCGAAATGCGGGGTGAGCAAGTCAAGCGCAAGGAAGCTGCAGAGGATGATGACGGCGGGTCTTCAGAGAACGAGGAGTTGGTGTTTGATGATGATCCGGAGATGCAAGCACGTCGGGTTCTTAAGGAGGTCGTGACGGAGCAAGAGTATTACGGCTTTAACGAACTGGTGCTTCATGACGTTCGCACCGGGACGGAAGTGACGCACCGGGACGTTGGCATCGGTATCAGCCAGGTGCTGCCGGTGCTGGTGCATGCGTATGCCGACGAGGGAAAGGTGGTGGCGATTGAACAGCCGGAGATTCACCTGCACCCGGCACTGCAAGCGGAACTGGGCGACCTTTTCATCGAGTCGGCACTGGGAGAACGCAAGAATACGTTTCTGCTGGAGACGCACAGCGAGCATTTGATATTACGCATCCTGCGCCGCGTGCGGGAAACGACCGCGAAAACACTGCCTGAAGGTGCAATGCCGGTGAAACCGGATGACATTGCCGTTCTGTTTGTGGAGCCTGGCGCGAACGGGAGCGTAATCCGGCGTCTGCCTGTGACACCGGACGGGGATTTCGGAACGCCGTGGCCGGGCGGCTTTTTCGCCGAGCGGCTTCAAGACCTGCCATGATCAGGGAATTCGCGGTCGAGCCGGAGGTCATGGCGACGTGGCCGCACTTCCGGGAAATCTTTGACGACCTGGGTGCAAGTCACGGTCGGCTGGCGTCGCTTTATCCTTCCGATTGGATAGAGCGGGTTCGCAGGCTGGCGCTGCAATTGAGCCCGCCTGTCCGGGCCGCCGCCATCACTGAGCGGATGCGGCAGAGTCCGCACAGGTTCATCGCCACCAACCGTGCCTTCGACAGAGGCAAGGACTGGCTGACAAACGCGGAGAAACATGAACCCCCGAGGGCATTTGACGCGATCATCGCGCGCACCAATCCCCGCGATCGCAGCCGGGTCTTGATTGCCGGAGAATTCCCGAGGCATCAAGCACCGTGGAAGGTGCCCCGCCAGTGTGAAGTGCCGCGGACCGCGGCGAACCTTCTCGCTTGTGCCAAACTCTTGCTCGACAGCTCGGAGGAAATACTGCTGGTGGATCAGAACTTTGATCCGTTGGAACCGCGTTTCAAAGACCCTCTGGCGAAGTGGCTCCAAAGTCGGGCGACGAACCGGCCGTGGAGACGGTGCGAGTTGCACTTGGCACATCCGCTGGACAACGGCATGCCGGACAAAAAAGTGCTGGCCAATCGACAGCATCATTTGAAGCAGCTTGCCGATGCGATTCCCAGCGGATCGGTCCTCCGTGCCTTCCATTGGCTGCGCAAGCCCGGCGGCAAGAAGTTTCACCCGCGCTTTCTCCTGACCGAACGCGGCGGCCTGCACTACGACTACGGCCTTGACGAGGGCGACAGCCCGGGTGACAGGACCATCGTAACGCTCATGGATCACGACCTCTGGCAAACGCTGCGGGGAGATTTCACCGATCCGAGTCCGTCGTTCGACCTCGCGCCGGATTGCATAGTGACCATTCCCGGTCGGGCTTGAGCGGCTCCACTACGCACGCGAAACTGGCTGCGCTCGGACGTGGTTTTGTTGCACGGGTACTGAAGGTTCACGAGCTTTTCGAGGTTGGGCGCTTCGCGCTTGGGCCAAGCGGAGGCTGCCGGATTGAACACCCGGAGGACGTGACGGTCAAATAAAATAGTTGACATATCAACAATATAGATATAGACATATTGCCATGACCCCGCGAAGGGACGCGCCCGGGCCGCGCTACCCGGCGCTGATCCAGCTCCTGCGCACAGCGGAGGTGCTGTGGAACTCCAGCCGGGTGTTGTTCGGCCAGTGGGGGCTCAGCCCCAGCCAGTTCAACATCCTCAATGTTCTGACGGACCAGCCGGAAGGTTTGAGCCAGACCGAGCTGAGCCGGCTGCTGATCATGCATCGCTCGAACGTGACCGGGCTGGTGGACCGTTTGGAGGAACGCGGGTTGGTGCAGCGTCGGGAGGATACCGAAGATCGGCGCGCGTACCGCGTCGTCCTGTCGGCGGAGGGCCGGAAGCTGATCGGTGAGATCTTGCCTTACTACTACGGCGCCGCGGAAGAGGTCTGGGGAGATCTGCCGGTCAACCACACGAGACAGATGCTCTCCGGTCTGAACGACGTGTGCGCGAATGCCACGAGGCTCGCCGGACGGGTCGCGAAATCCTGAAGCATGCAACTCCGGGCCGCCATCTTCTCCCGCTCGTTATGAAGCATCTTCTGCGGGGTTTGCTGCGGTTGCTCTTCGGCTTCCGCGCATTCAACACTTCTGTGCTGGACACACCAGGACCGGTCCTGCTGGTGCCCAACCATGTATCGTGGATCGACTGGGTGTTCGTGGGCGTTTGCCTGGAGGACGACTGGAAATTCGTGGTCTCGAGCGCCACGGCCGGACTGAGCTGGCTGCACCGCCGGATCATGATCAACCGGCGCACCTTCCCGGTGGACACCGCCTCGCCTTACGCGGTGAAACGGATGGCGGAGTATCTGGCGGCGAACGGGCGGCTGGTGCTCTTCGCCGAGGGCCGCATCTCCCGCACCGGCTCGCTCATGAAGCTGTTCGACGGCACGGGTTTTCTGCTCTACAAAACCCATGCTCGCGTGATCACCTGCTATCTCCGCGGGGCGCAACGCATTTTGTGCTCGCGCCACCCGGGATGGAAAAAGCTATTCCCCCGCGTGACGGCCCACTTCAGCGAGGCGCTGGACCCGCCGCGGCTCCAGCATCTCACCACGGCGCAGGCGCGCAACCAATTGACCGATTGGCTGCGCGACCGGATGGTCAACCAGCAGTTCCAGGTCGAAATGGAGTGGGGGCCAGCTACGATCCCGGCGGCCATCCTCGCCGCGGCGCGGCAGCAGCCCAAACGCGTGGTGCTTGAGGACGCGACCCTCAAGCCGTTGACATATCGGCGGCTTCTCCTGGGAGCGGACCTGGTAGGGCGGCAACTGGCGCGACACCTGCCGGCGGAGCAAGCGCGGGTGGGCTTGCTGCTCCCGAATGTGAATGCCTTGCCGGTCACCTTGTTGGGCCTCTGGTTCTCCGGGAAGGTGCCGGCGATTCTTAATTTCTCAGCAGGCTCAGCCACCATGCTGGCGTGTGCGCAGTTGGCTGGCCTGACGCACGTGATCACCTCGCGGGCTTTCCTGGAGCGGGCCCGGCTCAGGATCGAGCCGTTCGTCGAGGCCGGGCTGCGGATCATCTGTCTGGAGGAGATTCGCGCCGAGATCCCCGGCAGCCAGAAACTGCTGGCCCTGCTCCGCGTCCGTTTGTGGAACCGGTCCGTGATCCGGCAGACACCGGCCGCAGGGGACACGGCGGTCATCCTCTTCACCAGCGGCTCGGAAGGCGTGCCGAAGGGGGTTGAACTCACGCACGCCAATCTCCTGGCCAACATCCGGCAGGTGCTGAGCATGATCGACGTGCTGGACACGGACCGGTTCTTCAACGCGCTGCCGTTGTTCCACAGCTTCGGTCTCACAGCGGGCGCGGTCTTGCCGCTGGTGCGCGGCGTTTACAGCTTCCTTTACCCCTCGCCGCTGCACTACCGGATGATCCCGACGGCATTGTACAACCTCGATTGCACCGTCATGTTTGGCACCAACACGTTTCTGAACGGATACGCTCGCAAGGCGCACCCGTATGACTTCCGCAGCCTGCGTTACCTGGTCGCCGGCGCGGAGAAAGTGCAGGACGCGACGGTCAACACCTGGTCGCGCCGCTTTGGCGTGCGGATTATCGAGGGATACGGCGCCACCGAGTGCAGCCCCGTCGTCAGCATCAACCCGCCGATGGGGGTGCGCATCGGTTCCGGTGGACGCATCCTGCCGGGCATCCAGTACAAGCTGGCGCCGGTCGAAGGCGTGGAAGAGGGTGGCCGCTTGCTGGTGCGCGGGCCCAATGTGATGCGCGGCTATCTCAACCCGGACGCCAACGCCCAGTTCAAGGCGTTGGGCGGCTGGTACGACACCGGCGACATTGTGCGGGTGGACGCCGACGGTTTTCTCTACGTGCTGGGCCGCCTGAAACGTTTCGCCAAAGTGAGTGGCGAGATGGTGAGCCTCACGGCGGTCGAGGACGCGCTGGCAGGGGCGTTTCCGCGGTACGGCTTGCGGTGTCAGGTGGCGGTGCTCAGCCGGCCGGATGAAGACAAAGGCGAAGCGCTCCTGGCGGTCACCAACGAACCACGGCTGACGCTTGACGAGATCCGCGCCGCCATCAAAGCCAAGGGCTTAACGAACCTGTGCGTGCCGCGGGAGATCAAAGTGGTCAGGGAGATCCCGAAACTGGGGACCGGAAAGGTGAACCACCGGGAACTGGCGAAGCGTGTTTCAGTTGACTGAACGGTGGAGGCATGTCGCGACACCGGGTATTAGATGAAACACACCGGGGAATTGAACCAACCTGGCCAGACCGTGATGTCACCTGAAGAGCCACTGCAAATTCGAATTCACGGAGACGCCAGGCTGCCGGTAATGATCTACCTGCCGGGCATTCATGGCGACTGGACGTTGGTCAGCAGTTTCCGCGCAGCGGTGGCCGGCCGGGTGCGGTTCGTGGAGTTCACCTACCCGCGGACACTCACCTGGTCGTTGTCGGACTATGCCAAGGCGGCGGAAGGAGCGTTGCTGTCGAACGGGGTGACCTGCGGCTGGGTGCTCGGAGAATCGTTCGGCTCCCAGGTGGCCTGGGAGCTGTGCGGGCGCGGCGTCACGCTGGCCTGCCTGGCACAGGCGGAGCGACCGCGTGTGGTGGCCTCGGATTCCGCCCCGGCATTGCGACCCAGGGACGAGGTGCGACTCGTCCCGCCAGCCGCGGGGCATCGTTTCCAGGCCGAGGGGTTGATCCTTGCGGGCGGTTTCGTGCGTCATCCGGCCAGATGGGGCGTGCGGCTGGCCCGGCGGTTCTGTTGCGGCGTCTCGTTGACGTGGTTGACCCGTTTTCTGTACTTCTATGCGAAGTGTGCGCGGGTGCGACACCGCCAAGCGCCGGAGACTCTGGCGAGCATCGCCGAGTTTATCGCCCGGCGCAACGAACTCGATCGCCAAGCCATCGTGCACAGGCTGGCCTTGATTCACGAGACCGATCTCCGCCCCCTCGCGTCGCAGACCACCATCCCGGTTTATGCGCTGAATGGCCTTTTTGATCCGATCGTACCGTGGTGGCTGGTGCGCGGGTGGCTTTGCCGCCATTGTCCGGGTTACCGGGGCGGCACAACCATTGGGCCGGCGGATCACAATGTGCTCGGGACAGCGCCGCGGAGCGCGGCGCACCACATATTGCGGTGGATGGCAGCCGAGGCCGTCGGCGCGGCCGACCGGATCGCCGCAGGCGCCGGACGCTGATGATGCGCACCTGGACCTGCGCGGGGCCACCACCGTGTGGCTTGAGGCCGAACAGCGGCAGGTCGCTCGGGGTGCGACTGGAGATGAGATTCTCGTCGATCACCACTGGGGCGTCCACCCAGATGGCGCCGGCGTTTTGGTGTGGCTAATATGGCGCGAAACGGCTCCCTGCGCGCCGCCGCAGGCGAGGATTGCGCTTGGCCGCGCGCCCTTCTAGCTTTGGTGAGCATGGTACGGCTGGTATTGTTTGACGTGGACGGCACGCTCATTCGCACGGGTGGAGCCGGGGTGGAGGCCTTCGGGCGGACCATGGCGTCGCTGTTCAACTGCCCCGACGGGACAGAAAGGATGAAGTTCGCCGGTCGGACCGACGTCAGCCTGGTGCGCGAACTGTTTCGGCTCAACCGGATCGATCCCACCGCCGACAACTTCCAGCGTTTCTTTGATGGCTATCCTTTCTGGCTCGACCACTTGCTGGAGCACTGCCAGGGCGGAGTCTGTCGGGGCGCCAGAGAGCTGTTGGAGGGCTTCCGGGCGTTGCCGCAACCGCCGGTCGTGGGCCTGCTGACGGGCAACATCCGGCTTGGCGCCGAGCTCAAGCTGCGGCGGTTTGGCCTCTGGGACTACTTCGAGACCGGGGCGTTTGCCGACGATGGCGAGGACCGTGACCGGATCGCTACAGTGGCCAAACGGCGCGGCAGTCAAGGGGTCGGAGGGCACCTGCGCGGCGATCAAATCGTGGTGGTAGGGGACACGGCGCATGACATCCAGTGTGGCCGGTCCATCGGGGCCAAGGTCCTGGCCGTGGCCACGGGTGGGGCGAGCATGGAGCAACTCCGACCGCATCAGCCCGATCGGTTGGTCGAGGATTTACTCCAGATTACAGCGGCGGAAGTCTGCGGAGTGGCTGGTTCGTGAGGTTTGGGGGGAGCGGTCACCGACCGGCGCCAGCGGGTCTGGCGCGCGCGCCGCACCTTGAGGTTGCGGTGGCCGCCGAAGTCGTGTTGAATAGGGCCTGTTTATGAGCCAGACGCATCCGCTGACCACAATGACGTGATAACCTGACGAGTCTATGGCAGGACACAGCAAATGGGCGAAAGTCAAGCATTTCAAAGGCGCGGTTGATGCCAAGCGCGGGAGGATCTTCTCGAAACTGGCCAAAGAGATCACCATCGCGGCCAGGCTCGGCGGGACCGACCCGGGCATGAACCCGCGGCTCCGGATGGTCCTGCTCAAATGCCGCGCGGCCAACATGCCTTCGGACAATATCGAGCGCGCCATGAAGCGGGGAACTGGGGGAGGTGACACGGCGAACTATGAGGACTTGACCTACGAGCTCTACGGGCCCAACGGCGTGGCGATCCTCGTGGAGTTGAGCACGGACAATCGGAATCGCACCGCCGCCGAAATCCGCAGCCTTGTCACCAAGAACGGCGGCACCATTGCCGCTGCCGGTTCGGTAAGCCGCCTGTTCCACCGCAAGGGCCAGATTATCATCCCGCGCGAAGCGGCGAATGAGGATGAATTGATGGCCGTGGCCCTTGAAGCGGGCGCGGAAGATTTCAAAACCGAGCCTGAGGGTTATGAGATCATCACGGACCCGCACCAGTTCGAGACCGTCCACAAGCAGGTGGAGGCCAAAGGCATCAAATGCGCCGTGGCGGAGATCACCGAGCTGCCTGCCGTGACGGTCCCACTGAGCAATCCGGCAGCCGCGGCTGCTGTCAACAAGCTGGTGGACGCGCTGGAAGAGCACGACGACGTAAAGGAGGTTTACACCAATGCGGACTTTGTCGAACCGGCATGAACGCGCCACTAACCCAGGCCTTCGCGGGTCACACAAGCCCGCCCCAGACCGGCTGGGGGGAGACCTGACCGATGGTTTCGCCCCCACAACGCCTGGCGGCCCGGGCGCTGCAATGGCTCTCGGGTGTCGTCTTCCACCACCGGCGCTGGTTCATCTACCCGCAGTTGCTCCTGGCCGTCCTGTGCGCGTTGTACACGGTCAAACACCTGAAGTTCGACATGAGCCGCGACAATCTGGTGGGCGGCAACAAGAAGTACCACCGGAACTTCCTGAAGTTCAAACAGGAATTCCCGCTTCAGGACGACCTCGTGGTGGTGGTTGAGAGCGAAAACAAGGAGAAGAACCGCCAATTCGTCGAGCGCATCGGGGCGCGGCTCGAACAGGAGACCAACCTCTTTACGGACGTGGTTTACAAAGGGGACCTGAAGATGTTGGGACCCAAGGCGCTGCTCTTTCTGCCCGAGAAAGAGCTGGAGGACCTGCGCAAGACTCTGCAGGACGACCGCCCTTTTCTGGAGCGGTTTTCCCGAGCCACGAACCTGGTGTCGATGATCGACCTGGTGAACTGGCAATTCCGGAATGCCAAACCGGAGCAAAACGCTGAAAATGATGCGCTGGCCAAGGCCCTGCCGTTGCTGAACCGGATCATCGCGCAGGCGGCCGACAGCTTGCTACGCAGTGGCACCCCGCCTTCTCCTGGCATTGAGGCACTGTTCAACGCGGGCGAGGAGGCCGAAGGCCAGATGTATGTCACTTTCAGTGGCGGGAAGATCTACCTCGTCACAGCCCGCCCCATCAACAAGGAGTGCCAGGAACAAGCCGTCGCGCGACTCCGCGAGTTCGTGACCCGGACGCAACACGAAGTGTCGGGCGTCAATGTCGGGGTCACCGGCGAACCGGTCCTCGAGATCGACGAGATGAGGCAATCCGAGCGGGACACCGCGCGCGCGACGGTGCTTTCGTTCCTCCTGGTCCTGGTGATCATTATCTATGGCTACGGCGCGGTCAGCCGGCGGATCAAGGCCGACCTGTGCCTCCTGGTGGGCTTGGCCTACACGATGGCGTTCACCACCCTGGTTATTGGGCACCTCAACATCCTGACCGTCACGTTCGCACCGATCCTTATCGGACTGGCGATCGACTTTGGCGTGCATCTGATCGCACGGTACGAGGAGGAACTCCTTCGGGGTCGCTCCACGAAAGAGGCGCTGGACATAGCGATGGTCTTCACGGGTCTGGGCATCTTCACCGGGTGCTTCACCACGGCTGGGGCCTTCCTGGCCATGACGGTGACCAATTTCAAAGGCATCCAGGAGATGGGCATCATCAGCGGCGGAGGGCTGCTGATCTGCCTGGTGCCGATGATGACGCTGCTGCCCGCCCTGCTGGCGGGCGAAAGGCCTGTCGCCCCGCCCAAGCGAGTTGGCAGCGCGCTCGACCGCCGCGAACGGATCGAGATGCTCTGGCTCAGCCGGCCCTGGTGGGTGGTCATCATCGTCAGCGCCCTGTGTCTGGCCGCCGCGATCCCTGCGCGCAGGGTCCAGTTTGACTACGACCTGCTCAACATGCAGAGCGAGGGATTACCCGCCGTCGTGTTCGAGAAGAAGCTCATCCATTCGGCAAACAGGTCCGTCCTGTTTGGCGCCATCGTGACCGATTCGCTGGACCAGGCCGTGGCGCTCGAAGCCCGTTTGACCAATCTGACGGCGGTGGCAGACGTGGACCTGGGAGGCATTGACAATATGAGCCAATACCTGACCGAAGACCAGACACGCAAGCTGGCGCTGGTTCGGGAGGTCATGGAGGAGTCGTTGCCGATTCGCTTCCCACGCGCCGATCCCCGGCCGGTGGATGTGCTGGGGCTGCGGCAGGCTTTATTTTCTTTGGACGGCTATTTGCGGCTGGCCGAAAAGCAAACCGAGAAGGAAGAACCCGACATTTACAGGCAACTCCTGGCGCTGCGTACGACTGTGGACCAGTTCAGCCGGACCATTGCGGGCACGGATCGCGAGCAGGCGGCCAGGAAACTCGCACTCTTCCAGACGGCGCTCTTCGAGGACGTGCGGGAGACGTTCCGCGCCATCCAAAACCAGGACGCGAATGGCCGGCTCGGGATAGCCGATCTGCCGGCGACTTTGCGCAACCGTTTCCTCGGCATCACCGGCAAGTACCTGGTGCATATCTACCCCAAGAAGGACGTGTGGGAGCGGGAGAACCAGAAGGAATTCGTGCAACAGCTGCGACAGATCGATCCGAACGCCACCGGGACGCCCGTTCAGTTGTACGAGTACACCACGCTGCTTAAGAACAGTTACCTGGAGGCCGCGGGCTATTCGCTGATCGCCATTGCCATACTCGTGTTAATCCACTTCCGCAGTCTGTCCTGCGTCATCCTGGCTCTGGTCCCGGTGATGGTAGGTTCGATGTGGCTGATGGGTGTCATGGGAGCGTTGGACATTCCCTTCAATCCGGCGAACATCATGACCTTGCCCCTGGTCATTGGCATCGGGGTCACCAACGGGATCCACATCTTGAACCGCTACGAAGAAGAACAAGAACCGGGTATCCTGGCCAAAAGCACGGGCAAGGCTGTGCTCGTTTCCGGACTTACGACCGTGGCCGGGTTTGGCAGTCTGATCCTGGCCCAACACCAGGGGATTGCCAGCCTGGGCTATGTCATGTCCGTGGGCGTTGCCAACTGCATGATTGCTGGTCTGACCTTCTTGCCGGCGGTGCTGACGCTGTTGATACGGTCCGGCTGGCGTGGAAAGAAACAGCCCGTTAACGACCAGACACCCTCGACACTGGGTCGGCAGGAATCGCGGCCAACACCTTAAGTGGGTGACTGCGCGCGTCTGCTTGCGAACTGCGCGCGTGTTCAAAACCTCTCGGCCGACCGTGAAAACCAACCCATCCGGGCCCGGATTGAAGGACGGTAACGATACCGGCGGTGTCGGCTGGCTGGCTGATTAGGCAGGCGCGCTTTCGGAATAAAGACGCGCCCCAAAGCTTGACGATGGAAGGTCGGCCCATACTATCGAGCCCCTGAGAGTTCAACTGGGCGAACCCACACTCATGACCATCGGCAGATACATCCGGTGCTGGCGGGGCTTGGTGGGCTTTGCCTTCGTCTTTGGCACGCAGGGCCAGGAGTCGATCGACTTGGGCCCGCTCTTCCAGGAATACCACCTGACTCTCGCCAGTGGAACCCGCATGGAAGCCTTGGGGCCGCTGGTCAGTTACGAAGCGCGCGGTCTGGAGCGCGATTGGTCCGTCACGCCGCTGCTTTCCCATCACTTGGATCCAGCGACCGATTCGGAGGAATGGGACTTTGCGTACCCCATCCTGACCTATGATCGATTCGGCAGCCAATACCGGTTTCAGGTCGCCCAACTCTTGAGCTTCGCCGGCGGCGAAAACCTGGCCTCCAACGCGGTCAAGCGGTTCACCCTGTTCCCGCTGTACTTCCAGCAGCGAGCGACTGACCCCGCCCTGAACTACACGGCATTCTTTCCCGTTTATGGCCATCTGAAAAACCGCTTGTTCCGCGACGAGATCGACTTTTTGTTGTGGCCGCTTTACGTGAAGACGAAACGACGAACCGCGAGCTCCCCATCCGCCGAACCCGACGCATTGGCCCCGGCCTACCGTCGTCTGCGGGAAGGCAAAGGGGATATCACGACGGACAACTACCTGTATCCGATCTTCCATTTGCGGCACGGGGATGAGCTGAGAGGCTGGCAGTCCTGGCCGCTGGCGGGTTGGGAGCAAAAAGGCATCACTTACAGGACCAACTCGCTTGACGAACTGGAGCTGATCGGTGGACACCGGAAGCTGTTCCTGGTGTGGCCGCTTTTCTTTCAGAATGAGTTGGACATTGGCACATCAAATCCGCGGCGGGAATTCGTCTCCTTCCCACTCTACAGCGGTCTGCGTTCACCCAACCGTGACTCCTCCACTTATCTTTGGCCGCTATTCACGGCGACCAACGACCGCGAGAATCACTATCGCGAGTTTGATTTCCTGGGTCCACTGTTCGTCATGGCGCGCGGCCCGGGTAAAACCGCCAACCGAGTCTGGCCGTTGTTCAGCCAGGCGAAGAAAGGCGGCCTCGAAAGCGTCTTTTACCTCTGGCCGGTTTACAGGTACAACCGCGCCCAAGCCCCGCCCTTGGACCGCCGTCGCACCCGAATCTGCTTTTTCCTGTACGACGATATCGTCGAGGAAGACATCGAGACGCATCGGTCTCTGCGCCGCACCGACTTGTTTCCTTTGTTCACGGCCCGGCGTGACCGCGAGGGCAACGAGCGCCTGCAAATCCTCGCCCTGCTGGAGCCATTCCTGCCCGCCAGCAAGAGTATCGAGCGCAACTACTCCACGGTCTGGTCGTTGTGGCGGTCGGAGAAAAACGCCCGGACGAGGGCTTCCAGTCAGAGTCTGCTCTGGAACCTTTATCGCCACGACACGGCGCCGGGCCTGAGAAAAAGCTCGCTCTTATTTGGGCTCTTCCAGTATCAATCGACCCCTGAGGGCAAGCGCCTGCGGTTATTCTATGTTCCGCTGGGTAAAACCAAACCCCCGCCCGCAGCCCGCTCACAGCCCTAAGGGTCGCCTCAGGTTATGTTTCAGAATATCGGCGAGATGTGGTTGCTTTTCTGGCGCACGCTGGAGGCGTTGCCCTTGACCTGGCGCCAGCGCCGCAAAGTGGCTGAGCAGCTTTTTGAGATCGGCAATGCCAGTCTGCTGATGGTCTGCATCTTGTCTCTCTTCATCGGCGGAGTGATTGCGCTGCAGACCGGCACCCGCCTGGCCGAGCGAGGGTTGGCCAGCCTGCTGGGCGGCCTGGTCGGCCTTTCCATGTGCGAGGAACTGGCCCCGGTCATGATGGCCGTGCTCATCTCTGGCCGGATCGGTTCGGCCATAGCAGCGGAACTCGGCTCCATGCAGGTGTATCAGGAAATCGATGCTCTCCGGACGATGAATATCAATCCGATCCACTATCTGGTGCTCCCGCGGATGGTCGCCATCAGCGTCGCGCTGCCTATCCTGGTCGTGTTTTCCATGCTCGTGGGCTGGGCCGGTGGCGCGCTGGTGGCCGCAGCCAACCCGGAGATCCATGTCTCGGTCGCGGCGTTCTTCAGCGATCTGCGGCACGCCGTGCGGATGTTCGACATCAGCAAGGGCCTCATCAAAAGCCTGGTCTTCGCCATCGTTATCGGCACGGTCTCCTGTCACCAGGGCCTCCAGACGATCGGCGGACCCCGTGGAGTTGGCCGCTCCGTCACCAAAGCCGTGGTGAATGCCATTGTGCTGATTCTGATCCTGGACTATTTCCTGACGCGCTTTCTGGTCTATTTTGAGCGATGAACGCGGTCGCCGCCAACAATCAGGGTGTGTCCCTGGAGGTGCGTGGTTTGCGCAGAACCATCAAAGGCCAGCCGATCCTCAAGGGCATCGACCTGACGGTCAGACGTGGCGAGATCTTCGTGATCATGGGACCGAGCGGCAGCGGCAAAAGCATGTTGCTCAAGCATATCATCGGTCTGGAACGGCCCGACGAAGGGGAAATTCTCGTGGAAGGCTGCTCGATGCGGGCGCCCGAGACGATGAGCAGATACCGGTTGGCGATGGTGTTCCAGTCTGCGGCGTTGTTGAGCTCGCTCTCCGTGGCCGAGAATGTTGGTCTTTACCTGTGTGAACACCGGCTCAAGCCGCCGAAAGAGATCGACCGTATCGTAGCGGAGAAGCTCGAACTGGTCGGCTTGAAAGGCACCGAAAGCCTTATGCCTAACGAACTCTCCGGCGGCATGCAGAAGCGCGTCGCCATCGCCAGGGCACTCGTGATCGAGCCCCAGTTGATCCTTTACGACGAGCCGACCAGCGAGCTGGATCCCTTGCGCGCGGTAAGCATTGGTCGGGAGATCCTTGCCTTGCGTGATCGGACCCATGCTACCTCGATCATCGTGACGCACGACCGGGACTTGGCCTTTGGCGTGGCCGATCGTGTCGCCATCATCAATGAAGGCAAGATCCTCTTCGCGGGCACGGCGGAGGAAGTCCACCATCAGCCCGACCCGGTCATCCGGGAGTTTCTCACAGTTACATTTAAACCCATTAACCACACGGAACAGCCATGAAAAACACCCTTGAAACGCGTCTGGGCATCTTCTTCGCCATGGCCTTGCTGGCGGCCATAATGCTCCTGGAGATCGTAGGCGGCCTGGACATCTTCCTCAAAGGCAAGCAGATCCATGCCCTTTTCGACAGCGTCCACGAGCTGAAGGTGGGCGATCCCGTAAAGATGGCCGGCGTGGAGATCGGCCGAGTCGAGAGGATCACTCTGGCCGACGAAAAGGTGGACGTGGCCATGAAAATAGACCGGGATGCCGCAGTGCGAACCGACAGCAAGGCGACGATCCGTTTCGCGGGATTGTTTGGCCAAAACTACGTCGCCTTCAGCTTTGGCTCGCCTAACTCACCCATTGCCGAGTCCGGACTTGCGATCAAAACCGAGGAACAACCGGACTTCGGTGCCCTGATGGCGAGACTTGACACGGTCGCCCTTGCGGCTGCCAGCCTCACCAACCTCAGCAGCTTAAGCTTCTCCGAACTGCTGGGCCCGCTCACGGATTTCATGAAGCAGAACTCACCCCGGCTTAGCGCGATCCTCACCAATGCGCAGAATATCTCCAGCCAGATCGCCAGTGGCAAAGGCACAGTCGGCAAACTCATCTACGACGAGACCCTTTACAGCTCCGCCCTGACCGCCGTCACCAACATCACCGGCGCCGCGACGGACGCCAAAGACCTGGTGACGCAAGCCAAAACCACGATCGACCGGATCAACGAAGGCCAAGGGACCCTCGGCAAACTCGCCGTGGACGACGCCCTCTACAAGGAAAGCACTGCCGCCGTGACGAACCTCAAGGAAATCCTCGAAAAGATCAACCAAGGCAAAGGGTCCATCGGGCCACTGGTCAACGACCCCAGCTTCTATCGCAACGTGCGGTTGACCCTGCAAAAGATAGAGAAAGCCACCGAAGGCCTTGAGGACCAGGGGCCATTAAGCGTTCTGGGCACCGTAGCCGGCAACCTGTTCTGAGCTATGCGCCCGCCTGGGACCGCCGGAGGGCCAGTGAAAATACGTACTTTTACGCATTGCTTTTCGTGCGGCTTTTGTGCATACTGTCCACGTAGTTGAGGAGACTCGGCTGCGAAGATTTGATTCGGGTGACAGCACGTTTCTTCAGCGGGGTTCCCCACCCCCACCTCCTTGGCGTCTGTCGCCCGAATCTTCTTTGTACCGTAATGCGTCAGACTTCCTGAAGGCTGAGGTGTCCTAGCGCCAGCAGCGCGTAGAAGGTGTACTCACAGTCCAGGGCCTCATCGGTCCATAATCCGTGGAAAGCGCCTTGGTTCGTCCATAAGCTGTCGATGAAGTCCAGGCAACTCTCGCGGATGGGATCGAGAGACATCCCCAGGGCTGCCAGAGTATGGATGGCGGTGGCGGTCGATAACAGGTCCGGTATCGGCGCATTGGGCATGGCCAGGAAGCCACCTTGAGGATGTGCGCGCGCCATAAGCCAGGTTCCCACAGCCGGATTCACGGGGTTTTCCAGGTGTTGGAGCACCAACACTGCGGCTGCCGTTGCTGCGGTCGAGCCGACTCTCACAGACCGGTCATTGGCCCACGCCGCGTCTTCGGTCGCTAAGGACTCCAGACCCTGGACCAAGCCGCGCGGGTTGGGAATCGCATGCTGCAAATCCTGGTACGCGCTGAGGGCGAGAAAGTCACCGTAGGCGGTGCCGGCCCCCTTTCCAGCCTCCGGGTGGTAGCCGCCGTCCGGCGAGCGAAAGCCTTCGATCCGGCTGAGCAAGTCGCACTTGATCGAGCCTGCCGGCGGTGGTTCTCCGCACTCGCTGATCGCCGCCCAGCATCGCGCCAGGCAGCAGAGATGCACCAAGCCCAGCCCATCACCGTTACCGAAGGAGCGCAGGTAGTCCGCAAGCCGCCCAATCTGTGGTTCGCCTCCAAGCGCAAGGAGGCCATCGATTCCGAAAACCGTATAGTAAATGTCGCTCTTGCCAGCCCGATCTCTGAAGCCACCGTCGGCGTTTTGTTGGCGGCGCAGGAACTCCTGAACCAAACCGGCGGACTCACCCAGAGTCTTTGGCGCGGCCCGCGCGGCCTGCAACATCTCGACTCGGATGGTCATGAATCAGATGTTCCGGAGCGAGTTAAGGATCTTCTCGGCAGCCGCCCGGGGATCCGGCGCGGCGTAGATCGGCCGGCCAATCACCAACCAGTTTGCGCCCGCCGCCACAGCTTCGACAGGGCTCAGCGTCCGCTTTTGGTCGTCGGTGGCCTCACCCCCGGCGCGGATCCCTGGCGTGACGAGCTGCACATGGGCCGGCAGGATCTGACGAAGCCCGGCGATCTCCAGGGGGGAACAAACCAAGCCGCGTAAGCCGGCCTGGACAGCCAGCTTGGCCAAGCGTTCCACTTGCCTGGCGACATTGGCTTCAACGCCAATCTGGCTGAGGTCGGCGCTGCTCATGCTGGTCAGAACAGTGACGCCCAATACCAGCGGTGTGGTTCGTCTCTCCTTTTGAGCAGTTTCCTGAGCCGCTTGCTCGGCGGCCCGGAGCATGGCCAGCCCGCCGCAGGTATGGACGGTGAGCATTTGCACGTCGAGCCGCACGGCAGCAGCCACGGCCTTGGCGACCGTGTTCGGGATGTCGTGGAATTTGAGGTCCAGGAACAACGGGACGGCGGTGGCGCGAATACGTCGCAGGATTTCGGGGCCGCTGCCGGTGAAGAGTTCGCTGCCGATCTTGAAGGCGCCAACCGCCGGGGCCAATTGCTGCGCCAACTCGAGCGCAGTCTCACCCATGGGCACGTCCAGAGCTGCGATGATCGGGTTCTGCATATCGGCATTCAACCGGAAATCCCCGCGTGGTGCAAAGGCGGATTTAGCCCGGCCGGCCTCCGGGCGCGCAGGGTTCCGACGGAGTTGCGGTGCTCTCCCCAGGAATGGCGCCCGGATCGACAGGGCCAGGAGAGACAGCCGGCACGACCGATCGCGGTTCGGGATGAGACCGGGCCGGCAGCAGGCAGCACCACATTTTCCCTTTCCCGACCGGAATCGAGAGGTTAACATCTGTCATGCTTAAGCGGGAAGGTGAGCGGACTTTCAGAGGGATTGCCGTCTCTCCGGGTGTTTGCCAGGGGCGGATTCTGGTCCTGGGCAAGCCGCACACGCATGTGCCGAAACAGGCCCTGGCCGACGACCGGTTGACCAATGAGGTGCAGCGCCTGGAGCAGGCCCTGGTCCAGACTCGCAAAGAGCTCCTGGAAGTCCAACGCCGGGTGTCCCAAGGTCTGGGTGCCGAAGACGCCAGCATCTTCGAAGCCCACCTCCTGGTCCTGGAAGACCAGACGTTGATCGACGAAGTGACCCGGCTTATCCAGACCGAAAAGGTCAACGCCGAGTTCGCCTTCCAAAAGGTCGCCGATCAATACGCCACGGCCCTCGGGGCCATCGAAGATGACTATCTGCGCGAGCGGGTGACGGATCTGCGCGACGTGACCCAGCGCGTCCTGAACAACCTTATCGGCAATCCCGAAGAGGGCGAACTGGGCAGGCTCACCGAACCGAAGATTATCATCAGCTACGACCTGACGCCTTCAACGACGGCCGTGATGGACCGACGGCTGGTGCTTGGCTTCGCCACCGATATCGGCAGCAGGACTTCCCACACAGCCATCCTGGCCCGTTCTCTGGGGATTCCGGCGGTGGTCGGCTTGCATGACGCCAGCCAGGGTCTGGATTCAGGGGCATATGCCTTGCTCGACGGCTACAACGGGTTGGTCGTCATCAATCCCACCGACCAAACCCTGTTCGAGTACGGCCAACTCGTTCACCGGCACGTGTTGCTGGAGGAGCGACTGCGCGATCTCCGGGACCAGCCCGCCGTGACCTTGGATGGTCAGCGCGTCACGCTCTCGGCCAACGCCGAACAGGCCGAGGATGTCGCATCGGTTCAAGCCTGTGGCGCCGAAGGCATCGGTTTGTTCCGCACGGAATACCTCTTCATTAAACGGGACCTGCTGCCCACCGAGGAAGAGCAGTACCTGGCCTACCGCCAGGTGGCGGAGGCCCTCAAACCCATGCCGGTCGTGATTCGGACGCTGGACTTGGGGGGAGACAAGTTCCTTTCTCATTTGCATCTGCCGCGGGAGCTCAATCCGTCGCTGGGCTGGCGGGCCATCCGTTTTTGCCTGCAGGAACGGGAGATCTTCCGGGCGCAGCTCCGCGCCATACTCCGAGCCAGTGCCGAAGGCAACGTGCATTTGCTCTATCCGATGATCTCCGGCCTGGAGGAGCTCAATCAAGCCAACGCGTTGGTCGAGACCTACAAAAACGAATTGCGCAAGGAAGGTCTCCCGTTTAACGAACGCCTGCCGATTGGCGCCATGATCGAGGTGCCATCGGCGGTCATGGCCGCCGAGGCTCTGGCCAAACGCGTGCAATTCTTCAGCATCGGCACCAACGACCTCATCCAGTATTCGTTGGCGGTCGATCGCACCAACGAGAAGATTGCCCACCTCTACGAGCCCACCCATCCAGCGATCCTGCGACTCATCCACATGACGATCGAGGCGGCGCATCGCCACGGGATCTGGGTCGGCGTCTGCGGAGAGTTGGCTGGGGATCCCGCGCTTGTCCCGCTGTTGCTTGGCTTGGGTGTGGATGAACTGAGCACCGCCCCCTTCGTGGTGCCGCAGGTGAAATTCCTCGTCCGGCGCCTCAAGCTAAGCGAAGCCAAAGACGTCGCTCAGTTCGCTCTGAATTGTGAGTCGGGCGCCGAGATTCTCGCGCAGTGCCAATCCCTGGTGCGCCAGGTTGCGCCCGGTCTGCTGGAGGGTGAAAACCAATAACGCGGACGGGGTGCGCTGACTCACCATTTCGGGTCGATCTTGGCTTCAACGGTCCAATTCACAGACCAGTTGAGTTCCAGGTGGGGCTGGTTGTCGTTGTTCCAGCGTTTGCGCCACGTCACGTTCTTCGGGTCAATCACATCCCTCCGTCTCGCCGAATCCGCGTGGCCGTCCGCGAACATGATATCCGCACGGCCTTCATGCCGATTGGAAGGCCATTGGCCTTCTTCCGAAGGATCCATGTTTGCATCCCACTCCCCGAGCTTGCTGTTGGGCTGCGACCCGCCCGGTTTGCTGTCGCCCAGCATCATCATGTCGGCGGGGGCAACGACCATGCTGTCGGTGACGTCGGCTATACGAACCCCGCCGTTGATGTCGCCGCCCAGACCCAGGTTTGACCCCGGCGTGCCGAGTATGGACTGACCCAAACCCCAGTCGTTGTAGGCCAACGAAAAGAGCGACGCCACGCCGATCCCGTAAGGGTCGCGCACCCCGTCCGGCCCCCTGGCGCCGAGGGTCTTGTTGACGTTCGTGTTCCAGGCGCTGTCGGGCCTGGCCGAAGGACAGTAGAACGACGCGCGGTTGGTGCCCATCTGGCTGAAGAGGCGTACCGGCCAGATGGCGTAAACCTCAGGCTGCACTGAATAGCAGCCGGGGTAGGCCTTGTTGTCGCCCACATACATGATGGTGGCAATCCCGATCTGTCGGAGGTTGTTGATGCACGCAATCCGTTTGGCCTTCGCCTTGGCCTTGGCCAAGGCCGGCAACAACATGCTGGCCAGGATCGCGATGATCGCAATCACCACCAACAGCTCGATCAGCGTGAACGCCCGGCGGGCCAAGCCCCTCGGCTGCCGGTTACGGTCACGGCCTTCGTTCGCGCACACTCGCGTCACGATTCCCGGCGACGCTCCATTCGAGGCAATTTCCAACTCGTTCATGCGCACCTCACGTTTCATACGCGGCGGACCACTCGCTCTCTAGTGTCGCTCTACTCTTAGTTGAATGTGCTACGAATTAGCAAGCCGGTTTTCGATCAGTTTTTGGAGGTATTCGGTCGCTCGGTTACGGTCAAGAATCATTGCGCCTGGTCCGCCGTGCTCATGCTTTGGCGAGCGTCTTCACGCAAAAACTGTTGAGACTTTCACCGGCGGCAACCGCTTTGGCAGCAAGCCGGCGGTGCAAAGCCGGTTCGACTCGGAGCACAAACTTGCCGCTAAATTCCCTGTTGGCCAGCGGCTCCGGCAAGGAATGCCCATCCTTGGCCGTCAGCTCGACCATTTCTTCCACCGCTTCGCACAATTCCGCATACACCCTGGCTTCATCGTTACCATGCACGCCGCCCAGCATGAGTTCCGGGCAGCGGCCAACGAAGCATAGGTCTTCGTCGCTCCATTGCACGAACTTCGTGTATCGCGCCGCTTGCGTTTTGATCTCTTTGCGAGTCATAGGCATCATTCTTTAGCCGCGTCCAGTGCTCGCCGCACGTCCCGTTTCTGGTAGTGCTTGGCATCGCCGCCGGGACCACCGCTCAACGTCACCCGCAGCCCTTTGAGGTGCGTAAAATTCCGGTGGCTGCCCTTGCCGCCCCGGTTGACATACCCAGCGTGTTCCATGTCGGCAATCAGTTGACGCACTTTGCGCGGCATCTAGTATCAAACCAGTATCATCAATTTGCCGCTGTGTCAACACACAGGCAAACGCCTTTGACACGGGTGGATTTGTTATTACTGGACGTTGTTACTGGCAGGGCCAATTTCGTAAGTCGTTGACGTGCAAAATGGTGGAGCCGAGGGGAGTCGAACCCCTGACCTTCTCATTGCGAACGAGACGCTCTGCCAACTGAGCTACGACCCCACGTTCTGCACGCGGTCTTCTACGTCTAAGTCACCCCTCTGTCAATCCTGCCCTGCAGCGAAAAGTGCTGCCCGCCCTTGGCCAGGCCCATCACCCGCGACCAGGTGTCCACCTGCAGGCCAAACATTCCGGCGTGACGGTGAAGCCGGCCAGACAGGCATCGCGCGGGATGCAGGCGATCGCTTATGCCACAGCAGGTTAGAGGCGCGAATTTGGAAAAGGCTTCCGACCGGGCACAGAGCCTATCCAATTCGCTTTGACACGATCTCAGGGCAGTTCCTGGACCCGATAGAAGCGATTGGTGGTGGTTAGGACGTCAGCACTTGACGCAGTATTATTGGTGGCCGTCACATCGCCGCCGAGTTGAGTCCAGCTGGTCGCGTTCAAGTCCGGTTTGTACTGCACGCGATAGGTGACGTTGCTGACCGCGTTCCAGGTAATCACGACTTGGGCTGTCCCCGCGGCTGTGAGCGAAAGGATCACCGGGACCCGTGCGGCGGTAATGGTCAATGTGCCCGGGTTGAAGCTGATCGCGTAGTTGGTGCTGGTCAGGCCGCTGGGCGTAATGAGGTAGCTGCCGACGCTCTCGCCCGGAGCGCGGGCGAAGGCCAGCGTGCCGCCCAGCGCGGCCGCCGTCTCGCCGTTGACGAACCCGCCGTAGCTCGCCGTGAACGCAGGATCGACCGCGCCGTAAATCTTGGTCTTGGCATCCGCCGTGACCGACAGAGCTGCCTGGCTGACGCTGAGGGTGCCGGTGTTGAAGCTCATCGCGTAGTTGGTGCTGGTCAGGCCGCTGGGCGTAATGAGGTAGCTGCCGACGCTCTCGCCCGGAGCGCGGGCGAAGGCCAGCGTGCCGCCCAGCACGGCCGCCGTCTCGCCGTTGACGAACCCGCCGTAGCTCGCCGTGAACGCAGGATCGACCGCGCCGTAAATCTTGGTCTTGGCATCCGCCGTGACCGTGAGCGGTTTGGCAGTGATGATACCTGTCGTGACGGGAATGAACGTATAGGCGTAATTGAGGCCTCCATTTCCATCAACAACCTTACCAGCGGGCGTCAGGGTTTTGGCCGCGCCAACATTCTTTGTGTCAAAAACCTGCATCCAGGTGGGCTCAGTGTCGCCAGGCGCGAGTGGAGTGCCTCCCGACAGGATGGGCACGCCACTTGAGCTGGAGCTGCCATCATATACTTTGCCATCCGTTGCAGCAGTGACTGTGATCGCCTTGGTCGTAATCGCCCCGCTAGTGTTGGGGGCAAAAGTATAGGCGTAATTGAGGCCATTATTGCCATCAATGATTGCACCAGCAGGTGTGAGGGTTTTTCCCGTGCCGACATTCCTGTTGTCAAAGGTCTGAGTCCAGGCAGGTACAGTATCACCAGGCGCGAGAGGAGTACCCCCAGACAGGGCCGGAACGCCGATTGAGCTGTTAGTGCCGTCGTAGGTCTTGGTGTCTGTTACAGCGGTGACCGTGATTGGCCTTTTCGTGATGTCCGCCGTACGCGTCGGCTGGGCAAGTGTATAGTTGCCAGCACCTGCGCCGGTAAGGGTCAGGCCTGCGATGGTGACGGTCTTGGCCGTGCCGATATTCTTATCGGCAAAGATGGCAGTCGCGCTGCCCGTGACAAGCGAGACAGAATCAGCACCGATTACACCCACCAGGGTTGGGGTACCTATGGCAAGCATGGCATTGGTGGTGCCATCGTAGATCTTGTTGTCTGGGGTGAGACCGGCGCCGGAAACTGTAAGCGTGAGTGGATTGACCGTGACGGTGGGAAAGCCAGCAGTGATATTAACCAGCCCAGCCCCGCCAGGGCCAATATCCGTCTGAGTAATAAAGGGGTATGGAGAACCAGCCACGGCAGGTGCCGTCACACCGGCGTAGGTCACGGTGAAGGATTGGCCCGCAGTACAACTCGCCATATCAATGAGAATGGTCGAGCCTGTAATACCGAATGGTGGTGATCCTGATAAAGTGGCAGACCCACTCGCTACACTGATATGCCCGGGACCAGCCGCGGTAGTCGGCGGTGTCCAACCATCTGGAATAGTGAGCGCTACCTGAGAACCGGGTCCGAAATCGCCGATATTGGCTGTAAACGTAAATGTGGAAAGTACTGCCGGCACTACCATATGTCACGCTTGTCGGGCTTACTGACATCATTCCTTCTCCATCAGCCGCCGACGCAGCAACAGCCGGTGCCAACGCTGATGTGACTAACAAAGCCAGTAGAGTGATAAGAAACCGCCTTACTGGCGGCACAGACACGCGGGCCTGGAGAACGGCCTGAAGATGTGCTTTCATGGGGAAGACCGTGCCAGACCAGAGCCAGAAACGCAATTCCAATGTTGAATCACGCTCCGGGGCGCCGGGGCATGCCTCCGACACCCCAGAGGGGACGTGTATTGCTCTGCGCGTGCATACCGAAGACAGACCTGTCCTGCCGCGGAGGATCAGCCGTTCGCGTATGCCATTGTCCGAATATACTCGGAACCCTGTCCGATTTTCGTCGGAATGCGCAGCTTGCAGCAAGAAGACCTGTCCGCCCTTGGCCAAGACCATCACCCGCGACCAGGTGTCCTCCTGCAGGCCAAACAGGTCGCGCTGCTGCTGCTCCGCCACCGGTTGCCCGGATCACCACCTCGCCCAGGCCGGTGAACACGATCGCGGCCACCTTGCGCGGTTCGGTGCCGGCACTCATCTCTGCAGTCCAATCCTCCGTGCCAAGGCTTGGAAGCGCGGGTTGGGGTGCAGGTCTCGCCAGGGAGGCAGCCACAGGTGGACCACCTGGACGTCTCCCTGGGCGTGCGCCTTCTCCAGCCAATCGATCGCCCGGTTGGCTTCTCCGGCATGAACGTAAAACTCGGCGACTCGCGTTGGCCGGCTGGCTCATCGACTCTCCCCAGGCAAGCCGGGAGATACGCCTCCAGTTCTTGGAGCCCCGGGTTTAGCGGGTCGCGGTCGAGTCCCCGCCCGAGCATGTCACGGGCTTCTCCATACCGGCGCATCGACAGCAGAAAGAGCGCATAGCTGAAACAAAGTTCCGGGTCGCTGGCATTCAGCGCCAGCCCCTGGCGATGCGTTCAGCCTCTTGGACGCCGAGCTCGAGTTTCAACGCGGTCACCACTTGCCGCGCGATGTCGCTCCGGATATCGAGGATGTCCCCCATCTCACGGTCATAGTTGGTAGCCCAGAGATGAAAGCCATCGGCGATGTTGATGAGTTGAGCGCCGATCCGGAGCTTGTTGCCGGCTCTGGTCCCGCTGCCTTCGAGGACGGTGGCCACCTGGAGCTGCTCGCCGATCTTGCGGATGTCATCGGTCTTGTCCTTGAAGACGAAACACGACGTTCGGGCTGGCACGCGCAGTCCCTTCACTTGCGTCAAGGCGGTGCATAGGTCTTCGGTAATACCGTCGCTCAAATACTCGTTCTCCTTCTCGGAACTCAGGTTCTTAAACGGCAGCACGGCGACGGACTTCGCAGGCCCCGCGAGGGGGCACGCGGCCTACAAGGGAACCGCTTCTGGTTGTAGGCCTGGTGCCCTCACCGGGCGTCGCCAGGCACCGTCAACTGGGGATACACTGGACTGACGCACTGCCCCTATTCTCCTTGCGTCGCGGGCATTCTCCGGCCTATTCTGCTCGTCACCCTGAAGAAGCAGGTCGCACCGGCTTACAAGAAATCGCTAGACGTATCTATATGAGAAAGCCCCTTTTGACCTTGGCGTTGGCTTGGTGCGTGGCGGGTTCGGCCAGCGGAGCAGACATCCATACCAATGAGATCAAGACGATTCCGCGAGCGGTCGGACATCATCCTGATCAACATCACGGACCTCGACAAGCCGGTGTCCTTCAACCTCACTAAGGATCCTTCGGTGATCCGCGAGGACCCCAACCTCGATTGGTCGAGCCTGCCCGCCGTGATGGGTACGGGCTCGGAAGCGACCGTCGCCCACCGGGACCCTAGGCCCGGTGCCAGCTTTTGCCGGGTCAAAGTCGAGCGTCCGTAATGACGGAGAATAAGCCGCGCTCAACCGATGAACAGCAAACACAAAGACCGGATTGTTGACGTGGCATTGATCCTTCTGTTTCTCACTATCGTTGCGGCTTCCGCTTACGGCATCATCAAGATCATCACTAAGTGGACGGTAAAGGGCCTGGGCTAAGAAAGCAGCGCTCCTACCGCAGCTCAATTGGATTCGTATAGACCCAGGGGACCCACTGATCGAGCACCTTGAGTTCGGCCTCGACCCGGTATTTCCCCGGCCCTGATGGCGTCCACTCCAGTGTGCGCCCTTCCGCTTGGCAAACGGTGTCCCCGTCCTTCAGTATGGTGAACCGGCAAACATGCGGCGAGGCCGCTCGTAAGCGTGTCTCCCGCGAAAACGCCAGCGTTTCGCCCATTACCGCCCGTCCCGCTGCGCCTTGGGCAAGCCAGAGGAAACCCGCGCTGTCCGCGATCATGTCGAACCCGATGAAGACACGCCCCGCCCGCAGCGACCCCAGGATGGCGGGCTCGGTCAAGTCGCGGGCCAGGACATGCGTGTTCACGAATCGCGCCATACGCTCATACGGGTCCAACTGCATGTGCAAGAGCTTCCGGTTGGGTTCGAGCCGACCGAGGCAGAGCCGCGCCAGGGCACGGGTGAACCAGTTGAGCTTGAATTCGGTGAGAGTCCTGGGGCTAGTGTCCTCCACGCGCAGCGTGTCCGCGGCAGTGTAAATCCCGCGCAGGCCGGTATTCTGATGGCAGTCGTTGCCGGCGATGCCGGTGATGTGACGCGTCCGGTTCAGATCGTCCCAACGCCGCAGGAAGGCTGCGGGCCGGTTAAAGATGAGACGGAAAACGTGGTCCGGATACCGCCGCTGGTTCACGAGGAAGTCAGGCAACAACTCGCGGAGTCGGTTGCTTTCGTTCTTGAAGTCCGTGTGAATGTTGTAAATCTCCATGCCCGTGAGTTCGGGCTGCTCCCACGCACGCGGCTCCTCCGGATGCGCATAGAACAGCAACCCGCCATTGTCGGCCACCTGTCTGGCGAGCGTGCGAGAATCAGTTTGATTGCTGAGCACGACGCCAGAGACCACGCCGAATGGCATGATGCCCTCCCTCATCTCGAAGCCCGGTATGAACAGTTTTCCGTCGTGTAGCCCCCGCCACTGTAAATCGAAATTAGCACGACCTTGCTCGCAGTGATCGCTGAGGCAGATGAAGTCAATCCCCGTGGTTTTCAGAACGCGCAGGATCTCGCCGAACGGCACCTCGCAGTCGTGCGAATACGCGGTGTGGTTGTGTAGAATCCCGCGATATTCCAGCCAGCCAGCGTTCGCGAGGACAGGCTGGCGCTGAGCGCGGATCGCGGCCCAGGCGGCTTCCTCCCGGGGAAAACGCACCCATCGATGGTAGAAGGCGTCGCGCAACCAGAAGAGCATGACCATCGTCGCCAAGACGATCATGACCCCGACCAATCTGAACACCCGACGGAACAGGATCTGCATTTTGCCATGATGACTCTCGCCCGGCATGCCTTCGTACTCTTTAGGCCTGAGGCATGGCAGGTCCTGCCGATCTTTCACACCTTACAGACAACAGCTATTGGGCAGACCCCATCAAGGCAGACAAAGCGAACATGCCAAGTTCAGCTCATACGCATGGGCATGATGACGTAGAGGAACGGACCATTTACCTTCATCACGCCGGGGCTGAGTTCATCAGTCAGTTCCAGAAAGACCTCATCATCCTCGAGTGCCTTAAGCGGGTCCATAAGATAACCAGGGTTAAATGCAACGGAGAAATCATGGCCTTTATAGTTAATGGCCAGGCTCTCGCGAGCTTCGCCGATTTCCGGCGTGTTAGCGGTAATGGCCAGGTTATTCTTGGTAAAGCTGAGCTTGACCGAGTTTGACTTCTCGCTGGTCATCAACTCAGCACGGCGCAACGCATGCAGCAGCTCCTCACGCGCCAAACCAATCCGCTCCTTGCTTTCAGCCGGAATGACCTGCCGATAATTTGGATAGTTACCATCCACGAGCTTGGAAACCACCAGTACCGAGTAACCCTTCTCCTCCTTAAGCTGGAATGCCGCCTGGTTCTCAGTGAAGCGAATCTCGACTTCGCCGTTTGTTTGTAGTAAGCGGTTCAGCTCATTGATCGCCTTGGTCGGTACAATGAACTCACCTTGGCTCGCTTCCAAAATATCAACCTCCTCGTCCACCAGCGCCAAACGTCGTCCATCGGTCGCCACCATCATAAACTTGTGGTCTTTAAGCACAAAAAAGATCCCATTGAGCACGTAACGAGTCTCATCCATGGAGATCGCGAAGGATGTCTTGCGCAACATGCTCCTGAATTTTTCCTGTGACAGATCCACCTTCCTTTGCTCGGTGAATTTTGGCTGCGGCGGGAATTCCTCGGCAGCCAATCCGTTAATCCGGTAAAAAGAAGGACCGGCACTCAATGTGCAGACATTTCGCTCGCCCACTTCAAACTCGATCTCCTGACCGTTGAGCTCACGACAGATGCCAAAAAGCCTCTTAACCGGCAGAGTCGAGCTGCCCGGAGCAGACACCTTGGCTTCAACGCCACAAGCGATCGTCACGTCCAGATCGGTCGCGGTCAGGTCCAGCCGATTCCCTTCGGCGTGCATCAGGACATTAGAGAGGATCGGCAGGGTCGTGCGATTGCCGACGATATTCTGAACCGCTTGCAGGCCGGCGAGGATCTGTTCTTTGGCGATGGTAAATTTCATACGGCCTTTATTACTAAACTCTGGAAGAATACAAAAGCATTCGTATTAAGAGCTGTGAATAATGCAAAGAAACGGTACTGTCAAGGTCGAGCCAACAACTTAGAGCGGAAACGGGCGGTGAGGAAAGGGGCGAGAAGCTGCGGGAAGACAAAGTGCTGATGGTGAGTGGCCAGAGTATAGACCCTCTCTGCGCAGGATGTTCGACTGTTGTTAGCACTGAAGCGTCAGAGGATTGGGATAACGGTTTGACTTGAAGTAGTCGGCTCCGTAGATTCCGCGAGTAATGCTTGCTGTAGAAACTAAAGCGGCTGAGCTTCCTGCTCCTCCTGCCGGGCAACCGGCCGAGTCTGAGTATTTGTGGAAACAGGTAGTTGAGTCGGTGGAACCCTTTTTAGACCAGGTTTCGGAGCAGCTCAGCCAACAGGTAGAACACTTTGATGCTGAGGTTGCTTCGCTGGCGCGGTACGTCCTGAGCAACCAGGGTAAGCAACTGCGCCCGGTTCTGGTCGGTCTGAGTGCAGAGGCTACCGGCCACCTCAGCGAAGCACATGTGACGGCTGCGGTAATTGTTGAGATGGTACATCTGGCGACACTGGTGCACGATGACGTGATGGACGAAGCCGCAATTCGTCGTCGTCGTCCGACAGCAGCAGTGCACTGGGGTAACGAGATTTCAGTTCTGCTTGGGGATTGTCTGTTCGCCCACGCCTTAAAGCTGGCAGCCAGTTATCCAACACCGGAGGTTTGTCGGGCGGTGGCCGCAGCCACTAATACCGTCTGTTCGGGTGAAATCCTGCAAACCTTGCGACGGCGGCAGCTCGAACTCTCGCATGCTGACTATTTCAAGATGCTGGAGATGAAGACTGGGGAACTTTTTGGTTTATCATGTGAGTTGGGGGCTTTTCTGAGTGGCGCAGCGGATGATGAAAAGAATGCGTTGCGCCGATTCGGGCTGCTCTTTGGCACAGCCTATCAAATCTATGATGATTGTTTAGATCTGTTTGGCGCCGAGGTGGCTGCCGGTAAATCACTTGGGACCGACCTGGCGCATGGTAAGCTAACGCTACCAGTGCTGATTTTTCTGGAGCGAGCTCGTCCTGATGATCGAGCGCAGTTAAGTGGCTGGTTGGCGAAGTGGAAGACCGAGTACTTGCCCCGCGTAGTCGAGTTGGTGGAGAAATACGAGGTTCTGCACGCATCCAGGGCGCTTGTTGGGCAGAGGTTGGTCGCAGCCCGGCGTCATCTGAGATTTCTAGCCCCATCGGAGAGCCGGGCTGCGTTCGAAGCGATGGCCGGGTTTTTGGAGCAACAAACCCTGGCTTTGGGTGTTAGCAGCACCTGTCACACTAGGGCATGAGTCTCACCGCCACAATATCGTCTGGGGAAGAGGTCGTCAAAGCTGACTTGGCGGACGAGCGCGTGTTGGTAAAGCAAGCTCAAAATGGCGAGTTGAACGCGTTTGACGAGTTGGTGCGCCGTTATCAGGAGCGGATTTACGCAACCGTTTACCACATGACGGCCAACCACGAAGACGCGAATGACCTGGCGCAGGAATCGTTCATCAAGGCCTACCGGGCCTTGAAATCCTTCAAGGGCGATTCCAGTTTTTTCACGTGGCTCTACCGCATCGCCATTAACAAGACGATCAATCATCTGAAGCAGAAGAAAAACCGGAGCCACATGAGCCTCAATGATCTGGACTTCAACGCTGAGCACGATCCGGATCTGGTGTCACTGGTCTCGGATAAGACGCCGCGACGAGAGATTAACCTGGTGGAACTCCAGGAGAGATTGAACACGGCCATGCAAAAGCTGTCACATGTTCACAGATTGGTAGTGACATTGCATGATGTGCAAGGCTTGTCGCACGAAGAGATCAGCAGGATTACGGACTGCAACACGGGCACAGTTCGGTCGCGGCTGTTTTACGCCCGACAGCAGTTGCAGGCCCATCTCTCCGACTATCTCAAGTAGCCTATGATCGATCCCACCCTCGAAGATTCCCAGGCGCTGGTGCGGTTGCTGGCGTTGAAACGGTACGAGCAACCGCCGCCGGGGTACTTTGAGAGCTTTTCGAGCCGCGTGATCGCGCACATTGAAGCTGGCCAGGAGCACGCCGCCCAGCCCTGGTGGCGCAGTGTGTGGCTCGCTTTCCAGACCAAGCCGGTCTTGGCTTCCGCGTACTGCCTGCTGGCGGTGAGCGTATCGTTGTTCGCCCTCAGCATGGTCGAGTTGGCCACAGGGCCCTCCAACGAGGAAACGCCGTTGGCGGCGGGCGTTTGGCCCCACCTTAACTCGCGGGCCGCAGCCAACTTGACCGATCGTGTTGTCTTCGACCGCTTTTCCACCACGCTCAATCCTCAGTTCTCAGAGGGTTTGATCGGCGACAGGAATAGCCAACCGCCTCGATTCCTGCTGGATGGCGGCGGACTGAAGCTGCAACCACTCAACGTCAGCTACTAGCCGCCTCGACCCCTTCGCCTTCACCTTTCGGCATCCGCGCAGGCCAGATTAACAGTGCAGTCGGAGTGAGCTGGTCTGGCGTCGATGCCCTCCCCGCCGGGGTTTGCCTGGAGATCCTGCCCTTGTAAGGTGAGCCGTCTTGCCACTCGCAGCCGGCATTCCACCCCTTGAGTCAGGCCATTCGCCCCAACTAAGTGGTCGCATTCAGCAGGTTGCCGTAGTCTGCCCAACCTGATCCTAAAGCTTAACTTCATGAAGCATCCAAAGCATTGGACGGGGATAGTCTCAGTCGGTGTGTGCGCAGTCCTGGCGAGCAGTCTGACAGCCTGCAAGAAACAGGACGCTACACGCGGTACGTCGGGCGGTACGCATGGCGCGGCTGAGCTTACGGTGACACCCCCGATTGCGGCGGGCCCGAATGACCTCTACGAAGACGTTACGGCCAAGGCTGGCATCACCTTCGTCCACCAGTTCTGCGACACGCGAATCGCCAACATCATCGAGTCCAACGGATCGGGCGCGGTAGTGCTGGACTACGACAACGATGGCCTGATGGACATCTACGTGGTCAATGCCGGTCCTCTGCCCGGGGTCACCCACCACGCCCAAGGCACCAAGCGCGAGCCCAACCGCCTTTACCGCAACCGCGGGGACGGCACGTTCGAGGACGTGACCGAGAAGGCCGGCGTGGGCGGCAGCGGGTACGGCATCGCGGCAGCGGCAGCGGATTACGACAACGACGGTTATGTTGACCTCTATGTGGTGAACGTCAACCGAGTGCGCGACGCGGTTCTGAGCAGGAACATCCTCTACCACAATCGCGGTAACGGCACGTTCGAGGATGTCACCGACAAAGCCGGCGTGGGCGACACTGCCAGCGGGATCGGGGCGGTCTGGGTGGACATCGATCGGGATGGGAAGCTGGACCTGTTGGTGGGCAACTACCTGACTTACGACCCGGACTATAAACTCTATTTCAACCCCGATGCCTACCCTGGTCCGCTCTCCTACAAGCCGGAGTTCAACGTGCTGTACCGCAACCGCGGGGACGGCACGTTCGAGAACATCACCGAGGCCTCAGGCCTGCGCCTGCCGGGGCACCGCGCCATGTCCGTCTGCGCGTTCGACTATGACCAGGACGGCAACGAAGACCTCTACATCTGCAACGACGCGACCCCCAACCTGCTCTTGGAGAACGATGGCAAGGGCCATTTCAAAGATGTCTCGCTCAAGGCGGCTGTCGCCTTCAACGCGGTGGGCGAAGCGGCCGGCTCGATGACCGCGGCGATCGGCGACTGCAACGGGGACCTGATTCCGGACATCCTGGTTTCGCGTTTGGGCTACGGTTCTCTCTACGTCGGCTCCCGGGATAAGGTGTATGACGATCGCATGATGGCTTCAGGCTTGGGCAAACTGACTGCCGAATTCGTCGGCTGGGGCAGCAATTTCCTCGACATGGACAACGACGGTGACCTGGACATTTTCGTAGCCAACGGCGATGCCCACCACTTGGTCGGCTGGGAAAGCCTGCTGTTGGAGAACGACGGCAAAGGGAATTTCGCCAACGCCCGCGAAATGGGCGGGGCCTACTTCGATACTCGGATCCGTGCCCGGGGCAGCTACGTCCTCGATTATGACAACGACGGGCGGATGGACATCCTGGTGACCTGCATAGGCGACCGCCCCTTCCTGCTGCACAATCGCGACAAGTCCGGCAACCACTGGATCACCCTGGACCTGCAGGGAACCAAGAGCAACCGCGATGGCTTCGGGGCGAAGATCATGGTTACTGCCGGGGGCAAGACCTGCTACTCCGAGGCCCGCTGCCCAGCAGGGTTCCTCGGGCAATCCGACCGCCGCGTTCACTTTGGTCTCGGACCAGGCAAAGCGGTGGACAAACTCGAAATCCGGTGGCCCAGCGGCACAGTCCAAACGCTCAGCAATGTGGCAGCCGACCAAATCCTGAAAGTCCGGGAAGAACCGTAGCCTCGGTCATGAACCTCTCCACCAAGCTTTCTCGCGTTGCGTTGGTGCTGTCCCTGCTCGCCGGCGGGGGCTGCGGGAAACTGGTTCCGCCTGGGGCATTGGTCGTTACCCAGGTGCCGACTCCGGGTCCTGGAGTGCCTGCGGCCAAGGACATGCTCGATGCGCGTTACCCGCCGGGCAGTCGCGTCGTTCTGGTGATCCCGCCATACCGCCCGCTCGACGTCCGGGTGCTTTCCCAGGGCTTGGAGGCTGCGGGGGACCCGGTGGTTTCGCCGGACGGCCGATGCGTCTTCTTCGCTGGCAAAGCCCACGGTGCCGATGCCTGGCAGATTTACGCAGCCAAGGTGAGCGGAGGCCAGCCTAAGGCCGTCACCTCGATGGACGGCGGGGCCATGGGCGCGGCGATCATCGCAACCGGCGATCTCGTCTTCGGTTCGCCCGTGCCGAACGTCGGTGAAACATGGAACACTTCTCGACCTTCCGCCCTTTACTCCCAAAGTCCCAACGGCAAACCACGGCGTCTGACTTACGGCCCCATGAGCGCCCTGGACCCGACTGCCCTGGCCGACGGTCGTATCCTGTTCGTCTCGGGTCAGCCCAATGCCACGACTGGCTCCACGCCCCATCTGGCGCTCTTCACCGTGAACAATGATGGCACGGAAGTGACGGCTTTTGCGGGAAAGCATGATCGCGTTGCCTTCGTGCGTCGTCCCAGAGACTTGCTCGACGGTCACGTCGGGTTCCTGGCCTCGAATGCCGACGCCCTCGGTGACAGTTGGGCCGAAGGCGTGAGTCTGGCCCGGCCGTTCGCCAACCGCGGCCCATTGTTCTCATTCCCAGGCGCGCGGTGTCGTTCCGTTGAGCCCGGCGGCGACGGCACGATCCTGGTGAGCCTGGAGTCGCGTGGGGTCAGCGGACGGTCCATGCGCGGCTCCCAGGCGGTCTTCAGGCTGGTCGCAGGCGCGCAAACTCTCCCGCAGCCGTTGTTCGACGATCCCGCTTGGGACGACATCGAAGCCACGCGCGTTGCGGCACGGCCCAAGCCGATGGGACACGTCACGGCGATTGCACCGGGGAAAAACTATGGCACCATCCTCTGCCTGGACGCGAACCGCAGCACGTACCAGACCGCACAAAACGGCAACCGCTCTGCCACAGCCCGCATTCGGGTGCTGAACCAGGTCGGAAACGGGAAGGTGCGCGTGCTGGGTGAAGTGCCGGTGCAAACCGACGGTTCATTCATGGCGGAAGTGCCGGCCGACATCCCGCTGGGTTTTGAGGCCCTGGACGAGCAGGGTCAGGTCCTGCGCCGCTTGCCGCCGATGATCTGGGTCCGTGCCGGTGAGAATCGGAGCTGCATCGGCTGTCACGAGCCGCACAATCACTCCCCGCGCAACGCGCGGCCCTTGGCCGCCAGCCAACCGCCCGTTGTCCTGGGCGGACAGACTGGCTGTGTCGCCATCCACCCGCCAGCGCCGTGAAAAAAAGTGGCTATGTCGTCGTTGCCCTCGTGGCGGTCTTGAGCCTGGGCGGGCTGGGCCTGGGGAGTTATTCGTGGTCGGTCTGGCATGTCCGGCGCTGGAGCGGTCGCCGTGACTTGAACTTCGTGACCTGCAACCATTGTCATCTGGTCAGCATCGAGAAAATGCCCTGGGCCAAACAGCGACCGCACCACCCCGCCGCGGCAGGCATGGCCGTTTCCCCGGACGGCAAGAAGGTCTATATCGCGCTTGATGACGTCGATCAAGTTGTCGAAACCGACGTCATCTCCCGCAAGGTAGTCCGCCGGTTGACGGTGGAAGGCGCGCCTTTCGGCCTGGCCCTGGACAGCCATGGCGAGCGGCTCTACGTCGCTTGCCGGGACGGCGACCGCGTGGTGGCGGTCAGCACGCGGGAATTCAAGGTCGAAGAGAGCATCGGAGTCGGCGAGGCGCCAGTGGCGATTGCGTTCTGTCACACCAAAGCCGGTGACCGGCTCGTCGTCGCCAACTCCATTTCGGACAACATCTCGGTGCTGGCCCCGGCCCCGCTCAAGGAGTTGGCCCGTCCGCAAGCCGGACGCGAGCCGTACTCCGTTTCGGCGGCGCCGGATGGGTCGGTGGCCTTCGTCGCCAATCGACTGGCGGTGCCACAGAACTACCTGGCCGTCCCCAACTCCGAATTGACGCTTTTGGATCCGGCTCGGGGACGAGTCCTGGCGCGCAAGTCGCTCCAATCCGCCCATCTGGCCGAAGGGGTCGCTGCGGTTCCCGGACGCTCCTGGTCGATTACCCCGTTGGTCAAAGTGCGCAATCTCGTCCCCATCACCCAGGTCGCCAACGGCTGGGTCATGTCCAGCGGACTGGCCATCTCCGATTACCAGGGCAACATCAGGCAAATGCCCCTCGACGAAGCCCAAGACTACTTTGCCGACCCTTCCGGCATCGCCGTCGATGCGACCGGTAAACGCGCTTACGTTGCTTCCGGCGGGGCCGACGTGGTATCGGTGCTGGATTTGGATCGGCTGGCCGCGTGGCTGGCGCAGGCCGATGAAGCCGCCCAGCGCGAGGCCATCGACGATCTCTCACTCTCGGCCGAATACGTCCTGGCTCGCCTCCCGACCGGACGGAATCCGCGCCACGTCGCACTCAGTCCTGATGGTCGGACGCTGTTCGTAGCGGAACGGCTACAGGATACGGTGCTGGTCGTGGATACCACCACGCTGAAGCCGATGGGCAGGATCGTGCTTGGCGATGGGGGGCTGACGGATCCAATTCGCCGCGGCGAGCGTGTGTTCACCCTGGCCGCCCGCACTTTCCAGCACCAGTTCTCGTGCCGCTCCTGCCACCCCGATGGCCACGTGGACGGTTTGTCTTATGATTTCGACGGTGACGGCATCGGCGACAACATGCTCGACAACCGCTCGCTGCAGGGTGTGGCGGGCACTGAGCCGTTCAAGTGGATTGGCAAGAATCCGACCTTGGCAGTGCAGTGCGGCCCGCGCTTTGCCCGCGTGTTGATGCGCACCGATCCGATCCCGCCGGATGAATTGAAGGACTTGACCGTGTTCCTCAATTCGCTGCCGCCGCCGCGCTGGGAGCGCAAGCACAACCGGCCGCTGACGCCAGCCCAGGAACGCGGGCGGCAGGTGTTCTTCGCCACGATGACGCCTGCCGGCAAACCCATCCCGCGAGAGCGCCAGTGCCACGTATGCCACCGCCCCCCGTTGTACACCAATCGCCTCTTGAGTGCGGTCGGCACCAAAGGGCCGCGCGACACGACGGACATGTTCGACACGCCGCACCTGCTCGGCGTCGCGCACACCGCGCCGTATCTCCACGACGGCCGCGCCAAGACGCTGGAGGAGCTCTGGACCATCTACCAGACCAACGATCTCCATGGCGTCAGCAGCTACATGAACAAACACCAACTCAATGATTTGGTCGAGTATCTCAAAACCCTTTAGGTCAACACCAAAACAGACCTGTGAAAAACCAACGCACGCTTCATTCACTCACGATCCCCATGGGGCTATCGTGCTTCGTCGTGGTCTCCAGCCCCGCTTGGGTTCGGGGCGTCGAGGCGCCGGTCAAAGATGTGCCGTTCCCCGTCATCGAACGTTTTGAGAACTTTGGGGAAAAAGACGGCATCCCCTCACATAAGGTTCATGCCGTCTTGAAGACCAGTGAAGGCAAGCTGTGGATCGGCACCTACGACGGGCTGCTGGTGCGCGAAGCGGGGAAATTCCGCCGCTTCGGCCCCGAAGACGGTCTAAGCCACAAGCTCGTTCTCTGCCTCGTCGAAGATCCCAGGACGGGTGATGTGTGGGCCGGCACCATGCGGGGGCTCAACAAGGTCAGCGGCGGAAAGATCAGCAAGTACACCCAGACCGACAGCGGCCTGCCGAACAACGTCGTTTACGGCGTGGACATCTTCGATGACACCGTCTGGGCTGCGACGGCGGCTGGTACGGGCGCCCTCAACCTGAAGACTGGCGCCTGGAAGATTTACGACCACAACAACGCCCAGATGCACGAGCCGTGGTGCTACGCGATCAAGGGAGCCAAAGACTTCATCTACATTGGCGTCTGGGGCGGGGGCATCATTGAGCACGATCCCAGGAAGGGAACCTTCAAGGCATACCGCGACCCCGACGGCGACTTCCACTACGATCTCATCCCGGATGATGGACCGATCAACGACATCACCTCGTGGCTGACCTGGGAAGACGGCGTCCTCTGGCAGTGCACTTACTTCGGCATGTCCCGCTACGACGGCAAGAACTGGAAGACCTGGGTCCAGGACAAGACGCCGCTCCTCTCTAACTTCACGCAGTTCGTCTGGTCCCACAAAGGCATCGCGTGGATCGGCATGGACAAGGGCGTTTCCGTGACCGACGCCAACTACTGGGTCAACTACCTCGTCGGCGATAAGGGCGATGGCCTCGTCGAAATCCATCGCCCCGGCCAACCCATCGAGAAGCGGACCATGTCCACAGCGCTGGCCAATTGCTTCGTGCTGGGCATTTACGTGGATGACGACGAGGCTTGGTTCGCCACCTCCAATGGCCTGAGCCGCGGCATCTTTGCCCCGCAACCCAAACGCACAACCGTTGCCGAAGCCAAGCAATGACGACCCCTCGACAGACTGCTAAAATCAGGAAAGGACACAACATGAATCCGATCATCACCAACCTGGACGACGACGTGGATCGCGGCCTCGTTTATACGGAAGCGGAAAAGACTGAGCGGCGCGCGTTGGGACTGCCTCCCGCCGAACCTGCGCCGGCTGCGATTCTGAGGAAGCTCCCCAGGGGACGCACGCCGGCTAAAAAGAAGGCGATCAGTGCGCCTGAGGTGCTGAACGAAGCGAGTGAATACGGCAGCGCCTTCACGCGTGGCCTGCGTGTGGATTTGCCCGGCGGCATCACCCACTTGCTCATCAGCGGCACCGCCAGCGTCGGCGCGAACGGAGAGACGCTGTATCCGGGCGACTTCCGGGCCCAACTGTGGCGTACTTACCACAACATCACCAAGCTGCTGGAGAGCGAAGGCGCCACGTGGCACGACGTCGTCCGCACCACTTGCTACATCCGGGATATCGAGCGCGACTATCAGGACTTCAACGCGGTGCGGAACGAGTTCTACAGCGCTCTGGGCCTGGATCCTCTCCCGGCCAGTACCGGCATCCAAGCCCGCATCTGCCGGAGCGATCTCCTCGTCGAGATCGAAGCCCTGGCCATCATCGTCAAGTAGGAGGCGTCCATGCAGACCACCCTGTTCATCAGCCTCAGCTTCCTGTGCGGCCTGCCGGTTGGCGCTCTCGCCTACGAAGTGAAAGAGGAAGCGGCGCCGTTACAGCAGAAGGCGAAAGACGACGCCTGCACCAGCGTCCCCGCCGCACCTGATAGCACCAGCGCCGGAGATGAAGAATACCCCTACTATGCCAATACGCCCGCGGATATGATCCCGTACCGCGGGGTTCAGCCGTACTACAAATATTGGACCAAGCGGCTGCCGTTCCTCGGCCCGGGGCGCAACTATCCAGATCCGCCCGACCTGAAGTCGCTCAAAGTGGGCTTGCTCAGTCCGGCACGCACCGGACCGGAAGGCGCCCGGGGCGAACGCACCAGGAAAGGCGTCGAGTTGGCCTTCGCCGAAGCGAACGCAGCCCGCAAACCCGGGGAACTTCCCTTCGAGATCGTTTACCGGGAAGATGCTCCGCTGTGGGGCAGCGCGGCGAACATCGCGGTGGACTTTGCCGACAACGAAGTGTTGGGGTTCCTTGGGACCGTCGATGGCGACGCCACCCACGTGGCCCTCCGGGTGGCCCTGAAGATCGAGACCTACATGATCAACACCTCCGACCCGGATCCCACGTTGACGGAGACGCAGATTCCTTGGCTGACGCGCGTGTTCCCGGATGACCGTCAGCAGTGTTTCCGTTTGGCCAACCTCATCGTCCGGCAGCGGGGCTGCAAGCGGATTGCCGTGCTGCGGGAAAGCAGCCGGCCGGGACGCGTCGGCGTTATGCACTTCAACAACTACATTCGCCGGCTCGGCTACCCGCCCGTCCAACACCTGTTCTTCAGCCCCGCCGATAAAGACATCAGCACCCAGATCGCGGCCATCAAGGCCGCTGAGCCGGACGCGGTGCTCTTCTACGGCCAACCTGAGGACATCGGTCGCTTCGCCGCTCAGTTCCGTAAAGCAGCCATTAAAGCTCAGTTCTTCGGTTTCGACCGCTTGAAGGAAGACGGGTTTAAGAAAAACGCGGGCGAGGCCGCCGAAGGGGTCACGATCGCTTACTTCTTCAACCCCGACCGGAAGGAGAAGCCTTGGGTCGAGTTCGTCGAACGGTATCAGAAGCGGTGGGGCGAGAACCCGGACATCTACGCGGCCTACGGCTACGACGGCGCCAAGCTGATGATCGAAGCGATCAATCACGCTGGCCCGAACCGATTCCGCGTCCGTGACTACCTGGCGGACCTCGACGAGTGGGATGGTGTGACCGGCCACATGATCTTCGACGGGCGGTGGGACAACATTGTGCCTATTGCCTTGGCAGAGTACAGACAGGGCGAATGGCACTTCCAAACCCCTCCGGAACTGAAACCGCTGCCGAAGAAGGCTCAGCAGGCCAACGCCGCGCCGCGGTAGGATCCCATGGCTTTCCGGGCGCCCCTGTTTCCGTTCGCCATTGCGTTGATCCTGGAATCAGTGCCCCTGTGGGCGGAGGAACCAGCCGGCTCTCCTTCACTCCTAATTGGCCTGCTGCTCCCTCCTGAGGAAGTCGATGCCGCGAGTCTGCGCCAAGGTGTCCAACTCGGTGTCGATCACGCCAATGAAGCGCCGGGACCTCGGGTGGGTCTGGTGGTGCGCGGTCGGGTCGGACAATGGGGCGCTGACGGCGAGGAAGCCGCACGCATGGCGCTGGATGATGGCGCCAGAGGTCTGATCGCACCCCCAGGAGGCGCGTCTTCACATCTGGCCCTCCAGGTAGCCGGTCGCACCGCCGTACCCGTGATCTCACTCTGTCCGGACGCGTCCGTCGTCGGCGCCGGCATTCCGTGGATGGTGCGAGTCGTTCCGGCCACCGGCGAGGAAGCGCGGACGCTGTTCTCCGGACTGACCGCCCGGACCGAGGGCTGTGTGACGCGCTGGGGCGCCTGCGTGCCCGATGAGCGCGCCGGACGCGAGGTTGCGGGTGATCTGCGCAAAGCGGCACAAGCGAGCCAAGCCCAACTGGACAAGATCATAGAGGTCTCGCCCAAACTCACCAACGTCGCCTCCCTCGTGAAGTCCTTGCTCCAGGCGCAGCCCGGCGCCATCCTGCTCTGGCTCGATCCCGCACCCGCCGGTCGTTTGGCGAAAGCCTTGCGCGAGGCGGGCTTTGCTGGCACGCTCGCCGGCCCAGGCCGACTCCGCTCCGCGGCGTTTGTTGCCTCGGCCGGGAGCGCGGCCGAAGGCGTCGTCGTGCCTGGAGTTGTTATGGACAAAGCCAGTCAAGCCGCTCAAGGCCGTTTTGCCGCAGCGTACCGCCAGCGGTTTGGAGCCGATCCAGACCTGACGGCCACCATGGCCTATGATGCTGCCACCCTGTTGGTTGAGCTTCTGCGCAAGGCAGGGGACCAGCCGCCCCACCGTGTGTTCCCGCTCACTCCAGGCCCGGTCGGCGCCTCAGGCAACCTCCAATTCGATCAGAACGGCAACCGCCTTGCTGCGCTGAACCTGCTGATGTGCCGGCAAGGCCGATTCACGCCCTTACCCCAACAAACCGCACGCCCATGAAACACTACCAGAAACTCAACTTGTTGGGCGGCCTGGCCCTGGCGGGCGTCGCGCTCGTCGTCGGTCTCGCGGCCGCGAAGAACACCGAACCGCGCACCAAACCCAAACTGGCGGTCTCGATCAAGCCGCAACATGTCGCGGATGCGCTGCGGGCCGTCGTGTCGGCTGAGCGCGAGGTTTACACCCAAGTCGTGGTCCACCGGCTGCAAGACCAGGAGAAGGTAATCAAAGCCAGCGTGCGCTGGCAGGAAGACAAAGCCTTGCCCACGCCCTGTCAGATGTTCCGGTTGAACAGCGAGGCCTTCGCCAGCAAAGGCGTGGAGTTGTCTTACGTATTGCGCGCCCTCCAGCCGATCAACCAGAGAAACGCGCCTGAAACCGACGTGGAGAAAAAGGGGCTTGAGTTCGTCGCCAAGCACCCCGAACAAGCCTTCTACGGTGAAGAATTGCTGGGCGGCCGCTGGTACTTCACCGCCGTTTATCCCGACGTGGCCTTCAACCAGTCCTGCGTCACGTGCCACAACCAGCACCACGACAGCCCCAGGAAAGACCTGAAATTGGGCGACGTCATGGGCGGCGTCGTCGTCCGGGTGGCGCTCGAACTCTGAGCGCGCCAACCGAAGGTGTAGAACGCGTGTCCGCCGCTCACAGCAACTGGTCTCCGGAATCCTGGCAAGGCAAGCTGGCGGCCCAGCAACCGGTTTATGAAAAACCGGCGACGCTCCAGGCTGTGCTGGCGCAACTGGCGCGGCTCCCGCCCCTGGTCACCAGTTGGGAGATCGAAACCCTCAAGCGCCAACTGGCCGAGGCGACGCGCGGCGAGCGGTTCCTCCTGCAAGGGGGCGATTGCTCCGAGAGTTTCGACGACTGCGAGTCCGGCGTCATCGCGGCCAAGCTCAAGATCCTCCTCCAGATGAGCCTCGTGCTGGTGCATGGCGGAAAGAAGCGCGTCATCCGCGTGGGCCGCTTTGCCGGACAATACGCCAAACCGCGCTCGACGGACACCGAGACCAGAAACGGCCTGACCTTGCCGACCTATCGCGGGGATATGATCAACAGCGCCGATTTCGACGTCGCGGAGCGGACGCCCAATCCCGAGCTGCTACTGCGCGGTTACGAGCGGGCCGCGTTGACCATCAATTTCATCCGCGCCCTCATCGATGGCGGGTTCGCTGATCTGCACCATCCGGAGTATTGGGAACTGGGCTTTGTCTGGAAATCGCCCCTCGCCAGTGAATACATGCGCATGGTCGAGTCGATCGGCGAGTCGCTCCGCTTCATGGAAACCCTCACCGGCGGCAATCTGTCCGAAAGCAACCGCGTCGATTTCTTCACCAGCCACGAGGGCCTTCACCTGTGGTATGAACAGGCCCAGACCCGACAGGTCCCCCGACGCTCGGGCTGGTACAACCTGACCACGCATCTCCCGTGGATCGGCAACCGCACCCGCGCCTTGGATGGCGCCCATCTGGAGTACTTCCGCGGCATTCAAAACCCGATCGCCGTCAAGATCGGACAGCCGATCACCCCGGAGGAGGTCCTCGCGCTCTGTGATACGCTCAACCCGAACAACGAGCCGGGACGCCTGACGCTGATCCACCGGTTCGGCGCGGACAAGGTGGCCGAAGAACTGCCACCCATCGTCGAGGCGGTGCAACGCGCCGGCAAGGTGGTCCTCTGGTGCTGTGATCCGATGCACGGCAACACCGAGACCACAAGCAACGGTGTCAAGACCCGCCGGTTCGAGAAAATCCTCGCCGAATTGGAGAAGTCGTTCTGCATCCTCAAGCAGGGCGGCGCCCGCCTGGGCGGCGTCCATTTTGAACTCACCGGGGACAACGTGACCGAATGCCTCGGCGGGGCTTGTGGCTTGACTGAAGCGGATCTGGTCCGGGCCTATCGCACCCAGGTTGACCCCCGGCTCAATTACGAGCAGGCCCTGGAAATGGCGTTGCTCCTCGCGCGCCTCATGGCGTTGCAGCGTCGGTGAGCGGGTGCGCGTCCAGACACCGGGAAACCGAGGCCCCGCCCCTGCCGATAACGTCTCAACCCGAAATGCGAATCGGCTTCCTTGCTTAACCATGAACTCCGAGCACCTCCACCTCATCACCACCCATGTCCCTGTGTATGGAACCTTCCTGGGGTTCTGCTTGTTTCTCCTCGCGTTCATCAAACGGAGCGAAGAACTGAAGCGAACCAGCCTGTTCGTGTTTGTCTGCGCCGCGGTGCTGGTCGTGCCCACGTATCTCTCGGGGCCGGCTGCGGCTGAACAGATGAAAACGGTGATGCCAGGCATGTCCCTGGAGCCCGGCGAGCAACATGCCGAGGTGGCCATCCTGGCCCTGGTCGGCTCGCTGATCCTGGGCGCGGCCTCGTTGGCCGGGTTGGTCAGCTTCCGCAAGCGGCCGGCCCTGCCACGCTGGTTCGTCACGCTCGCGGTGGTGCTGGGCTTGGTGGTCTCCGCGTTGATGGGTTGGACGGCAAACCTGGGCGGAAAGGTGCGCCACACCGAAATCCGTAGCAGCACATCGGCAACGAGCGGCGCGCAGTGTTCGTCCATCTGTGCGCATATTCACTCCTTTCAGTTTTTTCGCATGCATTGGGACCATGAACCTCGAGTACCTCATTTCTGTTGCACCTGCAACATGATTTAGGTCACGCAACTGCCAAGCTTCATGGAGAGCCCCCAGTTCCTTTTTGAACTGCACACAACCCATGAACCGTTTTTGACTCTTGGTAGGGCGAGACTCCGTCGAGCCCTGGAATCGCGTGCGACCAGGGAAGTCAGGGCTCGACGGAGTCTCGCCCTACCGGTGGAGGCAGGTTCACGGAAAGCCGAACGCCAATCCGCTCCCTGCGCGGTTTGGCTATGCCGTCGGATACTTCCACGGTCCGCGGTACTCGCGGCTCAGGTGCTTGTTTGCCTCGGGATCGCCCACCACCACTTCCTTCTCGCCATCCCACTCCAGGCTGCGACCCAGCTTGAAACTGAGCATGCCGAGCAGGCTCACGTTGGTCGAACGGTAGATCTCCTCGATGTCGCTGACTGGTCGGCCACTTCTCGCCGGAGATCCAGAGTATCTGGTCCATCCAATGGATGCCCCAGTCGCCCAGGGTGCCGTTGGCATAGTCGAATCCACATCACGGAGAGGGCGACTTCCTTGTCCACGGCTGTCGGACACGAGACGGTTGCACCGGGCCAAGAGACGACGATATTGAGGTCATGAAGACAGTCGCCGTGATTGGTGCTTCCTCCGACCGCCGCAAGTATGGGAACAAGGCGGTGCGGGCCTGCAGCATAATGGGCGTTGGAGTGTCGCCCGAATCGCTGTGACAAGTTGTAATCGCCAGGGAGAGGTCTAAGTTAGCGCTGTGGACAGGAAAGAAAACACTATGAAGACAACCGCCCAAAAACCTGTCGATCAACCCAAGCCGTTTACCCCGGGAATCACCAAGGGCATGGTGCGCGAACACGCCCTGAGGCTGTATCAGGACAAGCTCCGGCATGGTAAGCTCACGCTCGAAGACTGGGTCCTGGCCGAAAAAGACCTGGTGAGCACCAAGGAGCAGGAAGAGGCCTGAGGCTCACCGGTAAACCCCGAATTCCTGGAGCGTTTCCCACATCGCCAGGATGTTTTCGGGCGGGACGTCGGCCTGGATGTTGTGGACGGTGTTGAAGATGAAGCCGCCGCCTGGGGCGAGATCGTCTATCCGGCGCCGCACTTCGTCGCGGACATCCTGGGGCGTGCCGCGGGGGAGGATGCGCTGGGTATCGACTCCACCGCCGTAAAAGGTGAGGTCGTTGCCGAAGCGTTTCTTGAGTTCCTTGGTGTCCATGCCGGCAGCGCTGACCTGGACCGGGTTGAGGATGTCGATGCCGGACTCGATCAAGTCCGGGATTAGCGGCCACACCGCGCCGCAGGAATGGTAGAAGATCTTCACCGGCACCTTGGCGTGCCTTTTGATGAACGAAAAGAGCTTCGTATGCCGCGGCTTGATCAGCCTGCGGTAGAGTTGCGGGCTGCACAGGCAGCGGCTCTGGCTGGCCAGGTCGTCGGCTTCGGAAACCATCATCACATTGGGGCCGACCAGTTCCAGCGCGCGGGCCCAATACTGCATCTTGATTTCGCAAATGGCGTCCATGAGCGCCTCGGCGAACCCGACGTTATCGACCATGTCGCAGAAGAAGTTCTCGAACCCGCGCATCCACAGGGCGATCTCCCAGATCCCCGGCGCGTTGCGGCCGAGGACGTAACCCACGTGTTTCCGGTTCATCAACTGGTCGGCCTGTTGGGCCATGCCCTCGTAACGAGCCGGATCGAGCGGGTCGGGGAATTTGTATTTCACCAGCCCGGCGGCGGTGTTGATCTCGGCCAGGGGATGCCGGCGCATATCGTAGTAGAAGCCGCCTTCCTGGGGTTTCCACCATTCGATGCCCCATTCGTCGGTGAGTTTGTCGTAGCCGTCCTCGCTCCAGGCGCGACCGCCAGAACCCCGGCCTTTCGCTGGATTGATGCCATACACGTCCACCTTCAGCCGCTGCTTCACGTCCTCGTGCACCCGGGCCAGTTGTTGGACGGGATCCTCGATCCCGATCTCCACCTCGGGCAAACCCAGGTGACGACGCAACCGGCGGTAAGCCTGGTGGTGAATACCGGTCAGGATGGTGCCGCCGAGGTCAAAGGGGACGCGGTCGGCTTCCCGATGGTTGAGCGCGGCTTCGACGCGGCGGCGGCTGGTCCAGTCTTGGAGGGTTATAAGCATCGTGGGACGAGGTGAGTTAAATGCGAACCGCAGAATCTCTACCGGTGCCTTCCGGGCTTGATGATGCGCGGTTTACCTGCGCGAGATCCGGCTCTCGGCCCCTCCGGTCGCGACCGGCCAAACGGCGGTTACGACCGGGCACCGCGCGCTACTTCTTTTCGACGACGATTTCTGTCAGATCCCGTCGCGGGGTGCGTGCCGGCGTCTCGGCAGCGTAGCCGATCGGCAGCATCGCCACCGGCCGGTCGCCGCGCGGGAGCTCCATGATTCTGGCGACCCGGGCTTCGTCAAAGGCGCCCACCCAGCAGGTGGCCAGCCCCAGGGCCGTGGCGGCAAGCTGGGCATAGGCGACCGCCACCGTGGCGTCCTGGACGCTATAGAGGTGTTCGCCGCGCTCGCGATACCGGGCGGAGGCCCGGACTTCATCGGCACAGAAGACCAGGACCAGCGGCGCTTGCGTCAGGGATTGCTGGTCGAGAGCGGCCTTGGCCAGGGCTTGTTTCAACCCGGCGTCGCGGACCAGGTAGATCTGGTAGGCCTGCAGGTTGCCCGCCGACGGCGCTTGATTGACGGCGGCCAGCAGGGCCTGGAGTTTGGCGTCTTCGACTTCCCGGTTCTGATAGGCGCGCACCGATTGCCGCGTTTTGATGGCTTCAAACAGATCCATAGTGCTGCGGGAACTAAAGCGAAACCCGACACCCAGCGTCAATCACGAACCGTCGGCGTTCACTTCAGGGGCTCGCCGCCGTCAGCCACGTTTTCGCGCGTGAACAGGCGCGAGCCCAGGGTAATTTCCTTCGACACCGTCTCACCCTTGAGCACCTTCAAGGCGACGTCGATGGCCTCCGCGCCACCCGTCGGATACTGGAACGTCGCGCTCAGGATGCCCTGGCTCACATAAGCGATGCCTTCCTGGGGCAGCGCGTCAATACCGACAAACAGGATGTCCTTTTCCCGCCCCGCCGCCTTGGCCGCCAGGTAAGCCCCGTGCGCGCCGGGATCGTTGTGGGCATAAACCAGATCGATCTTGCTGAAGCGCGACAGGGCCGACTCCATTTCCTTGCGGGCGTCGGGTTCGAGCCATTTCATGTCCGCTTCAAAGATCACTTCGACACCGGAGCCGGCGATGCCTTCGCGGAAGCCGCTGTTGCGGTCCTGGCCCGGGGTCGAGGTCATCAGGCCTTTGAGTTCGACCACCTTGCCCTTGCCGCTGAGCTTCCGGACGATCCACTGCCCCGCCGCCTTGCCGATCTGTTTGTTATTGGCGCCGATAAAGCACGTGTATTTGTCGCCGATCAGACGGCGGTCGAGCACGATCACGGGAATCCCGGCAGCCATCGCCTTGGCCACCGGCTCGGTCAGGGGCGCCGCTTCCTTGGGGCTGATGATGATGAGATCCACGCCGGCACTGACGAATTCCTCGACGTGCGCCCGCTGCTTGAGCGTGTCGTTCTGCGCATCCTTCAAGACGACTCTCAGGTTCGGGTGCTGCCGGGCGGCCGCCTCGACATCCGCGTTCATCTGGACCCGCCATGGCTCGCCAAGATTGCACTGGCTCATGCCGATTACGCAGGTGGACTTGGCCTGCCTGGATTGGGCGCCGGCTGGTTGCGCGCCGGAGTCCGATTTACTGCAACCAGGCGTGGACAGGACCAAAGCGGTGGTGGTCAAGGCAACAAACGATATGGTGCACAGGCTCAGTAAGCGCATACCTGGTTTCAATACCGCTTCGCCCCCGCGCTGGAAAGTCGATTCTGCGCCAACTTCACCGTCCTCGCCTTTGCCCCAGGACCGCGACGATGATGATCGCGCCGGTCAACATGAGCCGGCTGGCCTCAGGAACCGCGTTGACACTCAGGGTTTTCTCCAGGTAACCGATCGTGAGTGTGCCCAGCAACGTCAGCCCGATACCCCCGCGGCCTCCGGTCAACGTGGTGCCGCCGATGACCACCATGGCGATCGCCGTCAGTTCGTATCCGATGCCCGCCTCCGGATCGCCCTGTTGTTCCTGGGCGGCCTGGCACATCCCGGCCACGCCGGCCAGCAAACCACTCGCCCCGTAGGAGAGGATCTTCGTCAGGTTCACCGGCACGCCTGACAGCCGCGCGGCGTCCTCGTTGCCGCCGATAGCATAGAGCTGCCGGCCCCACCGGTGCCGCGCCAGGGCGAGCCACGTCACGCCCACGCAGACCAGGAAGACCAAGGTGACGACCGTCAGGTTGTCACCGATGATCCGGCTGTCGATCAGTCGGAAGACGTGCGGCACGGGCACGTTCTCGAACGTGCCGTTCGGCCTGGGCACGGCAGTGGACACCTTCATGCCGCCGGAGATGGTCTTCGCCAGACCCCGGGCAAAGACCATCATGGCGAGCGTGGAGATGAAGGGCTGAATGCGGAACCACGCGGTCAGACCGCCCGCCACGCTTCCACAAGCCGATCCCAGGAGAATGCACAAAGGCACCGACAACCACGGCGACCAGCCCCAGTGAATGCTCATGAGCGAGAAAGCCACGGCCACCAGGGCCAGGACGCTCCCGACCGCCAGATCAATACCGCCGCCAATGATCACCAGCGTCATGCCGCACGCCAGGATCCCGTACACCGAGGCCTGTCGCAGCGCGTCACGGTGCGTGCCCGGCTTGAAGAAGGCGCCGTCGGCGCTGAAGACGCAGCCCAACGCGAGCACCAGCACCAGGGCCAGCAACGCGCGGCTGGCGGGATTGGCCCAGAGGCGGGCAAGGCGGTTCGGATTTTGGCTTCCGGCTTTCCTTCGGTCTTCGGTTTTCGTCATTCGGATTTCGGATTCCCTCTGCCCATCGCCGCTTCGAGGATGCGCTCCGGTGTGGCTTGCTTACGGTTGAACTCGCCGGTCACCCGCCCCCGGTGCATGACCACGATGCGGTCACTCAGCGCCAGCAACTCCGGGAGCTCGGACGTGATCAGCAGGATGGCGATCCCTTGCGCGGTCAACGTGTTCATCAGCTCGTAAACCTCGCGCTTGGCGCCGACATCAATGCCACGCGTCGGTTCATCCAGGAGCAGCAGTTGCGGCCGGGTTTGCAGCCATTTGGCCAACGCGACTTTCTGCTGGTTGCCGCCGGAGAGCCAGCCGACCTCCATATCGAGCGAGGCGGCCCGGAGCGACAGGGTCTGTCCCAGCAAGCGCGCGGCTTCGGTCTCGCGGCGCGGCTGCCGCCAACCGCCGGGCGACAGTCGCGGCAGGCCGGCCAGGGTGGTGTTGGCCACGATCGACAAGGGCAGCACCAGCCCGGTCGCTTTGCGGTCGTTCGTCAGCAACGCGATCCCTTGATCGATGGCGGCGCGCGGCGCGGAGATCCGGAGTGGCCCGCCGTTCAGCCAAGCTTCGCCGCGGACGTTGCTGCCGAAAGCGCCAAAGAGCCCCAGAAATAACTCGCTCGCCCCGGAGCCCTGAAGCCCGCCAATGCCCAGGATCTCGCCGGCCCGGACCGAGAGCGACACGTCTTCCACGCCGGTTGGTTTGGCGCGGTGCCGGTCGGTGACCGAGAAGCGCTTCAGGCGGAGGCGCTCCTGGCCCACTTGACCGGCGTGCCGCGGGAACTGCTCGGCCATTTCGCGGCCGACCATCCACTGGACCAGTTTGGCGGGCGGCAACTCGGCGGACGACGCCGTGCCGATATGTTGGCCGTCGCGCAAGACAGTAATGCGATCGCCGATCCGCTCGATTTCCTCCATCTTGTGGGTGATATAGACCAGGCCGCACCCGCGCGCCTTGAGGTCGCGGATCAGGCCGAACAACCGTTCGACCTCCGGTGCGTTCAGGGCGCTGGTCGGCTCGTCCATGGCGATGACCTGGGCGCTTCGGGCGAGGGCTTTGGCGATCTCGGTGAGCTGCTGCTGCGCGATCGGAAGGTCCTCAACCCGTTGATTCACGTCAATCTCGATCCCCAACTGATCCAGCAACCGCTGCGCCTGTCGGCGCTGCGCCCGGTCGTCCACCAACCCGCGGCGGGTGAGCGAGCGTCCCAGGAAGATGTTGTCGGCCACGGTCATGGACGGTACCAGCGACAACTCCTGGTAGATCACCGCGATGCCGAGCGCATTCGCTTCCAAGGGCGACTTGGGCCGAACCAGTCTGCCACCAAGTTCGATCGTGCCCTCGAAGTCGGTGTGCACGCCGCCGAGGATCTTGATGAGCGTGCTTTTGCCTGCGCCGTTTTCGCCGGCCAGGATGAGCACTTCTCCGCCGCAAATCACCAGGTCCACCTCGCGCAAGACGGTCACGCTGCCAAAGCGCTTGGTGACGCCGGTCATCGTGACCAGCCGGGGACGCGCGCTGGGGGCGGCTTGCATGAGCGGCTAACAGGACCGACGCAGTGTAGGGCTCCCTGTCCCACGGTTCAAAGACATTCGCGCACGGTGACTTTGACGCGTCAACAGTTGAGAGGCTCACTTTCGGCAGCGCGCCAGGGTCATTATGGCGAAGGCAGTGCCGTAGGGTTGGTGGTAATTGTAGAGGGGGTAATCCCACCAGGAACCGTCCTTTTCCTGCAGGGGCACCAGGATCCCCGCCAGGTGTTCCCGATAAGGTCTCGCCATTTGTGCGCGCAACTGCTCGGCGCACAGGGCGGCGTAGTAGTGACCGTAGTAATAAAAATAGCCGGCCACCTGGAACCACGATTCATGGGGCACCGGGCGTTTGCGGCCGATCGACAGCCAACCATTGCGCTCGACCAGCCGGTCCAGCCACTCGGTCAACACCGCATCGGTGATGGTCTGGTCGCCCCACAGGCGGAGCGCCAGGTTGCAGGCTTGGGACCGGCCGAGGCTGCCTCCGGGCCGGTTGATCGGCAGCATCGGCCGCCATTTGAGGTATTCGCCATAGATATAACTATTGTCCTGCTTGCGCTGGCGTTCGAGCGAAGCCACGGCGCGTTGCACGAGGGCCTCCGGGATTTCAATCCCGGTTTTTCTGGCCTCGTGAAACGCGATCAGCACAGTGGCAGTCACAAAGCTGAAGGAGTAAGAGGCCGGGCGCTCGAATTGCCCCCGCATATCGTAATAGCTCCAACCGCCATCGATCGAGGCGTAGCGTCGGAGCAGATCGACCTGCAACTGCATCACGCCTGTGATTCGTTGGCGGCGCTGGGGGTCCTTGGTTTCGCGGCGGTACATGTCGGCCAGTGCCTGGAGGCCGTAAGCGTGGGCCCACACGTTGTAGAAGGTCGGCCAGTTCGGTTCAATCGGATCGGCCCGCCGAACCTTGGGCAAATTGTCCAGCAGCCACGCTTCCCCGCGCTGGAGGGCGCGCCTCGCCTCGGCATCCTTGTCCGCCGCGCCGGTTTCGATCAACGCCTCGACACACAGCGCGGTGACCGCGGAACGGAAGGCCTGGTGCGCGCCCGGCACGGGCGCATAGATATTCAGGTCTTTGGTTTTCCGTGCCGAACCCCAGGACCCGTCCTGGTTCTGGCTCTGGAGGAGGAACTGCACCCCGCGTTGGATGGACTTCTCCAGTTCCCTGGGCGCGGGCGTGACGATGTTCGTGGCGCTCTGGAGTGGGTAACAAAGTCCCAGCAGGATCAGGAAGCATGCCCAGAGGCGAGGCTCGGTCTGCCTGCGAGACGTCCGCATGGCGCTGCCGTTCGGCATCAAGGGCTCACTCCGGCTTCGTCAAGAAGATCTGCTCGCCCGCAGCAATCCCGCTCAGGACTTCAGTCATCTTGTCGTCGGAATCGCCGGCCTTGACCGGGCGTTTTTCGGGTTTGCCGCCGTCTTTCGGCACATAGACAAACTTCTGATCGCCCTCCGTGAAGACCGCCTCTTTCGGCGCCAGGAGCACCTCGGTTTTCTGAACGCCGCCGAGCGACACCTTGCAGTTCATGCCCGGCAGCCAGTTGGCGGTGGCATCGCGGTCAACCGAGAGTTGCGCTTCAAAGCCGCCGGTGACGAGCGGGACCGGGTCGAGCGTCTCCACTTTCACCGGCAACTTCTTGTCCGGCGCGGAGACCGGCGTGGCCTCGCCCGTGAGCCCGGGCTGCACCTTGGAAAGCTCATTCTCAGGCACCACCGCTTTGAGGTGCAGTTTGTCCGGGTTGACGACCGTCATGAAGATCTCGAACGGCGTCAGCTTGCCGCCGGGGGCCAGCTTCTTGGCCACCACAGCGGCGGTGGTCCACTTGCCCCCTTCGCAGGCGCCGTAATACACAATCCCGTCGATCGGCGCCCGCGCTGGCAGGGCACCGAGATCGCTCTTCAGATCGGCCAACCGCTTCTCGGACTTCTTCTGGTCGCGTTTCAGCTTCTCGACATCGAGACGCTTCTTCACGAGGTTCCTGGGCAGTGTCTCCTCCGCCAGGGCCAAGGCCAGTTCCTGGTCGCGATTCTGCGCCTTCAGGTTCTCCGCTTCGCGCGGGATGAAGACCTGCAACTCGCGATCCGAGTTGAGCTTGGTGCGGTTGAGCTCGAACTGAGCCGATTCCACCGCAAAGCGCTGGCGTGTGAGGATGATCTCTTCCGTTTCCTCGACCCGATCGTCTGCTTTGTACATCTTCTCCAGTTGTTTGAGTTCCTCCGCGGTGTTCAGGAGGTACTGGTCGGCGTTTTTCACGTTAAACCGCGCGTTCTTCTCGCGCTGCTCCCGGCCCGTCTTCTCGAAGTAATCGTAATCCTCCGTCGCCACCCGGCGAGAGCGCTTGGCGGCCTCCCGCTTCAAGGGCGTTGACTGCGTCAGGTTTTCCAGTTCGGCGGTGGCAATCTCGAGCGCCGTGGCCGCGCCCGGCCGGTCCTGTTCCAGGTCCCGGATCTGCTCCTCGATCTTCTCGGTATCCACTCTGACCAGAACGTCACCCTTCTTCACGCGTGTGCCATGCGGGATGGCCTCGGTCACGGTCAGGTCCATCCAAGCCTTCGGTTCGACCCTCACCGCCTGCATCTGGACCGCCTCGAACACAGCGTCCACCTGGACGGTGCGCTTGAGGGTGCCGCGGGCAACGGTATGGGTGGGCGGGCGATCGGGCTTCCGAGGTTGTACCGCGACGCGGCCAGCCGGCTTGGGGGAAGCGCAACCGGCGCTAAAGAAAAGTCCGGCGAGCGCAAGACAGACTGTCATCCAGACCAAGGATCGTTGACGCTTCATGTTTGCCTTTTGCCAGGGAATAACGCACGGCGCATCTAAACGAAAGCCCGCCGAAAGACAAGCCTGCTTTTCGCCCCTGCTTTTCGCCCGGTGCATCCCCAAGCCGTTCAGTCGTCCCGCATCGCCCGCCGCGTGGGGGCAGGCGGCCTACAAGGGAACCGCTTCTGGTTGTAGGCCCGGTGCCCTCACCGGGCGGCCTTAGCGGCTCCTGCGGCTTGGTCGTCTTAACGGCCCTTCCACGCTGACCAGGTCCGTCCGGGTCTTGCCGCCTTCGGTGATGCGCGCCAGGAAATAGACGGTGCCATCCAGGCCGACGGCGATCGAGTTGACGTAGAGCGGACGGTCGCCGTTCTCATAGAAAATGGGACCGTGGTCGGTGTACTTGGCGACAGGGATGTCGTAGGTGATGAGGTGGAGGTTCTCCAGACCCTTGGCCTCGCCCATCGCGGTGCTGTCTTTGCCTTTGACACGCTTGCCGTCCACGTAGATCGGGCCGCCGGTCAGGTAGTGGAGGGCGCGGCCATCCGGGCCGAGGGTGAACCCGAGGTAGCCGTAGCTGAATTGGTCGAACATGCCGCTGCGCTGGGACGGCGCGGAGGTGAGCCGCTCCAGCACCTCAACGCGCGGAAGGCGCGGGTCGAAGCGGAACATGTACCCGGAGTTGCCGTGCACACCGTAAATGACGCGCTCGGCCGGACGCCAGGCAGTTTGGCGCCAGTTATATCCCATGTGGCCCGGCGATGTGGGGTCGTACAGGCCAAAGTAATCTTTCTTCATGTCCTCGCCCGCCACGGTCTCCAAGGCATCGCGGTCGGCCTGGTAACGGAGGATCGCGCCGTCGCCGGTGGTGAAATACGCGGAGCCATCTTCCGGGTTCACGGCGATGGAGCGGCAGAGGGTCCGGTAGGCCGCGCCTTTGCCGTTTTCGCCTTCCGCAGAGACCCGGCCGAAGTCTTTCATGTTTTTAGCCGCCAGATCGAAGCGGAAGAAGTGGCCGCTCGGCCAAGTGATGCCGAAGATGCGACCACGGCGCGTGTCCATGTTCATGGTGAGGACACCTTCGCGTTCCGGCGCAAGGGCTAGATCGTCGAACTTGCCAGTCTTGGTGTCGAAGGCCAGCAGGTGGCCGCCGGGGTAGGGTTTCCAGCCGGCGGGTGGGATCCCCATCTTCTCCATGCCGTCGATGATGCTGTAGTAGCCAATGTGGGTGGCGAAGTAGAGTTTGCCGGCCGACTCGACGAAGTTCACATGGCTCTTGCCTTGGACGATGGTCTTCTGCCCTTTCTCGCCGCACGCCTCCGTGATGTCGCCGACGTGTTTGATCTGCCGGGTGGCCGGGTCGAAGCAGTACATCCGGGCACCGACGTCGTAGGCTTCCGAGCTGAGCACGTAGTAGATCCTGCCGTCGCCGGCGCAGCCCATGCCGTTGTAGGTGTCGTGGGCTTGAGGGAAGCCGGAGTTGTATGTGTGAGCAAGCAGCTTGCGCTGGGGCGGGCTGGAAGCGGGTTCCTTCACAGGCCGTTGGGCCGCAACGCCGGCTATATCTGACGCCAGCAGCGCGGTCAGCAAGCCGCCCAGAGCCAGGGTGCGATTGTTCATAAGGAGTTGGTGGTCTTGAGTGATTTCGTGGCCAACAATGCCCATCTCGTGACCGCATGGCAAGCGGCTTTAGTCAGGTCTGGACCGCGTCTATGTCTTGTCCGCTTTGAGATTGCCAGCCGTGACTGCCGGCAGCTAGAATGAGGCCAGCATGTGGCAGATCTTCAAAGAGTTCCTGCAATTCCTGAGGCAGGAGAAGAAGTGGTGGCTGATGCCATTGGTAGTGGTGCTCTTGGCGCTGGGTGCTTTTCTGATATTCGGTTCGAGTTCCGGGATTGCCTGGGCCTTATACCCCTTCATGTGAACCGCCCAGCCCCGGCCGAGCCCCCCGGCTCACTCCCAGTCCGACTGCCAATAAGCCGTCTGGTTGTGTGGCTCCGCCGCAAATGCACTGGAGCACCTGAAGGCGGCGAAAAGAGGGCTTGCAATTGGGGGCGATTTCCGTAAGTTGACGCCCGTTCTTCGGGAAGCGAGCGTAGCTCAGTCTGGTAGAGCGCAACCTTGCCAAGGTTGATGTCGAGGGTTCGAATCCCTTCGCTCGCTCCAGTTTCTTGCTTTGCTCGCGTCAGCTTGTGCCACCTGCTGACAAGTAGCGCCATTCACAACCGGTTGCGCAGAATTCTGCCCTTCGCTCGTTGCGTCGGCCTGCGTCACGTTTTGATCGCAGCGATTTCGGAAGGTTGACTGAGCAGGCATTCCAAACCTGCGTGAGTCGAGGGGTTTAGGCCCGCAAGGGTGTTTTCGTTTTTGCAGAGCATTTTCGTTTTCGCTTGCTTAGCCCCCGAGTTCTGCTATCCTAGTAATATATATGGCTAGGATATACGAACTCAAACGCAAATCCACCCTGGCCCTGCGCCAGCACAAAAAGGCCCTCCTCCACCGGCTGCGCCTGCCGCCCGAGGTTTTGCGCGCCTCTTGTGTCGAGCAATTCCTGACCTGCGGCAAGGCCGCCTGCCCCTGTCACCAAGGCCGCAAGCACGGCCCCTACTATTATCTGATCCTGTGCTTGGCTGCCGGGCACATCCGCAAGTTCCTGCTCAAACAACCCGACCAACAACAGCAGGCCCGCGCCGGCACGCTCGCCTACACCCGGTTTATGGAAGGGGTGGAGGAACTCTCCCAAATCAATGCCGAACTGCTCCGCCGCGGGGATCCCCTTCAGACCCCGTGAATCGGTTAGCTCAATTTCTCCAATACACCCGGAAGGTCTTCGAGCTCAAAAGGCTGTTGCGGAGCGTGCGCGCTGTTGCCAGCGCCAAGTCGAGGTGACCGATAGTGAGGGCCAAAAGCGCAAGGTTACCGCACTCTGACAGACTGGCCGTAGAAAACAGTACAAACGGGGGACAGGGAAGGTGTCGTCGCTTGCGGCGGCGGACCAAGCCTTAGAAATGGACTCTTGCGAGCAAGCGCCAAAACTTTTCCCAAAGTCTACCCCGAAGGCCGAGGAGAGCGCACCTTCCGCGATTGCTGCACCCAACTGCCTGCCCGTTGCGGTTGTCCGGCAACCGTGGTTCACTGTGGCGGTATGTATGGCCGCTATGCCGAGTCGAGGATTCTGGCGGCCCAAGACGATCTATGACTTCTACGGCTTCCCGGAGCCGCTCTACGCCAAGCAGTATCCTGCCCCCGGCGCGCCCGACGTAGCTCGTCTGGCTATGAAACGCCCGGGGTGGAGGCATCATATCCGTGGGTTTTCGTTCGGGCGCCTATTCCCGGACTTACGGGTAGCCGGATTGGTCCTGGCCAGGCTGCGAACCGGGCGAGGAAGGCCCGGCAGGGCCCTGTGGGGTCAGGACTTTGCGGGGTTCGACAATCGCCCTGGCGAGGTCGCGCTCTTTGACGGTCACGGGTCCCTGCATCAGTTCAGGCACATTGAACGTGTTGAGGAAGAAGCCATAGAAACCGGGATCTTCCTGTGGCAGAATGAAGGGCTTGTGAAACTCGCCGTGTTCGTCCACGTAACTGAAATGAGGCCGGGCCAAGAGGCCATCGATGCGTTTGCTGCTGAAAACCACCCAGCGGCTGTTGCTGGACCAGGAATGCCAAGTGTCGGCCCGGTCGCTATTGATTTCGAGCCGGCGGAGTTTGCGGGTGGCGAGGTCCATCACATAGAGATCGCTGTCGGTCTGGTGGATGGGGAAATTGCCGTACTTGCACAGGGTAACGAGCAGAAAACGGCCATCCGGGGAGATTTTGGGCTGGCAGACGCTCAGCCCGGTGTCCGTGGCCGAAATCATCAATTCGGGCTGCCCCCATTGACCGGTCTGAATGTCGAAGCTGACCCGCATCAGGTCGTAGCGAATCTGGCGGAGTTTTGCGATTGGCTGAGGGGGAGCGCTGCTGAAGTAGAGGTACCGTCCATCGGGCGACCAGGCAGGCCAGGTCTCGTTCCTGTCGGGCGCGGCGATGGCGGGGGGGAGGACGACGGCGTTGGAATCGACGTAATAAACCCCCAGATCCGAGTTGGCATCATAGACCTCCTGGGTTTCGCCGCGGGTATGAAAAAAGAGGGAAAACTTGTTGGCCGAGAAGGCGAGCAGCCGGCCGCTCGGGTGCCAGGCCAGGTAGCCCATGGTCCGCTCCACTCGGGCGACTTGGTTGGAGATGACCAATATCATCGGGTTCTTGCCGCCGTGGGCGCGGATGTTAAAGGCGAAGGTATTCGGGCTTCGGTTCAACGGCGTGTGACAGTTGAGGCAGCCCTCATCAAACGTGTCCTTTTCGAGGATCAGTTTTTGGCCGAAGGACTCCAGGTTTCGCTGATAGATGCCGAGATGCTTGTAGAAATTGAAGATCGGCTTGAGCAGACGGTAAGCCAGCCAGCCGTCGATTTCCTCCCGTGCAATATGGTTGGTCACCGTGGCGAACCGGGTCCACCCGGACGAGGCCGCTTGCGCGGAGATGTCCCAGTAGAAAGGCTGGCCGGGGTTGGCGCGCAAGAGGCTTGCCCAGGCCTTGGGCGGAATCCGAATCGCGGGGTTCGGGCTGGATATGGCAACGGGAGGGCCTTTGGTGGAGCGCAACTCAACCCGGTAGGAGGCGGCAGGTTCCTGGATTCTGAAGTTCAAAGGCGCAATGTTGGGCGGGAGAGTGACGCCAGTGTAGTCGGGGAACAGCCGCGGCAGTTCGGCTGCCCGTGGTTCGAGTGGGCTGCCAGCCAGACAAGCGGCGGCCAGCAGCCAGCAGGCGCAGAGCCGCGAAGCTGCAAGAAAGAATCGGGTCATCACGGTGCTGAGGCTTGGCCTTCGGCCGCTCGCTCGCGGCTTCGGGCGGCATAATAATACCAATAAGTGTCACCGAAGTTGGCGGCCATGGCCGCCTGGCCTTCGGCTCTTCCCTTCAACTGTCTGACTGCCTCTCTGAACTGGCGGAATCGCTCGGCAGTTTCGGGACGGATCGTGCGGCCTTTCAACTCGACCTGAACTCCCGCGAGTTCCTGATAGAGGAGCAGGGCCTCTTCGTATGGCCTGGGGATTCGGGCGTAATTGAAGTTGTCGAGTAACCGGAGGTGCTCGACCGCTTTCTTCAAATCCAGGTCCATCAAGTAGTCGGCCATGACGTATTCGAAGGCCATTTGGTTTGTGGGATTCGAAGCCAACAGGACATCAAGCAGGCGCCCCACGGGCAACCCATCATGCAGCACGTCGTTGGTCAACACCCGGGCGCGCATCCGGGCCAGGAGGGCGCGCTCGGCCGCGGGCATCTGCGGGTCCATCGTTGGCCAGGCATCGTTCGCGCGTTCACCCTGGAACGGTATCAAGCTCAGCACGTTCAGGAAGACCTGCGCCGCCTGGGGTCGGTCTTTCAGCAGGTTGATGCGCGCCAACAGGCGCAATAGATCGGGACGGTCGCCCTCCAGCTCAAGGGCCTCGTGTGCCATGTGCTCGGCGTCGTTGACCAAACCGAGTTCGAAGAGTGCCTGGCTCTGCGCCCGCCAGTCCTCGCCGATTCCTTCCGACGGCGCGTCGTCAATCATGTTGTGAAACGAAAACAGGTCCTCCGCAAGCCGCCCGGTGTGATAGAGGGCCAAGTGCAAGCGGACCTTGGCGGGATGATTCAGCGCCTTGACCTGCCTGGCCGCTGCAAGGACCGCTTCGTATCGCCCGCAACTGGCGTAGTAGTCGATTTCGGCCAGGAGCTTCTGGCGCCGATCAAACGTCAGCCATACGGCGGCCCACCCGAGCAGAAACGCCAAGACAACCACGGCCTGGCCGAGCCACGCGGTCTGGAACCAGCGGCCGGGCCTGGGGGCAGGCGCGGCCCTCTTTCGCGAAACCGGCTGTGGGTTGGCAGGTGGGGTTGTGGCAGGCTTCGGGAGCAAAGCCAGAACTGCTCCCGCGACGGGCACCGAGGCGTAGAGAGCGGCTGCAAGGACCCAATCGACTCCTTCCGGCCAGGGATTGACCAGCCCTGCAATTTCGAGGTTTCCCGCTCCGATAGCCAGCAGGGGTGCCGCTAACGCCAGAACCAGGCAACCTAACCCCGCAGGCCAGTTCCGCATTTGGATGAACATAAACAAGCAGCACAAGACCGCAAAGAGCAGGGCGGACCAAAGCCCGGCCAAAAAGAAAAGGAGACCGGAAATCAATCCGCTGACTGCCGTCGACAACCAAGGGCGCCGCCAGGGCAACAAGATGTGTGCGGCGGAGGCGGCCAGCGCCAGGAGAAGGCCGACGCTCATGGCAGGCACCGGGCAACCATAGCGGTTGCGCAGCAGCAAGAGCACAAACAGGGGAACCAGGGCAACAAAGCCCGGCGCCCTGCCGCTGACGCGAGCCAGACAAAAGAGGGTTGCCAGGAAGACCCCGCACTCGGACAGGACGAAAACCAGGGCGCCCAGGCAGTTCAGGCAATTCAACTGCGCCAAAAACACTCCGGCATAACTGGCCAGACCTCCTGGACGACCGAGGAACGTTTCCATAAAAACCCGTTGCCGGTAGAAGTACGGCCCGTAACTGTGATACTCCAGGAGCGGCTCTACCCGCAGCCAAACATAAAGAAAAGAACCAACCAGGAGAACGACGGCCCCGACCGGGAAAGCGGGCCAGGGCCAGAAGAATGTCTCCGCCCCGAATTTCCGGTTGACTGGCTGCTCCCGCATCTGTCACCAGTATAAACGAGCCGGGACCTCCGCCTGCAAGCCCGAATCCGGCGAGTGACGAGCAGGGTCGTTGGTGGAGGCGAAGGAGTTGAAACCGCATGATTTGGCGCGTGAAGTGTACGAGAAAGCCCCCACCAATTCGGCCTTCGCTTCCACCTATGCCTTCTCCCTGCACCTCCAGAAAAAAACGCCGAGGCGCTCAAGGTCATGCAATCCCTCAAACCGCAGGATCTCGAGAATCCCGGAATCGCGGGTTACTACGGCCTCATCCTGAAGGCAACGGGCAATAGCGAAAAAGCGAAGCCTTACTTGAACTGGGCCTTCAAAGGCCCGCTGCTGCCTGAAGAGAAGAAACTCTCTGACCGGGCCAAGGCAGGAATCTAGCGCAGGGCGTCTCGCCCGGTGTTCGTGCTCGTATTCGGAAACGGAAAAGAATCGCTAACCACAAAAGCCCTGAGTGCCGCAAGCACCCAGGGTTTTTCATTATCGAATCCGAGCATCGCCTCCAAAACCGTTGGGATCGTAAGCGCCCCTCCATGAACCTCGGTCGCTGGGCGTACAACATTTTGTCCCATATGGGACAAAAGGTTGCGACATTAGGTTCAGGGCCTCAATGCGCATCGACCCGTTGGATGTGAAGGCTTCCCATGAACCTGCCTCCACCGGTAGGGCGAGACTCCGGTCGAGCCCTGACTTCCCTGGTCGCACGCGATTCCAGGGCTCGACGGAGTCTCGCCCTACCGGGTCGGTTCACGGCCCCGCTGCGTGGCCGAAAGGCCAAGGGGGCTTTCCCGGAACTGCGGCTGACCCCACGCGCGACAAGGAGGACACCTGGAAGCGAATCGGGCCGCTGCCGGTGGGGCTGGCAACGTGCGCGTGGTAAGCGCCTTACCCTGACTTCCGCCTTCTGACTTTCCAGATCGAAGTGCCGCCAGCCGGAGGGCAGCGTCTGGAACAACGTGGTCTGGCTTGAGCCCCCCAACGGTCACCGCTCACTGCAAGGCGCTCAGGAAAAAACTGGACCTGAAGAGTCTTAACCAGTTGATCCGATACGCTGTCTGTCTCGTGGAGCAATCGGCTTCGCAAGCTGGCTCTCCGGCTCCGCCACCGGGACCCGCACGGTAATGCG
>Ga0315274_10000504_pt1 | contig 61111 bp, 53 predicted proteins | sample YL17G02_20_MG_FD_203700 | JGI IMG/M metagenome (GOLD analysis project Ga0315274, IMG submission 203700) | Sediment microbial communities from Yellowstone Lake, YNP, Wyoming, USA - YL17G02_20 | ecosystem: Environmental > Aquatic > Freshwater > Lake > Sediment | place: USA: Wyoming | collected...
CGCGTCTTCCCTTCGGCGGTATCCGTGAGAGCGGATACGGCAGAGAGCTCTCGCATTTCGGGATACGGGAGTTCGTCAACATCAAGACGGTCTATATAGCCTGAGCCGGTCGATCGGTTCGATTGCGTGCGGCGAGCGAACCCGGGCGGCGCCCCGCGCCGAAGATCAGCGCCCCATCCCCTCGATGTTCCCCTCCCAGAGGTACGTGCGCGTCTCCTTCACGATCACGCCCGAAAGTACGATGAGCGAGATCAGATTGGGGATCGCCATGAGCGCGTTCGTGATGTCGGCGAACGACCACACCATACGGATCGTCGCGACCGAGCCGAGCATCACGCAGATCACCCAAAGCCACCGGTACGGCCGCACGGCGCGCGCGCCGAACAGGTATTCGCTCGCTTTCTCGCCGTAGTACGACCAGCCGAGGAGCGTCGAGAACACGAAGGTGAGGAGCCCGAAGGTGAGAATAGCCGGGCCGATAACGGGGATATCGGCGAAAGCCGCCTTCGTGAGCGCTGCCCCGTGGAGCCCGTTGATCCACTCCCCCGAGTTGACGAGCACGAGCCCGGTCATCGCGCAGACGACGACCGTGTCCCAGAAGGTGCCCGTCGAGGAGATGAGCGCCTGGCGTATCGGGTTCTTTGTCTGTGCCGCCGCCGCGAGGATCGGCGCGCTGCCGAGTCCCGATTCGTTGGAGAAGAGCCCCCGGGCGATGCCGTAGCGCATCGCCTCGCGGATGCCCGCCCCGAGGAAGCCGCCCACCGCGGCGTGGCCGTTCCAGGCTCCCGACCAGATGAGCCGGAACGACTCCGGGATCATGCCCGCGTTGATGATGAGGATCGCGGCGCAGCCCCCGACGTATCCGACCGCCATCACCGGAACGAGCTTCTCGCACCAGGCGGCGATCGACTTGATGCCGCCGAGGATCACGACGGCGGTGAGGATCATGATGACGAGGCCGGTGATCCACACCGGAACGTGGAACGTTTCGTAGACCATTGTTGAGATCGAGTTCGCCTGGACCATGTCGCCGATGACGAGGGCGGTGATGCACATGAGGGCGGCGAAGATGACGCCGAGCCAGCGCTGCTTCATGCCGCGCTCGAGGACGTACATGGGCCCCCCCGCCATGAGCCCCCCCTTTGTCACGATGCGGTACTTGACCGAGAGAACCGCTTCGGCGTATTTCGTCGCGATACCGAAGACCCCGGTGATCCACACCCAGAACACGGCGCCGGGCCCGCCCGCGGCGACCGCCGTCGCGACGCCGACGATGTTGCCCGTGCCGATCGTCGCGGCAAGCGCCGTCGTGAGCGCGCCGAACGGGCTCACGTCCCCTTCCCCTTCGTGGGCGCGGCTGAACGACAGCCTGATCGCCTTGCCGATGTATCTCTGGATAAAGCGCAGCCGGATCGTGAGAAAGACGTGGGTGCCGAGGAGAAGGATGATCATTGGAGGACCCCAGAGGACGTCGCTCCAGTTCTGGAAGAGCTTTTCGATAGTGATCATTGGCCCTCCTTCGCAGCGCGCGGGGGCATTGTAGCACAGGGATGCACGATGTCAATATTCATCGCCGGAACATCGCCGGAACGGAAGAACGGCCGGGGCTCGATCCCGCTCGATCCCGCTTTGCCTCTTGACATGCGGCGCGGGGCTCGTGCAATCTGAACGTCGAAATTCCGGGTCGAGGGCTTTGAAAGGAACGAGTGTCAACCACCGTCTTTGACGTCCTGAAGGAGCGCGGTTTCGTCGAGCAGGTCTCCGACGAGGCGAAGGTCCGCGCCATGCTCGAGGGAGCCGTCACCTGCTACATCGGCTTCGACCCGACCTCGGATAGTTTTCACGCGGGGAGTCTCGTCCCCATCATGGCGCTCGCCCACATGCAGCGGCACGGTCATCGTGTGCTCGCGGTCGTCGGGGGGGGCACCGCGATGATAGGGGACCCGAGCGGAAAGAGCGAACTGCGGCAGCTCATCTCGAAGGAGGAGATCGACGCGAACGCGGAAGGGCTGAGAGGCCAGCTCGCGCACTATCTCGATTTTTCCGGCGACCGGGCGATCATGGTCGACAACGCCGACTGGCTCCGTCCGCTCAATTACGTCGAGTTCCTGCGGGACATCGGGCGCCATTTCAGCGTCAACCGGATGCTCGCCGCCGAATCATACCGGGTGCGCCTCGCGACCGGGCTCAATTTCATAGAGTTCAACTACATGCTCCTGCAGGCGTACGACTACCTGACGCTCTACCGCCGCTACCGCTGCACGCTCCAGATGGGCGGGAACGATCAATGGGGAAACATTCTCGCCGGGGCCGATCTCATCCGGCGCGTCGAGGGAGGGGAGGCGGAAGCGCTCACCTTTCCGCTCCTGACGACGGCGGCGGGCGCGAAGATGGGGAAGACGGAGAAGGGCGCCGTCTGGCTCGAAGCGAAGCGCACCTCGCCGTACGAATACTATCAATACTGGATCAACACGGACGACCGGGACGTCGGCCGCTTCCTTTCCCTCTTCACGTTTCTCCCGATGGAGGAGGTGCGCAGGCTCTCGTCGCTCGAGGGGGAAAATCTCCGCGAGGCGAAGGAGATCCTCGCGTACGAGGCGACGAAGCTGAACCACGGCGACGACGAGGCGGCAAAGGCGCGCGAGGCCTCGAAGGCGCTCTTTTCGGGGCAGGGGGGCATCGACGAGGCCACTGTCCCGACCATCGGGATCGAACGCCGCCGCCTCGAGGAAGGCATACCGGCGTTTGCCCTCTTCGCGGAGGCGGGGCTCGCCCGCACGCGCGGGGAGGCGCGCCGGCTCATCGTGCAGGGCGGGGGGTACGTCAACGGGCGTCGTCTCGACGCCGCGGACGAGATGATCACCGCCGGCGAACTCGCGGACGGCTATCTGATGCTGCGCGCAGGCAAGAAGAAATACGTTCGCATCAAGGCCACGTGATCAAACCGGACCGCTCAACCGTCGCGCGTGTTCGATGACCTCATCATAGACGGCTTGAATCGTCTTCACGTGATTCTCGAGGCTGAAGATCCGTTCCGCCCGCCGCCTGCTCGCAATCCCGAAACGCGAACGCAGATCCCCGTCATCGATGAGCTTCAGGAGCGCCCCGGCGAGCGCTTCGTCGTCGCCCGGCTCGAAGAGCAATCCGCTCACCTCGTGTTCCACGACCTCGGGGAGGCCGCCGCAGGCGGAGGCGACGACCGGAACGCCGAACGCCATCGCCTCGAGCGCCGAGTGGCCGAGAGGTTCGGGTTCGATCGAGGAATTGACGAAGATATCGCAGCCGGCGATGAGATCCCGCACGTCGTTCCGGAAGCCCGCGAGATGCACGCGGTCCCTCAGGAGCGCGCTGCGCTCGATCTTCTCGCGGAGACCGGGGAGCTCCGGCCCCGCTCCCGCGATGACGAAGTCCACGTCCGAGCGTCGAGCGAGGATCGTCTCCGCTGTTTCGACGAGCACGGAGGCGCCCTTCCACGAGACGAGCCGGCCGGCCCACGCGATGAGGACGCGGTCCCGCGCCGGCTTGGGCCGCGGCCGGAGTGAGGCGACGTCGATCCCGTCGTACACCGTCAGGATCCGGTCCCCCGGGAGCCCCTGCGCGGCGTAGTGGCCGGCGATGGAACGCGAGATGCAGATGAAGCGCTCGACCGACCGCGTCGCGAAACGCTGGAAGGCCGTCGGCCGGAAGTAGCCCCGCTGGTGACTCACCACGGGCACGCCGGCCCGCGCCGCCGCGACGATCGCCGCGAGATTCGCCGTGACGGAGTTGTTTGCATGGACGAGCGCGAAGCCTTCACGCGCGATCCACTCCGCGAGCCACGCGGCGCGCGGGCGCTCGATGAGCGCGTATGATTTGAGGCTCCAGAGGAGACGGCAGAGGCGCGTCCTTTTCAATCCGGGACTGCGGATCTCGATCTCCTCCGGGGGAGAGAGTTCCCGTGTTCCCCGGATCGCCGCCTCCGTCGTGTTCGGGATGCGCGCGGAGGAGAACGCGGCGCGCGCGGCGAGGTCGTACGCGAACAGAACGAACGGTTCGAACCGCGAACGGTCGAGCCCCCGCACGAGCTCGTCGAGACAGACGGTTGAACCCCCGACGGCGGGGGCATCCTCGACGTACAGGATTCTATGCAAAAGCGTATTCTCCCATCGGCGTATCTCTGGTATACTGCCGCACCGGAGTGCGGTGGAATGTTCATTGTAGGGTGGGCCTATCGCAATCGGCAACACAAATGTCGGCGCCCCGGCGCCGGCCGCGGATCGAGGGAAAGGCTGGTGTCGTGCCATGGCCGAGAAATGGACCAGGGCGTTCGAGGAGGAGCGCGCGCGGCTCAATGAGGTCGTCCTCGCGAGCGAGCACATCGGAATCAAACGGTTTTTCGCACTCGACGACCAAGCGTATCGTGCGGGGACCCTTCCCGTGAATGTGAAGGAGCTCCTCGGCCTCGTTGCGTCGATGGTGCTTCGCTGCGACGATTGCATCTCGTATCACCTCATCAGGTGCCGCCAGGAAGGGGTGAAACGGGAGGAGTTCTACGAGGCCTTCAACATCGCTCTCATCGTCGGCGGCTCGATCGTCATTCCTCACCTGCGACTGGCGGTGGAACGGCTCGAGTCGCTTCTCGAGGAATGACAAGCCCGTCGATTTCAATTTCTCTTGTGTTTGCCGCGGGCGGGCGATACACTCGACGTGATCGAGGTAATCGCACACCGGGGAGTCACGGATGTTCTTTCGTCTCTTGAACTACGTCGTTCAGCGGCGCAGGGCCGTCGGCAGGGTGACGTTTGTCTTCTTCCTCGCCTCTCTCATCTACGTCCTTGCCTCGGGGCACCGGTACGAGAGCCACGCATTGCTCCTTCCTCCGGTCGAAGAAGGGGGAGAGGGAGTCCTTTCGGCATGGATGACGAAACTCAACCTGCCGTCGGTCGTCGCCCCGGTGAGCGCGGGATCGACCTCCGCCGCGATCCTCGGCGATATCCTCTCAAGCCGCCGCCTCGGCGAGATGATCATCGACGAGCTCTCGCTCAAGGAGCATTTCAAGACGAAGAGCCTCGACGAGGCGATCCGGGAGCTTGCCGCGCGGACGGGCACGTCGGTCACCGAGACTGGTCTCATCCGCCTGAGCGTGGCGGACCGGGATCCCGCGTACGCCATGAAGATCGCCGAGGCGTACATCGCGGGGCTCGATTCGCTCAACCGCTTCCTCCGGTATTCGCGCGCCGACCAGAAGCGGGAGTTTATTTCCGCCCAGCTTGCAAAGTATCGCGACCGGCTCCAGAAGGTGCGCCGCGAGATCGCCGTATTTCAGGAAAAGAACAACATCGTCGATTTCGACGAGCAGGTGCGCGGTGCGATCGATGTCGCGGCCGATCTCAAGGTGAGGACCGTGCTCGCGGGGATCGAGCGCGACCTCGTCGAGGAATTCACGCTCGGAACCGCGATGGAGCTCAAGCGGAAGAACGCCGAGTATGATGAGCTCACCCGGCAGCTGGCGAACATCATGAACGGCGACAGCGCCGGCGCCGTTTTTATCCCCCTGAAGCAGATGCCCGATCTCGTCCAGAGGTACGCCGGGCTGCAGCGGGATCTCGAGGTCGATGAACGCGTCTATTCGTACCTCCTCGAGCGCTATGAGGAAGCCGGTATCGATAAGGCTCGCACGACGCCGGTCGTTCAGGTCGTGGACGCGCCCGCCCTTCCCGAAAAGCCCGCGGGGGCGCCCAAATGGCTCGTCGTTCTCATCGCGACCGCGATCGGATTTCTGTGGGCCGTCGCGATTGTCGGGTGCTGGGGCTGGATGCAGGGCAGGGAGAAATCGAGCGACGAGGAGCGCGCGCTCGCCGATCTCGAGTCCACCGTCCGCGGTGACGTCGGGTGGCTTCGCAGAAGGCTGCGGTTCTAACCCCTTTCGGGCCCTTTCAATTCCTTTTTTCCCTTCAACGCCTCGTCTGGAATGTCCCTTGCAGGGATGGATTGAGTCCCCGGTCAAGGCTAAAGCCCGCTCGTGCATGTGAAAGAGACGGACACGGATGATGACCAGCGCGTTATGGAAGAGGGTCCTTGTTTCCCTGTTTCTCGGCGCAGCCATTGCGGCGTTTGCGCTCGGGAGCCGCTTGTATCCCGGCGTCGGCCTCGCAGTGGAGGAGCCGTTCATCCTGTACCGCGTCACGCTCGCCGACGCGCACCTCACGGTTGTGCATGTGCACGGCGCAATCTACGGATCTTCGGCTCGCACGGTGTCGCTCAGGGCGTTCGCCGGCGCGAAGGGGAAATTGCTCGATCCGATCGCCTTCGAAGCGGCGGGCCCGGATGGCGCGAAGCTCGCGGTTCGAGTGGCGGACGGAACGTGGATCGTCGAGAGCGGCGGGCGCGATTTCTCTTTCGAGTATGACGTCCCCCTCGCGATCGAGGACCGCTACTCGATCGACGTCCGCGATATGATGACGTTCATCGGAGCCGATCGCTGCCGGATACTCGGAAGGGACGTGTTCCTCGTTCCCGAGCTTCCCGTCGCCGACGGGATCGTCGTTGACGTCGCGCTGGAGCCCGGATGGCGGCTCTCCGCTTCGTCCCCGTGCGCGCGTAACCGGGTCATCGTACCCGATATCGCCGAGCTTCCCTTCACCATGGCCGCTTCCGGCGATTACCGGAGCTTCACGCGGAACATCGGCGACTGCGAGATCATGCTCGCGATCGCCGATTCGTGGTCGTTCGCGGATCAGGAATTCTTCGACGTCGTGTGCAGGATCGTTTCCGCGGAGATCTCCATCTTCGGTTCGGCGCCTCGCGCGCGCTACCTCTTCGTCTGCGATGCAAATCCCGTGATGGGTGGAAACCGCTTCGACTACTACGGAATCCACTACGGCGGGAACATGATTCTTCTCCTCGACCGGAGGCTCGACCGGAGCGAACTGATGGATACGCCGATGGCGATCATCGCGCACGAGTTCTTCCACAACTGGAACGGCGATGCGCTGGGGTCCTCCGGCAACGAGTTTCTCTGGTTCACCGAGGGGGTCACCAATTACTTCTCCTATCACGTTCTCCGCGAAGCGAACGTGATTACGACCGGTCAATACGAAAGCCGTCGCCGGGCGATCTCGGAGCGCTATCACGCCAATCCCCGTGCGAGCGCGGTATCGATCGGAGATGCGGGGAACAGCGACATGCGCGACAAGGACATGGTCAATCTCCTCTACGACGGCGGGTTTCTCGCCGCGGAAGCGCTCGATGCGCGTCTCCGCGCCGCGAGCGGCGGGGCCGTAACGCTCATCGACGTCCTCAAGCGGATGTACGAAAACGCCCTCGGGAACGGCACGGCGGATGAGGCCTCGTTCCTGGCCGCGGCCGGCGAGCTCGCCGGCCGCGATTTCTCCGGATACGTGCACACGCTCGTGCACACCCCCGATCCGAAGGCCCTCGCATCCGGCTCCTCTCCTCTTGAATAAAGAACCCGCTTGTTTTACATTCATGGCGCTCTTCAATCGACCCGGAATACGCACAAAGCAGAGGTTGCGGCATGACTATGAAGGTTCGCCTCGATAGGTCCGCGCCGGCGGTCATCGCCGCGGCGGTCGTTCTCCTCGCCGGGCTCGCGCCGTCGCTGCATGCGAACCCGGAAGCCGGAAAGCAGAAAACCTGGGCGCGCTCGGGCAAGCGGTATTCGCTCGCCGCCCTCGAGGGAACAGGGGCCCGACCGCTCGCGGGGAAGTTCTCCGCGCTCTGTTCGGCGAAGGAGGTGCGCTCCCTCGACGTCATGAATGACACCCTCTGGATCGGCACGGAAGGCGGCCTCTACGCGTGCAGCGTACCGGACAACGCCATCTCTGCGGTAACCGGCCCCGCTTCGATTTCGGTGCGCGCGCTCGCCTTCGACGACCGCGGCGCGCTCTGGGTGGGAGGCGATCACGGAATCAGCGTCCGCTCGGGCGGGAGATGGAGGTCATTCGCGGAGGAATCGCTTCCGTTCTTTGCCCGCGTCAGGTGCATGGTCCAGGGGGAGACAAGATTCTGGATCGGCACCTACGGGGGCGGCTGCGGGTACGTGGTCAACGATGCCCTCGCCGTATTGAGCAGGCAGGATTCGCTGCTCGACGAGCGGGTTCTGTCGATCGTCGAAGAGACTCCGAGCACCATTTATTTCGGCACGGCAAGCGGTCTCATCGAGGCCGATACCGTCGGGTGGAAATCGCTCCGGTACGGCAGCCGCCTCCCGATCGGCGCCGTGAACAACCTGGCGTTCGACGAGGACGGAAACCTGTTTTGTGCGATCGCAGGTCAGGGAGTCGCGGTGTCCAGCTTCGGCAGGGTGCGCACCTTCGGAACGGCGCGCGATCTGCCCGGGTTGGAAGTGTCCGGGCTCAGCCTCGATCCGACGGGGCGCATCTGGGCGGCCGGCGGCGCGGGCGTCTCGATTTTCGACGGATCGGAGTGGAGCCCCTGCTCGACGCCCGGTCTTGCCTCGAAGAAGCACCGCTACCTTTCGATACATCATGACAGCGAGGGGAACGGTTTCGCCGGGACCGACGACGGAACCGTGGTCGTCATTTCGCGGGACGGCGTGAAGGAGATTTCGGTTCCGCAGGTTTTCGCCGAAGCCCGAGTCTCGCGCGTCCGTCTCTGCGGCGGCGCCGTGTGGCTCATCGCGGGGCGGAGCATTTACAGCTACAAGGGCGCATTCGTCAAAACGACCCCGCCGCCCGGGCTGTACGCGGACGAGATGGCCGACCTCGTCGCCTCGGAAACGGGAGAGCTGTGGGTGGCGACGCGGTTCGGCGTTCTTCATTTCACGGGCCGCGCCTGGGAGGTATTCGACCGGAAGAACGGTCTTCCGACGGAATACTTCACCCGCGTCGTGAGGGATCCCTCAGGCTCGCTCTGGTTCGCGACGTTCGACGGCGGCGTCGTATCGCTCGCGTCGGAAAAATGGACAATCTACGGCAGAGAGAACGGGCTTCCCGCGAACGCCATCGAGGATCTCGCCCTCGACGCCGGCGGAAAGCCCTGGATCGTTACGAGAAGCGGCGAGGTCGCCCATTTCGTGCAGGGCGCCTGGACGAGGATGGATCTCCCTCGGCGCGAGAACAATGCGCCGGACACCACCCGCACGGCGGATTCGCTGTATCAAATCGATCCCGCGATCCGTTTCCTCCCCGATGCCGTCTCCGGAACGGGAGCATCCGGCGATATGAGGGAGTACTGCCTCGGCTTCGACAGGGGGGGCAACTGCCTTGTGGGCGCGCGCACCGGCGTGTACCGCCTCGGCACAACCGGCTGGCAGATTCTCGATCTTCCCAAGCCCATGAAGGGATCGCGCCCGACCGCGCTCATCGTTACCGCGAAGGGGGATATCTGGCTCGGCACCGAGGGAAGCGGCGTCTTAGTCCACCGGAACGGCGAATGGCTCAGATACGGCGTATCAGCCGGATTATCGGATGATCATGTTCGTTCGCTGTGCGAGGACCAGAAAGGGGCCGTCTGGATCGGAACGCAATATGGCGGGATAACGAGGTTCCTGCCGCAGAACGGAATGTGACGGGGTTATGGCTGCTTCCCCAGCCGGGCGCCGACCCCCCAGCGAACCGGGGTTTATCGGTTGACTTATGGGCATCTTCCCATTATAATTCAATCAAAAGGAGTCCTATCGAACATTCGCTACTGTTTTCTCGTTTTTCGGCAAAGGTTCGGCATGTGGGGGAGCGGGCATGAGAGAACGGTCAGCGAAATTATTTTTCCTCCCCTTCAAGAAGTTTATTGAACATTTTCCGGGGTGTGGTATTAGTAAGTAACTTTCCTCGGAGGGACTGATGTGGAAACAGCGGCAGGGGTTGCCCTCATAGCCATCCTTGGAGTCATCGTCTACGCCTACGCCGGCTATCCCTTTGTGCTGTATTGTCTGGGATTTCTTCGCAGGAGACGGATCCGCCTCGATGCGGCGTACTGCCCGCGCGTCGTCTTCATCATCTCCGCGCATAACGAGGAACGCATAATCCGCGAAAAAGTCGAGAACAGCCTCGCGCTCGATTATCCAAAAGACAAGCTCAGAATAGTCGTTGCGAGCGACGGTTCCGTCGACGCAACGAACGATATCGTGAGGGAATACGAGAACCGCGGCATCACCCTCAAGGCCTTCGACCGGCGGGAAGGCAAGAGCGCCACGCTCAACCGGACGGTCCTCGGCCTCGAGGGGGATATTCTCGTTTTTTCCGATGCGAACGCCTTCTACCGCGAGGATGCGATCCGCAAGCTCGTTCGCACCATGGCCGATGAGGATATCGGCTGCGTCGTCGGAAAGCTCGTGTACCTGAGCAATCACTCGTACGTTGGAAAAGGGGAAAGCCTCTACTGGCGGTACGAATCGCTGCTCAACAGCCTCGAGAGCAGGCTCCATTCGGTCCTTGTCGGCACGGGGACGATATTCGCCGTGCGGCGGGAGCTCTTCAGGCCGCTCATCAGGGACGTCGCAAACGATTTTCAGCTCCCCGCCGAAGTCGCCGCGCGCGGCTACGGCGTCGTGTACGAGCGAGAGGCGATCGCCTACGAGAGATCGACGTTCTTTTTCCGGGAAGAGTTCTCGCGCAAGCGGCGAATCATCGTGAGGGGCCTCACCGGCTTCAGGGCTCTCAGGGCCAGTTTCGGCGGCGGGTTCCGCATATTCCAGTTCATCTCGCGGAAGCTCATCAGATGGTGGATCGGGCCGCTCCTGCCCGCGCTTTACGCGGCCAACCTCATGCTTCTATCCCATCCGGCCGGTCTCGTTCTCTTCGCTCTCCAGAACCTGTTCTATGTCCTCGCGATCGTCGGCGCCATCCTGAGACGCGGAGGCGTGCAGTCGAGGGTGCTCTTCATTCCCTTCTATTTCGTCATGGTCAATGCGGCCTCATTCGCCGCGATCGTGACGTACATCTGCGGCGGCCGTCTCACCTCGTGGGAGAAAGCGGAGACGACGCGCGACACGCATGAGCAGGCGGGTTTCGCGCCGCAGCTCCGCGTCATTGAAGGGAAGAAGGATCTCTCGTACCAAGGAAAGCACAAAGGTATCGAGAAGCTCGAGCGCATCACCTGATCATTCCCTTCATGGATCATTACCGCATTCTGTTCTTCACGAGCTCCCTCAGGACGGGGGGGGCAGAGCATCATCTGCTCAATCTTTGCCGCTGGCTTCGATCGGGGGGGCACGAGAGCGCCGTGTGCACCCTGTCGCGGGCCGAGGAGGGAATCGAGACGCTTCTCGTGAACGATTCCGTCCAGCTCTTTCGCCTTTCCCTGCGATCGCTCCGGTCGCTTCCCTCCCCGCGAGTCGTCTCGGCCGTGAGGAGGATCGTGCGTGGTTTTCAGCCGGATATTCTCCATGCACACCTCTTCCACGCGGAAGTCGCGGCGGCGTTCGCCTCCATGCTCGCTCGTGTGCCGGTCGTCGCGACGCGGCACAGCGCGGGGCTCGAGTTTCGCGGTTGGCGCGGATGGGCCGCTCGCGCGCTCGAGCAGCGTTTCGCCGCGTGCATCGCCGTGAGCCGGGAGGCGGCGGAAGAGGCACTTGCAATGGGCTACCGCCGGGACAAGGTCGTCGTGATTCCGAACGCGGTCGACCCTGAGCGGTTTCGCCCGGTCGAAGAGCCCTCGCGTGAAGAGAGACGCTCTGCGCTCGTCGCCGAACTCTTTCCCGCCGTCGGCGTCAGGCGGCCGCTCATTCTCATCGGTTCGGCCGGCGGCCTGAAACCGGTCAAGAACTTCTCCCTCATGTTGCGGGTCGCTTCGATGCTTCTCTCTGATGCCGCACGCAGTCCCGGCGGCGCGGAGCTTCGATTCGTGATCTTCGGAGAGGGGGAAGAGCGGGAAAATCTGGCGATCCTCTCCCGCGATCTCGGGATCGACGCGTTCGTTTCGCTCCCGGGGAAGAGGGAGAACATCGAGGCGCTCTACCCGCTGCTGGACGTCTTTCTGCTTCCGTCGCTGACCGAAGGAGTGCCCCTGGCGCTTCTCGAGGCGATGTCTTCGGGGGTCGCCTGTCTGGCGAGCGATGTGGGCGGAGTCGGAGAGGTGCTGGCGGGTGCCGGCGCGCTCGCGCGTTCAGAAGATGAGAACTCCTTCGCTGAAGCGCTGCAACGCATTGTTAAGAATAACGATGAACGCAAAGAGCTCGGCAGAAGGGCCCGGGTGCGGGTGCTCGAGAGGTACAATATCGATATTTGGGGTGAAAAGACCCTTGCAGTCTACCGGTCAGTGCTCGGGAAAATGCCCCGTCCATAGAATCGTCGGTCGCCTTTGGGCGCGGACGCCTCGCTTCCGCCACTCTCACGAAAAAATGAAACTTTGAGATGTCCCGAGACTATAAGATACATGGAACAACATGGCGATTCGACAAGGAGGTGAGAGGACGCGTGCCGCGTCCCGCGATATGAAGGGAACCGTATTTTTCATCTCGATTCTATCCGCCGTTCTCGCCGGAATGGGCGGTCCCGGAGCTTCTCCGGCCTTTGCGAAGAATGATCCGGGCCGGGAATACGTGGGTCTAAACGCTCAGACCGAGGAAACCGCGGAGAACTGCTGCGGCTATCTCGGCGTGACTCTGGATGAGCTCACGGCCCGCATCAAGGACAAGTACTCGTATCCCCGCACAACAGGCGTCGTCATATCGCGCGTCGAGCCGGGAAGCCCGGCCGATAAGGCGGGTCTCGAGGCAGATGATATCGTCTATCTTTTCAACGGTACCGTGCTGGAGGATGTCGCGCAATTCGTCTCCCTCGTGAGAAAGCAGAACGCCGGAGACAAAGTGTCGATCGTTATCTTCCGCGAGGGCCGAGAGAAGAAGGTCACCGCGGTACTCGAGAAACGCGAGCCCATGCAGGTCATCAAGGACGAATTCGGCAAGTACTCCGAGGAAATCGTCAAGGCGATGAGCGACGTCAACCGGTCCGCCGTGCAGTTGTACCAACGGTCGTCTCTCATGAGGGTACGTCTCGGTATGGTTCTCAAGGATCTCAACGATGATCTCGCCCCGTATTTCAGCGTCAAGAAAGGGGATGGCGTTCTCGTTCTCGATGTCGAGGCTGAGAGTCCGGCTCTGAAGGCCGGTATCAAAAGCGGCGACGTGATCACAACGGTGAACGGAGCCGCTGTGGCCGAAGCGGACGACGTCATCAAGGAGCTCTCGGGGCTCGAAGCGGGGGATTCGCTGTCGGTGGAGGTCGTGCGGAAGGGGATCCGGAAGAGCTTCGAGATCGAGGTCGAGGAAGCCCCCGGAGCATATCGGTTCTTTATCGCTCCCTTCGAGCAGGGCAAGGTTCAGAGGAAGTCTTCTGATCAGAATATGAAGAACAGCGACGAATCCGCCAAGCTCAGGGAAGAGATGAGAGCGCTCAAGGAGCGTCTCAAGGAGCTGGAGGATCGCCTCGACAAGGCGGAGAGGAAACGGTAGCGCGCGGCATGATCGCTTTCGGCTCCGGCCGGCGCCGCACGGACCGGCCGGAGCCCGCACTCAAGATAACGGGCGGGCCTCCGCGCCGTTTTTTTGTGCCTTCGCCGGGCCCGTGCGGGCGGGGGCGGCGCGCGCGCTAAATCCTTTGACAGACAAGCAGAAGTGTTCTATTTTAGTTAATTCAATCCCCCGGGGGACACCCATGTCCGTAGTCCGGCCGGGAGGAGAAGCCATTTTCAAGGATGGTGCACGATGACGGATGATCAGGGAAGGATTCAGGAACCGGGTATGCCGGCGGCGGCCGCCCCTGCGCCGAAAGGCGGTTTTTTCCAATCGATCGTCGACATCTTTGCCGATCCCTTCAAAGTGTTTGCCCGCATAGACGCGGGGCTCACGTGGTGGAAGCCGTTCATCCTCGTGACCGCCGTTGCGATGATTCTCGGCTACCTCATGCTTCCGTTCCAGCCGAGGATGATCGAGCTCAATCCGAGAGGTTTGAGCGAGGAGCAGCTCCAGAAAACGGTCGAGGGATTCGGCAAGTTCGCGCCGGTAACCCTCATCATCGTGCCTCTCATGCTCATCATCACGTATCTGATCGTGGCCGGGATCGTACATCTTGTCATCAACATCATGAGCTCCCGCTCGAGCTTCAAGAAAACGCTGAGCCTGATCTCATTCTGCGGCATTATAACGGTTCTTGAGCAGATCATCGGCACGTTGGTTCTCAAGATGCGCGGTCTCGAGAGCATCGAGTCGGCCGCGGATATGAAATTCAGCCTGAGCCTCGCTCCGCTTCTGGGCAGCGGGAAGGGCCTGCTCAACGCGGTACTCCAGAGCCTCAGCATCTTCCAGATTTGGTATTACGTCGTGCTCATTCTCGGCATCGCCGCGATCTTCAAGATTTCGAGAAAACAGGCGATCATCCCCGCTCTTCCGATATGGATCCTCAGCGTTCTCATGATACTGGTCGGAAGCAACTTCAGCGGCGGCATGGGCTGAGAGGCTTCAGAGGAGGTAGTTTTGAAGAAGTACGGAATGGACAAGCTGCGCAACGTGATCCTCGTCGGCCATCAGGCCTCGGGCAAGACGACGCTTGCCGAGGCGATACTCTTTAATGCCGGCGTGAACAGCCGCGTGGGGAAGGTCGAGGACGGGAATACGACGATGGATTCCTCGCCGGAGGAGATCTCGAAGGTCATATCGATCGACGCCGGCGTCGCCTTCTGCGAGATAGCGAAGACGAAGGTCAATATTCTCGACACGCCCGGCTACGAGGATTTCGTCGGCCAGGTCCTTTCGTGCCTCCCGGTCGTCGAAGGGGGCATCGTTGTCATGAGCGCGGAGAGCGGCGTCGAGGCCGGCACGGTGAAAACCTGGAAGTATCTCGACCGCTATAACCTCCCGCGGATCGTCTGCCTCAACAAGATCGACAAGGAGCACGCGAACTTCGAAACGGCGCTCGAGGACGCGCAGAGCCAGCTCGGCGCGAAGGTCATGCCCATCCAGCTTCCTATCGGTCAGGGCGAGTCGTTCAAGGGCGTCGTCGATATCCTGAAAAAGAGGGCGTACGTCTATTCGGGCGAGGGAAAATTCACGGAGACGGACGTTCCGGCGGACATGAAGGACGCCGTCGACGAGCATCTCCAGAAGCTCGTGGATTTCGCGGCGGAAACCGACGATTCGCTCCTCGAGAAGTTCCTCGGCGGCACCGAGCTTTCGGACGAGGAGCTGCGGAAAGGGCTTGCCGATGGATGTATCGCGGGAACGCTCGTTCCGCTCTATATCACTTCCTCGACGAAGAACATGGGCGTCCTTCAGCTCATGGAAGCGATCGTCGCGATGCTCCCGTCGCCGAAATGGCGCGCCGAGATCGAGGTTAGAGCCGCGGGCTCCGGCGCCGTCTCCCGGATGAAGACGGGCCCCGAAGCGCCGACAGCGGCGTTCGTGTTCAAGTTTGTCTCGGAGAAGAACGTCGGCGATCTCAACTACTTCAGGGTTTTCAGCGGCGAGGTCGGCGTCGGCAAGGATCTCCACAATGCGAACCTCGACGCGACGGAGCGCATGGGACAGCTCTACGTCGTCCAGGGGCGTAACCGGATCGATACCGACTCGATTGAGGCCGGCGATATCGGCGCAGCGGTGAAGCTCAAGGCGACCCGCATGAATCAGACGCTCTGCGACCGCGCCCATCCGGTCATCATTCCGGAAGCGTGGTACCCCGAGCCGACCCTGACCACGGCCATCGTGGCCAAGGTCAAGGGGGAAGAGGACAAGGTGGCAACCGGTCTCAACAAGCTGCGGGAGGAAGATCCGACATTCAAGCTCGAGCTCGATCCGGAGCTCAGGCAGATACTGCTCTCGGGGCAGGGGGAGCTTCATCTCGACGTGCTGCTGGCGCGTCTCAAGCGAAAATCCACCGTCGAGGTCGAGATGGTTCAGCCGCGGATAGCGTACCGCGAGACGATCACCATCAAGGCGGAGGCTCAAGGCAAGTACAAGAAGCAGAGCGGCGGACGCGGGCAGTACGGCGACTGCTGGCTCAGGCTCGAGCCGCTCCCGCGGAGCGGCGGATTCGAGTTCGTCGACGAGGTCGTCGGCGGCGTCGTCCCCGGGAAATACATTCCGGCGGTCGAAAAGGGCGTGCGGGAAGCGATGAAGGAAGGCGTGCTCGCGGGGTACACCGTGATGGACGTCAGGGCCGCGATTTACTACGGCTCCTATCACGCAGTCGACTCTTCCGATAACGCGTTCAAGGTCGCTGGCTCCCTCGGCTTCAAGGCGGCGGTGCTCAAGGCGAAACCGGTGATCCTCGAGCCGATCATGAACGTCGAGGTTCTCGTTCCGGGCGAGTTCATGGGGGACGTCATGGGTGATCTCTCATCGCGGCGCGGGAAGATCCAGGGGATGGAGCAGGAAGATACAACACAGAAAATCAAGGCACAGGTGCCGCTCGCGGAGCTCCACCGGTATTCGACGTCGCTCCGCTCGATGACGCAGGGACGGGGCGTGCACCATCAGGAGTTTTCGCATTACGAGGAAGTACCTCACGAGGTTGCGCAGAAGCTCATTGCCGCCGCCGAGGCCGCAAAGGGCGAGGGCAGCTAACATTCCGATTCGAGGAGGCGTTCCGTGTCGGGGCATTCGAAATGGGCTACCATAAAGAGGAAGAAGGCGAAGGTCGACGCCCATCGGGGCAAGATCTTCACGAAGCTCATCAGGGAAATACTGACCTCGGCGCGCGAGGGAGGCGGGGATCTCGAGAACAACGCACGTCTCAGGACCGCGGTGCAGAGCGCGCGGGAAAACAACATGCCGTACGAGAACATCGAGCGTGCGATCAAGCGCGGCACCGGGGAGCTCGACGGCGTGAGCTACGAGACGGCCAGCTTCGAGGGATACGCCCCGGGCGGGATCGCGATCCTCGTGACGACCTTGACCGACAACCGCAACCGCACGAGCTCGGAGATCCGCCACCTCTTCACGAGGCACGGCGGCCATATGACCGAGCCGAACTCCGTTTCGTACATGTTCGAGAAGAAGGGTGTCATCGTCGTCGAGGGAACGCAGACGAGCGAGGACAAGCTATTCGAGATAGCGCTCGAGAACGGCGCCGACGACGTGCGCGTCGAGGGGGGCGTTTACGAGATCGTTTGCCCGCCCGAGGCGTTCGAAACGCTCCGTGCGAAATTGCAGGAAGCGAAGATCGCCTACCAGATGGCCGAACTTTCGCTTTATCCGAAGACCGCGGTCAAGCTCGAACGCGACGGGGCGGTCAAGGTGCTCAGGCTCGTGAGCTCCCTCGAGGATCTCGACGACGTCCAGAACGTGGCCGGCAATTTCGACATCTCGGACGAGATACTGAAGGCGATCGAAGGGGAGCTCGGCTGATCGGGAATCCCCGTGAGGTGAGCGCGTGTCCCTGACCATCGGGATCGATCCGGGGAGCCGTATAACGGGCTACGGGCTCGTGGAGCGGGGTGGGAGCGAGATCCTCTACGTCGGCTCCGGGATCATCAGGACGGACCCCGCCGGGCCGATCGAAAAGCGGCTCCTCACGATCAAACGGGAGCTCGACGGCGTTATCGGCCGGTACCATCCCGCGGCGATGGCCGTCGAAGAAATCTTCATGGCAAAGAATCCAAAGAGCACGCTCACGCTCGGACAGGCCCGCGGCGTCGTGCTCCTCGCCGCCGCCGAGGCGGGACTCCCGGTTTTCGAGTACGCGTCCCGCGAGGTGAAGAGCAGCGTCACGGGGGCTGGGGGTGCGCATAAGAGCCAGGTCGCCGCGATGGTGGGGCGTCTCATGCGGCTCGATCATGAGCCCGAGACCGAGGACGAGACCGACGCGCTCGCCGTCGCGTTTTGCCACGCGGTCCGTTCGTCGCTCGGCCGGGGGAGGCTCACGTGATCGCTTCGATCGAGGGGATTCTTCTCGCACGCAGCGGCAACCGGGTCGTCGTCGAGGTCGGCGGCGTCGGGCTCGAAGTATCCGTGCCCCTGCGCGTCGCCGAGTCGCTCGGTGAGGAGGGATCGCGGGTGCGTCTTCACACGTATCTCCACGTTCGCGAGGATACGCTTGCGCTCTACGGGTTCCCCGACGAAAGCGAGCGGCACCTCTTCCAGACGCTCATCGGCGTGAGCGGCGTCGGTCCCAAGCTCGCGCTCTCGGTGCTCGCGATCACGAGCGCGGGGGAGCTCGCGCGCATCATTCACGAGGAGAAGGCCAAGTCGCTCATGTCGATCCCGGGCATCGGGAAGAAAACCGCGGAACGGATCGTTCTCGAGCTCAAGGATACAATTGAGCTCGAGCGGTATCTCCCCGCCGTCGCCGCCGCAGGAGCCGGCATGCCGCGCGAGCTCTTCGAGGAGGCGCTCGTCGCGCTCGAGTCGATCGGTCTCTCGGGGGCGAACGCAATCAAGGCGCTCGAGAAGGTGGACGTGGGCGCGCTTGGAACATCGTACCGCGTCGAGGACCTCGTTCGCGAGGCGCTGAAAGCGATATAGCAGATGCAGCACAAGGGAATGGATAAGGGGCCGGCGAGCTTCATCACGGACCCAAAGATCGTGCCCGATGAGATCCAGTCGGAGTCGAGGCTCAGGCCGAAGACGCTCGACGAGTTCGTCGGACAGGCGAAGGTAAAGGAGAATCTCACCGTCTTCATCGAGGCTGCGAAGCAGCGTTGCGAGCCGCTCGACCACGTTCTCCTCTACGGACCTCCCGGCCTCGGGAAAACCACGCTCGCCCATATTATCGCCCACGAGCTCGGCGTCGCGATCCGGACGACCTCGGGCCCCGTGTTCCAGAACGCCGCGGAGCTCCTCGGTATCCTTACGCAGATCGAGAAACGCGACGTCGTGTTCATCGACGAGATACACCGGCTGAGCCGCGTCGTCGAGGAGCACCTCTATCCGGCGATGGAGGAGTTCCGGTGCGAGCTTGTCGTCGACAAGGGGCCGCACGCGCGGCATTACTCGCTCACGATCGAGCCCTTCACCCTCGTCGGGGCCACGACGCGCGCGGGGATGATCACGCCTCCGATGCGGAGCCGCTTCGGCGTCGTCGCGCGCCTCGATTTCTACCAGCCCGAAGACCTCGTCCGGATCGTCAAGCGTTCCGCGCAGCTCCTCGACATCGCGATCGACGACGAGGGGACCATGGAGATCGCGAAGCGATCCCGCGGTACGCCGCGTATCGCCAACCGGCTGCTGCGCCGCGTCCGCGACTTCGCCCAGATCAAGGGGAAGGGGAACATCGACCTGGAGATTGCCGATTATGCGCTCGGGATGCTCGAGGTCGACGAGAAAGGCCTGAACGAAATGGATCGCCGCCTGTTGGCCGCCATCATCGAGAAATTTTCGGGCGGACCGGTCGGCATCAGCTCGCTTTCGGTCGCCGTATCCGAGGAATCCGAGACGATCGAGGACATCTACGAGCCCTTCCTCATCCAGGAGGGCTTGATCCAGCGCACTTCCCGCGGAAGAATGGCCACGGAGGCGGGCTACCGCCACCTGAAGATGGAGAGGAAGATTGAGGGGAAGCAGAAAGATCTTCTCTAGAGAGAGACTCACGCACAAACCGGTCGCCCATGAAACTCAGCGATTTCGATTACGAGCTTCCGAAGGAACTTATCGCGCAATTTCCACTGAAGGAGCGTGACGAGAGCCGGCTCATTGTCCTCGGCCGCGATGGGGGGGACATCAGGGAGACCCGCTTCTCCAATTTCCCGCGATTCCTCCAGGAGGGTGACATTCTCGTCGTCAACGAGACGCGTGTCATACCGGCGCGTATCTTCGGGAGAAAGAAGAGCGGCGCTCTCGTCGAGGTCTTTCTCGTCCGGCGTCTCGCGAGCAGGCGGTGGGTCGCGATGCTGCGCCCGGCGAGCCGGCTCCGCGTGGGGGAGGTCGTGCTCATCGGCGAGCGGGACCTCGAGATCGCGATCGGGGAACGCCTCGGGGCGGGGGAATGGCTCGTGAGCCTGCCCGGGGGAATCGATGAGAACGCATTCATCAGAGCGTATGGACACGTGCCGCTGCCCCCGTACATCAAGCGCGAGGACGCTCCGGATGACATCGAGCGGTACCAGACGATCTTCGCCCGGCGCGACGGGTCCGTCGCGGCGCCGACCGCGGGGCTCCACTTTACGGAAGAAGTGCTCTTCGAGGTCAAGCGCCGGGGTGTGACGGTCGTTCCCGTGACGCTCCACGTCGGCCCCGGCACGTTCCGGCCGCTCGCGAACGAGACGGTCGAGGACAACAGGCTCGAGCCGGAGTTCGTCCTGGTCAAAAAAGAGAGTTGGGAGGAGCTTACGCACGCCCGGCGCTTGAAGAGAAGGGTCATCGCAGTCGGCACGACGACGGCGCGGGTCCTCGAATCGCTCGCCCGGGGGCCCCTCACGGGCCAGGAAGAGCGCGTCATCGAAGGGCAGACGCACCTTTCGGGAACGACCGATCTATTCATCTACCCCGGATTCACCTTCAGAATCGTCGATGCCCTCCTCACGAATCTCCATCTCCCGAAATCGAGCCTCCTCCTCCTCGTGTCCGCGTTTTCGGGACGGGAGACGATACTCAAGACATACCTGTGGGCGATCTCGAGGAAGTTCAGGTTCTACAGCTACGGGGATGTGATGTTCATCCGGTAGCGGGTGCGCCTATGCCGTTCGGTTTTGAATTGCGCGCCGTCGATCCGCTCGGGGCGAGGTACGGTCTCATCGAGACGGATCACGGTTCCGTCGAGACGCCGGCGTTCATGCCGGTCGGCACGCAGGGCACGGTCAAGACCCTCTCGGCGCGCGACCTCGAGGAGATCGGCGCGGGCATAATCCTGTCGAACACGTATCATCTCTACCTGAGGCCCGGCGAGAGGCTCATCGAGGAGGCGGGGGGCATCCACCGCTTCATGGGGTGGAATCGCCCCGTTCTCACCGACAGCGGCGGATACCAAGTTCTGAGCCTCGCCGATCTCAACCGGATCGGGGACGAAGGGGTCGAATTCAAATCGCACCTCGACGGCTCGACCCATTTTCTCACTCCCGAGCGCGTCGTCGATATCCAGCTTTCGATCGGATCCGATATCATGATGGTTCTCGACGAATGCACGAAGTATCCCTGCGAGAGCGGCCCGGCCGAAGATGCGGTCGAGCGAACGACGCTCTGGGCCGAGAGGAGCCTCGCCGCACGCGGTCCCCGCATAACGCGGGCCGGCTACGAGCGCGCGCTCTTCGGGATCGTGCAGGGCTCGGTGTACCCCGACCTCCGGGAACGTTCGGCCCGCGAGCTCGTCGCCCTCGATTTTCCGGGGTACGCGATCGGAGGGCTCTCCGTCGGCGAACCGAAGCGGGACACCTTCGAATTGGTCGCTCATACAACGGCGCTTCTGCCGGAGAATAAGCCCCGCTACCTCATGGGGGTCGGTCTTCCCGAGGACATCGTCGAGGCGGTCGCGCGCGGGGTCGATCTTTTCGACTGCGTCATTCCGACGAGAAACGCCCGGAACGGGTGCGTTTTCACGTCGCGCGGGAAGCTTGTCGTCAAGAATGCGGCGTACGCGCGCGAGAGCGGGCCCCTCGATCCGGACTGCGGCTGCGAGGTGTGCCGGACTTACAGCCGCGCCTATCTTCGCCACCTCTTCAACGCGGGGGAAATCCTCGGGCCCCGTCTTGCGACGTACCACAGCCTCTATTTTTACTTGCATCTCCTTGCCGAAATGAGGCAAGTTATCAGGGAAGGAAGGTTTTCCGAGTGGAGAGAAGGATTTTACAGAACCTATAATTCAGCCGATACGAAAACGCAAGGGTCCGTGTAAAGGAGGAACGATGCAGAGCCTGTTTTTCGCGTTCAGCAATAATCCGCAGGGCGGCGCCCAGGGAGGCCCGTCCCTGCTCGTGAGCTTCCTGCCGATTCTCTTGATTTTCGTGATCTTTTACCTGCTCCTCATCCTGCCGCAGCAGAAGAAGCAGAAGCAGCATACGAGTATGATCAATTCGCTCAAGAAGGGCGATCAGATCGTGACGAGCAGCGGCATGTACGGGACGATCGCCGATGTGAAAGAGCAGAAGATCGTTCTCAAGATCGCCGATGAGGTGAAGATCGAGATCGTCAAGAGCGCCGTCGCAACCGTCATAGACAGGAAGCCGGAATAGCGCCGGTTACCGGGCGTGTTCTCTCGAGAGGTCGTCTATGGCACGATCCGCCGGCATACGGAAATACGGGGACAGGGTTCTTCGGAACAAGGGTGAGACCGTGAAGGAATTCGGCCCAGAGCTCAAGCCTCTTTTCAAACAGATGGAAGAGACGATGATCGACGCGAAGGGGGTCGGCCTCGCCGCGCCGCAGATCGGCATCCCGAAGCAGATTGCGATCATGAACCCCGAGCCCGATGACGATACAAAGCTCATCAGGATGGTCAATCCGCGGATCGTCGCGGCGTCGAATGAGACCGAGAGGCTCGAAGAGGGATGCCTGAGCGTCCCGGGCGTGCGAGGGGACGTCGTCCGGGCCTCGGAGGTCACCGTCCGTTACCAGGACGAGAACGGGAAGGAGCGTACGCTCCATGCGGAGGGGATGCTCGCGCGGATCATCCAGCACGAGCTCGACCACCTGAACGGGGTCCTTTTCATCGATCGCCTCTCCTTCGCGAAGCGATCGCTCATCAAGGCGAAGCTCAAGGATCTTGCTGACGGCGGCAAGGAGAAGTAGCGATGGAGCGGGTGGTTTTCTTCGGCTCTCCCGCCTTCGCCCTTCCCTCCCTTGAAGCCCTTGCCGCGAGCGAATTCAAGCCCATGCTCGTCGTGACGCAGCCCGATAGGCCGGCCGGGCGCGGGAAAAAGGTCACGCCTACGCCCGTTCGCGAGCTCGCCGGGCGGAAAGGGATCCCCGTTATGGTACTCGAGAGCTTTCACGGCGGCGCCGCCTTGGAAGAGCTTCGCGCGGCCGCCCCCGACTTTCTCGTCGTTGTCTCATTCGGGAAGATTCTTCCGCCGGAATCGCTCGCCGTCGCGAAGAAGGGCAACATCAATCTGCACGCCTCGCTTCTTCCGCGCTTCCGGGGGGCGAGCCCCATCAATCGCGCGATCGTCGCGGGCGACCTGTTCACCGGCGTCACGACGATGGAGATGTCGGAGACGCTCGACTCGGGTCCGATGTACCTCCAGAGAATCGTTTCGATCGATCCGATGGAGAATGCGGGGCTGCTCTCGGAGCGGCTCGCGGCCGAGGGCGGCCGGCTTCTCGTCGAGACGCTGCGGCGGATCTGCCGTGAGGGGCTCCGGCCGGTTCCGCAGCCCGAGGAAGGGGTCGTGAAAGCGCCGGTCATGCGCAAGGAAGACGGCCTTGTTCCATGGGAGCTCGACGCCCTGGGCGTGCACAACCACATCCGCGGCATGAATCCGTGGCCCGGAAGCTTCAGCTATTACCGCGGCGCGTATCTCAAGATTCACGAGGCGGAGCCGTCGGATCTCGTTCCGCGATCCGCTGCGCCGGGCCTCATTCTCGAGGCGAAGGGGGACATGATTCTCGTCGCGTGCGGCAGGGGCGCCGTGAGGCTCAAGGCGCTCCAGGCAGGGGGGAAGCGCGCGCACAAGGCATCCGAATTTCTCCGCGGCTTTCCGCTCGAAGGGGGAGAGGTTCTTGGGCGAGGGACCCCTCGATAACCTGAAAAACCGCCAATACCCGGCGATCCTGCTCTATCTCCTCATGATCGTGCTCGCCTTTCTCGTCGGCATTGTTATTTTCAATTATGTCATCATGCCGAGCCTCGTCGGGAAAAGGGACACCGTGATCACCCCCGCGATCGAAGGGATGAGTCTGAAGCAGGCGCAAGAGGTGTGTGGCAAGGATCGTCTCGATCTTTCCGTCGCGGGACATCGCAATTCCGACGAAATCCCCGAAGGGTACATCACGGTGCAGGATCCCCGCGCGGGGCAGGCGCTTAAGCGGGGTAGAACGATCGAGGTCATCGTGAGCTCGGGGCGCCGGATGGAGATCGTGCCGTCGTTCGCGGGAAAGACGCTTCGCGAGGCGGAGGTTCTCGTGGAGAGCTCGGGCCTCGCGAAGGGGCGCATCGTGCGCGTATTCACCCCCGGCGGGGGACAGCCCTCTGTTTTGACGACGAGCCCCTCGACGGGTTCGAGGGTTCCCCGCGGGGCTCCGGTCGATATCCTCGTCGCGATGCGCGGGGAGCCGAAGGCGTATCTCATGCCCAACCTCGTCGGAAGGGATTTCCCCTTCGTCAAGGACAGGCTCGAGAAGCTCGGGTTCAACGTCGTGCGCGTCGACTCAAGGCGTGAGGAGAAGGGATTTCCCAACACGATCCTCTCGCAGACTCCCGCCGCCGGCGCGAAAATCAAGGAGGGAGACACCATTGAACTCGCTGTTTCGACGCTTGAATGAGGAAGGGCGAACCGCCGTCGCGCCGTCCCTCCTCTCGGCGGATTTTTCCTGCCTCGAGCGGGAGATAGGGGCGGTCGAAGAGGCGGGCGCCGATTTTCTCCATCTCGACGTCATGGACGGCACTTTTGTTCCGAACATCACATTCGGCCCCATGATCGTCAAGGCGATCGCGAAAATCGCGCGCATTCCGCTCATCTCACATCTCATGATCATTAATCCCGATACACACATTGAATCGTTCGTCAAGGCCGGAAGCGCCCTCGTGAGCTTCCACTGGGAGGCGTGCGGATCGGGACACGCGGATATTATCAAGAAGATTCACGGCCTCGGCTGCGACGCGGGGCTCGCAATAAACCCCGACACGCCCCTCTCGAACGTGGAGCACCTGCTCCCCGATATCGACTGCCTCCTCGTCATGACTGTTTTTCCGGGGTTCGGCGGGCAGGAGCTCATTGCCGGCGCGATCGCGAAGATCGGCGAGGCGGAGCGGCTCCGGAAGCAAAAAGGCTATCGCTTCGTGATCGAGGTGGACGGGGGGATCAAGCCCGACAACGCCTGGCGGGTGCGGGAGGAAGGGGCCCGGATCATCGTAGCGGGCACTGCTGTTTTCAAATGCGCCGATTACGCAAAGGCGATCGCCGCCATGCGCGGTTGATCCGAAAAGCCTCACGCCCTTATCGCGCAACGGATTTCCCTTGCAAGACGTTGAATTTTTGTGTTAGTTTACCTATTTTACGGGTAGAGGATGGGTTTCTTTGTTCCAGGATCTGAGCGACAAATTCGCCCGCATTTTCAAGGACTTGCGTGGGCAGGGAAGGGTTCGGGAAGGACACATCGCGGAGGCCATGCGCGAGGTGCGCAGGGCTCTTCTCGAAGCCGACGTCAACTATAAAGTAGTCAAGGAATTCGTCGGGCGGGTGAGCGAGCGTGCCATCGGGCAGAGGGTGCTCGACAGCCTCAGCCCCGACCAGCAGATAGTGAAGATCGTCCATGAGGAGCTCGTAACACTCCTTGGGACGAAGCCGGTGAGCTTCAACCTTTCCGGGTCCCCTGCGTCCGTCATGATCGTCGGTCTGCAGGGCTCCGGGAAGACGAGCTTCGCGGCGAAGCTTGCGGTTTTTGCGCGCAAGAAGGGGCGAAACCCTTTGCTTGTCGCCGCCGATATTTACCGGCCCGCTGCGGTCGAGCAGCTCAAGGTGCTTGGCCGGCAGATCAGCGTTCCCGTCCACGCGCCCGGGATCGACATCCCGGTCGTGGAAATCGTGGAGAGTTCCGTGCGTGTCGCCAAGCGTGAGCTCTGCGATACGATCATCGTCGATACCGCGGGGCGGCTCCACATCGATAGGGAAATGATGGCGGAGCTCGGCGCCGTCAGGAAGGTGCTGGCACCTGAAGAGACGCTCCTCGTCCTCGACAGCATGACCGGCCAGGAGGCTGTGCGCGTTGCCGAGGAGTTCAGGCGGGAGGTCGATTTCACCGGCGTCGTCCTCACGAAGCTCGACGGGGACACGCGGGGAGGCGCCGCGCTCTCGGTGGCGAGCGCCACCGGAAGGCCGATAAAGTTCGCGTGCGTCGGCGAGAAGGTTGACGACCTGGAGGCTTTCTATCCCGACCGCATGGCGAGCAGAATCCTGGGGATGGGGGATGTCCTTTCCCTCATCGAGAAGACCCAGGAGACGATCGACGCGAAAACGGCCCAGGAGCTCGAGCGCAAGCTTCGGAAGGAATCGTTTACCCTCGAAGATTTCCTCGGGGAGCTGCAGCGCTTGAGAAAAATGGGCCCGCTCGATCAGGTCCTCGGGATGATTCCCGGGGTGAAAATCCGAGGAGCCGCGGGAGGGGACGCCGGGGAGAAGGAGCTCAGGAAAATCGAGGCGATCATTCGCTCGATGACCCCCGACGAACGGCGCGATCCCCAGGGAATCGACGGATCGCGGCGGCGCCGCATCGCCGCAGGCAGCGGGACGAGCGTGCAGGATGTGAACCGTCTCCTGAACCAGTTTCAGGAAATGCGAAAGATGATGAAACGTTTCACGAAGATGGCGGGGAAGATGCCGTTCAATCTTCCGCCGCCATAACGGACAGGCTGGACACGGAGGTATACGTTGTCGGTAAAACTCAGAATGAAGAGAATGGGCACGAAGAAGCGGCCCTTCTGGCGGATTGTCGCCACCGATTCGCGCATGGCGCGCGACGGCCGGTTCATCGAGATCCTCGGTCACTACAACCCGATGGTCGAACCCCCGCAGATCAAGGTCGATGAGGACCGGGTCTACGACTGGCTCGACAAGGGCGCCCTTCCGTCCGAGAGGGTGGGGCAGCTCCTCCGGAAGCTCGGGTATATGGAGCGGTGGCGCCTCATGCGCAAGGGGATCACGGTCCAGGATCTCGACGCGAAGATCGCGGAGCGGAGGGTGAAGCAGCCGAAGGCGGTCGAAGGCAAAGAAAAGAAAAAGAAGACGGGCAAAAGGAAAGTCGCCAAAGCAGCGGCCGCCGCGAAGGCTGCGGAAGAGGCTTCCGCCGCGAAGGAAACGGAGAAGAAGGCATAGCGCCTCTCGCGGCGAGCGCCCGAAAGGGAAACAGATTCTGAAAGGATGCGCATGACCTATGAGTACGGTAAAGATCAAGACCATGATCCGGAAGATTTCCGAGATGCTCGTCGATAATCCCGACAAGATCGTCATCGAGGATGAGAAGCGCGAGGAGACGAACATTATCGTGCTGTCCGTCGCTAAGGACGACGTCGGCAAGATCATCGGCCGAAGCGGTCAGACGGCAAAGGCGCTCCGCGCCCTCGTCAACGCTGCTGCGACGCGATCCGGGGAGAAAGTACTCCTCGAGATTCGCGAGTAGAGGGAAAAGCGAAATGGCCGATGCGGCGATTCTGGGGACGATTGTGAAGGCCGTGGGGCTCAAGGGGGAAGTGAAGCTTTTCCCGGCGCCCGATTTCTGGCCGGACGCGCTCACCGCCGATTCGCTCGATGTCGTTCTCGACGAGGAAGTGCGGCGGACGGTTCACGTGGCCCGGTGCCGGCCGAAAGGGGAGACGTTCATCCTGAAGCTCGACGGGATCGATACGATCGAGGCGGCGGAGCCGCTCGTCGGCTCGACCCTCGAGATCTCGCTCGAGGCGCTCGGCGGTGCGCCGATGCCCGACGCGATGCTCCCGTGTCAGCTCATCGGGCTCGACGTCGTTCTGCGCGGCGGCACACCTTTCGGCGTCGTCGTCGACATGCTTCTCGGGGCGGCCCAGAACTGCCTTATCATCGAGAAGGACGGCGAGCGATATCTTGTTCCGCACGTCCCCGATTTCGTGCGCAAGGTTTCGATTAAAGAGGGAATCATCGAGATAGACCCCCCCGAGGGGCTCCTCGATCTGAGATGGTAGGTGGCGCGAAAATGGACATTTATTTCGTAACGATTTTTCCCGAGATGTTCCGGGAGCCGCTCGCGGTGGGGATGACCGGCATCGCGGAGAAGAACGGCGCCGTGCGCTACCACGTGATAAACCTTCGCGATTTCGCCGAGGACCGCTACGGCAGCGTCGACGATTACCCGTATGGCGGCGGACCGGGGATGATACTCATGGCGCCGCCGATCCTCAGGGCGGTCGATTCGATCCGCTCGCAGGATGAAGGCGCCGGCTCCCCCGTCATACTCCTCTCGCCGTGCGGAAAGGTCTTTGACCAGGAAAAGGCGAACGAGCTCTCGACGAAAGAGAAGCTCGTGTTTCTCTGCGGACGCTACAAGGGCGTCGACGAACGGGTGAGGGATCTCGTCGTCACCGAGAGCATCTCGATCGGCGATTACATCCTGAGCGGAGGAGAGCTCGCCGCTCTCGTCGTGACGGACGCCGTCGTCCGCCGCCTCCCCGGCGTTCTCGGGGACGAGCGCTCGCGCGAAACCGATTCCTTTACCGTCGAGCGGCAGTTCTGTCTCGACGCGGCGTACTATACGAGGCCGCCCGAGTACCGGGGGCTCGTTGTGCCCGAAGCGCTTCTCTCGGGAAACCATGCGCGTATCGACGAATGGAGGACCGAATCGGCGCGGGACCGAACGCTCAGATTCAGGCCCGATCTTATTTCCAGGACCGGCAAACAAGAAACGAATTGAAGGAGGAACCATGGACATCCTCGATCAGATTGCGGCAAAACGAATGAAGGAATCGACGGTCGACTTCGCCGTCGGCGACACCGTGCGCGTCGACATCAGGGTTCTTGAGGGGGACCGGGAGCGCGTGCAGGCGTTTCAGGGCACGGTCCTGCAGCGGCGCGGCTCCGGCCTTGGCGCGACGTTCACCGTGCGCAAGGTCAGTTCGGGCGTCGGCGTCGAGCGTGTGTTTCCGCTCCATTCGCCGAATGTCTCCGCCATCCGCGTTCTCCGCAAGGGTAAGGTGCGTCGCGCGAAACTCTTCTACCTCAGAGAGCTCAAGGGCAAGGCGGCACGTATCAGCGAGAAGATGGAGAAGATCGAGGAATGACTCCCGGCCGCCGGATCGTGTTTGAAGAGCTGGTCCGGTTCGACAGCATAAGAAGAATCGCCCCGGCGTGCATCATCGCCGGCGTTGACGAGGTCGGCAGAGGCGCCCTTGCCGGTCCCGTCGTCGCGGCGGCCGTTATCTGCGAGCCGAACGAGGATCTCTGCCGCGTGCGGGATTCGAAGCTCGTGTCCGAGAGGGAACGAGAGCATCTCTGCGCATGCATACTCGAGCGTTGCATCGGTCACGGCATCGGGATTGTGGAGCCGGCCGAGATCGACCGGGTCAACGTTCTCAAGGCGACGCTTCATGCGATGAAGATCGCGGTCGAAGCCCTCGATACAGTGCCGGACCTTGTGCTTGTCGACGGGAACAGGCTCCCCGACATACACGTAGAGGCCGAGGCGGTTACGGGGGGGGACGGGAAGAGCTTCGTGATCGCGGCCGCTTCGATCGTCGCGAAGGTCGCGCGGGACCGCATCATGCGCGAGCACGCAAGCTCGTTTCGGGGCTACGGTTTCAAACATAACAAGGGATACGGAACGAGGCAGCATATCGAGGCGATAAGGATGAGGGGGCTGACGGAGCTCCATAGAAAAAGCTTCAGGATACACGCGGAGCTCGAGCGCTAGCGGGCGGGTTCCGGAGGGGGTGGCGGCGGTGGAAGAGAGCGTGTCTCCCGGTTCTCTCGGTGAGCGTATCGCGGCGCTTTATCTGCAGCTTGCCGGCTGCACGATTCTTGAAAGGAACTTCAGGTTCGAGCATGTCGAGATCGATCTCATCGTGCGTGACGGCGACTGCATCGTCTTTGTCGAGGTCAAGACGCGGAGGGGTTCCTCCTTCGGGGGAGCGCTCGAGGCTGTCGGGCCCGACAAGCTGAGAAACGTGCGTCGGGCGGCGCGCGGGTATCTCCTCTCGGCCCCGGCCGGCTCCCGGGCGAGCGAGTACCGGTTCGATCTCGTCGCCCTCGATTGCGATTTCCGGCGCGGCGGGATGGTGCTCGAGCATATCAGGGGAATCGCCTAGAAAATGGCTTGATTTATCGTAAAAGGCGCTCTATTTTACTGGGGTAACGAAAAGAAAACTCAAGGTCTTCCAAGGAGGAGTCTGCGGTAATGGTAACCAGATTGTCGATTCTGGCTCTCGTGGTCGTGTGTATCTGTGCCGGCTGCAACGTCGTCAACAAGGTCGTCAAGGATATTCCGATCCAGGAAATGGACAAGCTCAACGAAACCTATGTCGGCAGGGAAGCTTATACGAGAGCCCTTCTCATAGATATCGGCCCCGAGGGAGTCATCGACCGCGACACGAAAATCAAGATCGTCACTCTCGACACGCACTGGACCGGTTCGGTGACCGTCGAGCCTTCCAACAGACGCCGCATTACCCACGCCCTCAACCTCGAACGCCCGCTGACCATGGCGGCGGTGGAGGAAAAGCTGAACAAGCTCTTCTGGTTCATGAAACCCGAGTACCGCTACCGCATGAACCTGAGGAAATACGGCAAAAAGACCGCGAAGGCGATCTTCGACCACCAGGTCTTCAAGGGAATGAAACGCGAGGCGGCTCTCGAGTCATGGGGCTATCCCGACGAGATGAAGAGCAATGAGCTTTCGGGCAAGCTCGAGGAGCAGTGGATCTACAAGGATGTCCGCCAGAAAAACAAGAAGCGCTACGTCTATGTCAGCGAAGGGGCTGTTGCCAGCTGGGAAGAGTAAGGCGGCCAGTCCGAACGATTACCTCGAACATCCCTGCACGACAGCCGGTGAACGTCGCCACAAGGCAAAAAAAGTCCCCGCCGGAGAGTGGGGAGCCGTCCTGGGACGCATCTCTCTATTAAAGAGCTGAGCCCGCGGTTTTTATTTTATTCCAAGACAACCCGCCTCACTGTTTCAGCAGGGACCTCCATTTCCATTATAATCCTCCTACGCCACGCTGTCAAGGATGCTGGTTAAATTAGTGCGGCCCTCGTCCCGTTATATCTCAATTATTTTTTCTTGTCGCTCTGGGCGAGATAGAGGCCGAAGAGGACGATGGCGGATCCGAGTAGGAAGAACCTGGTGATCTCTTCCCTGAAAAAGAGGCTCCCGAAGAGCGCGGCGAAGGGGGGGTTGAGATAGACGAATGAGGCCACCGACGTCGCGGGCAGGACCGTGAGCGCCGCGAACCAGATCCAGAAGCCCACGAGGGTGCACAAAATGGTCAGATGGGCGAGCGCAGCCCAGTGCAGCGGGGTGAATGTCGAGACGGCGTGGGCGAACGGTCGCCCCGCCGCTCCGAGAAACGGAAGCGTTCCGATGATCACCGAAAGATACGTGACGGTCACCGCGGAGGTTCTTGCGAGGAGACTCTTCCCGGCGATTGTGTAGACCGACCAGCACAGGGGAGCGAGCGCCGTGATGAGGACGTACCGGAGCTCCGCGTGCGAGATGCCCGTCACCCGGCCGAGCCCCACCTTTCCCCAGCGCACAACGACGTAGAGCCCCGCAAAGGCGATGAGGACGCCGAGAGCCCGCTTGAGCGGCACCCGCTCCTTGATGAAAATGATGGCTCCGACGAGCGTGAAGAGCGGGGAGAGCGTCGTGAAGAGCGCGGCGGCCCCGGGCCTGATCTCGCTCTGCCCGATATAGAGGAAGAAATTATAGCCCGACACCCCGGTGAGCCCCATCAGGACGAGCTTGAGCGGGGCCCTTTTGAGAACCTCGGCGCTTTCCCTCCTCAGGGCGGGCACTGCCAGGAGATAGACGAGGCAGAAGATCGCCGCGGGGAGGAACCGGGCGAGGACGAGCTGCGCCGGGCTCATCACCCCGCGCAGGTACTTGATCGCGGTGAAGGCATTCGACCAGATGACGAAGAGAAGGATGAGGAGAAGCATCATCGAAGTGGTCGAAGGGTGTTTCCCGCCTGCGGCGTAAGACATAACCGGCAGCCCTCGGTAACTTTGCGGCGCGTCCGCGCAACCTGCGGCGCGTCCGCGCAACCTGCGGCGCGTCCGCGCAATCCAGGGAGCGACTTGAAACAACAAGGCTGTTTATGGTATACTTAGATAGTGAAGGGCGGCAAGTAAAACAACACGTGCTTCGCACCGTTTGAAAGGATGTGAAGATGATGGCCAAGCGCATCATTCTGATCGTGGCGCTCGCGGCCCTTCTCGGCGCCACCGCGATCGAGGCCGTAACCCCCGGAAAAGGGAAAAAAGGCCGCAAGTACTTACGGAACAGCTACTACGTCGCAAACCTCCAGAACGACAAGCTCGCTGTCTATGAAGAATACGGCTTTCCCGTGCATCGCCTCCGCGATTACGGGTACGGCCGCATCACCGAGCGCTGGACGTACTATGAGCTCGGGCTCGAGTTCACGTTCGACGAGAGCTCTAATCTGGTCGATACGAAGACCTTTCGACCTGAGAATCGGCGGGAGCGCTTCGAGCGATTCCCCGGATATTGACGTCGCACTCGGGTGCGTGAAGCGGGCCGATCATCTCGGCCTGAAGCATGAGGGGCGCATGCTGACCGCTGCGTCCCTTATCCTTTTCCGCCCGCCTTCTGCGCCATACAGCACAGAAGAAAATAGTTGAAATATCAAGCCATAGTTGATATATTGGCCGGAGTCATCACTTGAGACTTGCAGTGTTTCGAGCTATGTAAACTATTATTGTTTAATGGATTAAACCAAAGAGGTGTCCGATGACCAGCGCCAGGCCCCATGGTAAGGTGATGATCTCCCCGGCGGAAGTTCACAAGTCCCTCGCCCGGCACATGCTCGTGGACGGATTTCCGTTCGTTCTCGACATGGACAAGAGTCACGGCGCATATATGATCGACAAGACATCGGGCAAGGAGTACGTCGATTTCTTCACCTTCTTCGCCTCGAACGCCTTGGGGCACAATCATCCGGGACTCAGGGAAAAGGATTTCTATCGGAGGATCGGAGAGATGGCCATCATGAAACCGTCGAACTCCGATCTCTATACCGTCGAGATGGCTGAGTTTGTCGAGACCTTCGCGCGGATTGCCGTTCCGGAGAACCTTCCGAATCTCTTCTTCATTGACGGCGGCGCCCTCGGCGTCGAAAACGCCCTGAAGGCTGCATTCGATTGGAAGGTGCGGAAGAACTTTGCAAGGGGGTACAAGGAGGAAAGGGGGCACCAGGTCATCCACTTCCGCGAGGCCTTCCACGGACGTACCGGCTACACCCTGTCGCTCACGAATACCGATCCGACGAAGACGAATTACTTTCCCAAGTTCAAGTGGCCGCGCATCGAAAATCCGAAGGTCATCTTCCCGCTCGAGAAGCATCTCGGCGAGGTTGTGGCGGCAGAGAAACGCGCGGTTGCTGCGATCGAGAAGGCGATCGCCGAGAACAAGGACGATATCGCCGCGATCATCATCGAGCCGATCCAGGGAGAGGGCGGTGACAACCACTTCCGGCCCGAGTTCTTCAAGGAGCTTCGCAGGATTGCCGATCAGCACGAGGCTATTCTCATCTTCGACGAAGTGCAGACGGGCGCCGGCATGACGGGCAAGATGTGGTGCTACGAGCATCTCGGCGTTGCGCCCGACATCCTCGCGTTCGGCAAGAAGACCCAGGTGTGCGGGATCATGGCGAGCAACCGCCTCAACGAGGTCGAGAGCGTTTTCAAGGTGTCGAGCCGCATCAATTCGACGTGGGGGGGCAACCTCGTCGATATGTACCGGGCGAAGAGGATCTTCGAGATCATCGACGAGGAGCATCTTGTCGAGAACGCGGCGAAAAACGGAGAAGTCCTTCAAAAGCACCTGGCTGATCTCGAGAGACGCTACCCGGAGACCGTTTTGAACGCTCGCGGAAGAGGGCTCTTCTGCGCGTTTGATCTTCCCGATACGGCTTGCCGCGACGCGCTCGTCACCTCGTGCATCAAGCACGGCCTCATCATTCTCAAGTGCGGCGTGAAGACGATCCGCTTCCGCCCGCCGCTCAACGTGCAGAGGAACGAGATCGACAAGGCGGTCGGGATCCTCGAGGGCGTGCTCAAGGAGTACCGGGGGAAGACCTGCTCGGGGGACGGCTCGGGGGCGGTGCACACGGAGTAGGGGGGATACTACTTCTTCTCTTCTTTCTTCTTTTCTTGCTTCTTTGAATCGCAATCGGCCGGAGCGCTTCCTCCGGCCGATTCCTCTTTCTCTCTCTTCTTGAAATCCTTGGTGCGGTAGTCCGTCGTGTAGAAACCGCTTCCCTTGAGGATGTGACAGACGGCCTGGATCACCCGGTAGACGCTCCCCCGGCACTTGGGGCAGCGTTTTTTCGGCGGGTCCGTGATCCGCTGATCGAAGTCGAACTCGTACCCGCATTTTTCGCACGAGTAGCGGTAGGTGACCATAGAGGGAGAAATTACAGCGACGCGAACCGGAAATCAAGTGAAACGTACTCCATCTGCGGCCCACCGGCGCGAATATCGCCTTGTCATGTCGTCTGTTACATAGTACAATGGAAGGAGTCGAGATTTCGGTGTCAGGCGCGATTCAACGTGTGCTCAGCGTGGGAGGTTTCCTTGAACAGACCCATCTTCTGTGTTCTCGCGGCGCTTGCGCTCGCGGCCTGCCCGGTCCGGGAATTGCATTCTCAGCCCCAGCAGGTGTCTGCGGTCATTCGCACGAAGCTCACGAAGGAGATCTCGCAGAAGACGCTCGTCGAACAGGGAGTCGATATCCTCCATATCTACCCCGACGGACGCGCGGACCTCGTCGTCACCGATGAGCAGCTCGCCTGGGTGGCGTCCCGGGGGGGGCTCGTCTCCGTTCTCGAGCGGGTCGATCTCGCGGCGTCAGCGGCGCCGGCGGCGCTTGATCAGAATCTCGGACTGTACTACACGTACGCGGAGATGAACTCCGCGCTCGATTCTCTCGCCGCCACATACCCTTCTCTCACGCGCCTCGAAACGCTGGGAACGACGATCGAGGGGCGCCTCATCAGGGCGATCAAGATATCGGATAACGCGGCCGTGGATGAGGACGAGCCCGAGGTGCTCATGATGGGCTGTCACCACGCACGCGAGCTCATGTCGGTCGATGTTCCGCTCCGTTTCGCGAAATACCTCCTCGAGCGCTATGGAACCGACCCGCTCGTCACGAATCTCATCAACACTCGCGAGCTCTGGGTCGCTCCCATGATAAACGTCGACGGACACATCTACGTCGAGCAGAACCACTCCGGCTCGTCATCCACGTGGTGGCGCAAGAACCGGAGACTGAACGCCGGCGGAAGCTACGGCGTTGATCTCAACAGGAACTACGGCTACAACTGGGGATACGACGACATCGGAAGCTCGCCGAACCCTCCGTCATCGGTGTATCGCGGCACGGCCGCATTCAGCGAGCCCGAAACCCAAGCCGTGCGCGATTTTTGCGCGGCGCATCGTTTCGTTTTCAGCGTCTCGTACCATTCCTACGGCGAACTCATCCTCTATCCATGGGGATACGCGCCGATATACACGAGCGACCAGGAGCTCTTCGGGGCGCTCGGGGACACCCTCAAACAGGGCAATGACTATATCGCCGGCTGCGCCGCGTCCGGAGCGATCTACCTCACGAACGGCGACAGCGACGACTGGCTGTACGGGGATCGGCAGGGCAGAGACCTCATCTACGCTTTCACCGTCGAGCTCAACTCATACGAGGAAGGCGGCTTCTCGCCCCCGGAGAGCCTAATCCTCCCGACCTTCGAGAAGGTGCTCGGTCTGAACCTGACGTTTCTCGGGCTCGCCGACAATCCGAGCCGGATTCTGGGACCCGCGACGCCCCTCATGAATCCCGTCACGATGCTCAATGCGCCCTGCTATGAGATCAGCTGGTCGGGGGCAAACCCGCACGATCCGAATCCGCCCGTGTCCTACGAGCTCACCGAGATCAAGAATCTCACGACCACCGTTGATTCGGTCGAAACGGGGGACACGCTCTGGGCGATGGACGGCTTTACCCTGGCGAACACGCGCGCGTATGCGGGCTCGTACAGCTTCTACTCGGGACGCGGGGATAATCTCCGGCGCGCGGTGAGCATGGCGAGCATCTATCCGATGTGGCTTCCGCAGGCGCTCACGTGCCGTCTCTGGTATGACATTGAGCTGGGTTGGGATTACGCGTACCTCGAGGGGAGCGCCGATGGGGGAGCCAACTGGGTCACCCTCCCCGGCAACCGCACGACGAACTCGAATCCGAACGGAAACAATTTGGGAAACGGAATCACCGGCTTCTCGGGAGGCTGGGTCAGCGCGACCTTCGATCTGGAGCAGCTCATGGTGCACGAGACGGGTTTCGTCCTTCTGCGATTCGTCTACATCACCGACGCTTCGGTGAACAACGAGGGGCTCTATATCGACCTCGTCGATCCGGTCGCGCATGCGGAACGGAGCTCCGTGATCGCGTCGAATCATCCGAATACCTGGTTCCATCGCTGGCCGGAGGAGCTCGGAACGTTCATCTATTACGTGAGAGCCTTCGATGTCGACGGGCAAGCGAGCAGGCGGAGCGATCTCGCGGTACACGTTGTCGACGACCTCTCGGCCGCTCCCGCGCCCGCTCTCGCGTCGAGTCTCGAACAAAACTACCCCAACCCCTTCAATCCCACGACGACGCTGCGGTTCAACGTCGGAACCGCTGATGTCTCGGGAGTCGGGACGGTAAAGGCAAGTCTGAGGCTCTACGATGTTTCGGGGCGAACGGTCGCCGTGCTTGAGGAGAGGAGGCTTTCCGCGGGCACATACTCGGCCGTGTGGGGGGGCCTCGGAATGAATGGAAAACCGGTTGCAAGCGGTATATATTTTGCAGAGCTGCGGCTCGGCGTGAGGATTTTCGTCCAGAAAATGATTCTCTTGAGGTAGCACGCACGTGAAATTGTCGATCATCGTGCCCGTATTCAATGAGGAGAGCACCATCGCGCGGGTGCTCGAGACGCTCGCGCACATCCAATTCCCCTGCGCTACCGAGATCATCGTCGTCGACGACGGCTCGACCGATCACACTGCGCAGTGCCTCGCACTGGCGAACCGCGACAACGTTTTCAAGGTCCATACCTCGCTCATCAATCTCGGCAAAGGCGCTGCGGTCAGGTTCGGGCTCGAGTACGCGGAGGGGGATTACGTCGTCATCCAGGACGCCGACCTTGAGCTTAACCCGCACGATCTCCTGAGCCTGTTGGCGTGCGTCATGAACGAAGGGGCGGAAGTCGTATTCGGCTCCCGGTTCAAGGGGCGGCGAAAAGGCTCCGCGAAGGTTCCCTGGTTTACGATCCTCGCCAATCGGGTGCTGACGGCCTATACGAACATTCTCTTCGGCAGCAGACTGACCGATATGGCCACCGCGTACAAGCTCGTCAAAACGGATACCGTGAAAAGAATCAATCTCCGCTGTATCGGGTTCGAATTCGATCCCGAGGTCACCGCCAAGCTGCTCAGGCTCGGGCGCCATATCGTGGAGGTTCCCATTGATTACGAGCCGCGCTCCGTCGTCGAAGGCAAGAAAATCAGCTGGAGGGACGGCTTCAGGTTCATGTACTATCTCACCAAGTACCGGCTCGCGTCGGCCGATTCGGTCGTGAGGCGCGCGAGGAAGCAGGAAGCCTGATTCGGAGGCCCGTTGCGCGGCGCTCGACCGCTTTTCCGGACTGGACGGTATGAAGAGCTGGAAGACCATTCTCGGCATCGCCTTCAGCGCCCTCTTTCTGTTTCTCGCTTTCCGCGCCGTTCACCTCGGGGAGCTCGCCGAGGCGTTCAGACGCGTCGATTACCTCTATACCATCCCCGCGATGCTGCTCATGTTCGCGAGCCTTTGGATCAGGGCGTTCCGGTGGCGGTATCTCCTCTCCCCGGTCAAGGTCATCGCGATACGCAGCCTTTTCTACGCGGTCGGGGTCGGATCGATGGTCAACATCACGTTTCCGGCCAGGCTCGGCGAGGTCGTCCGCGCCCATGCGATCGGAACGAAGGAGCAGATCTCGAGGAGCGCCTCGTTCGCGACCATCGTCGTGGAGCGCGTCTTCGACGGGTTTGCGCTCCTGTTCTTCCTGATGGTTCCGGTGCTCTTCGGCTCTCTCTATTCCCCCGGCTGGCTCAGGGATGCGGAATTCCTCGCGATCGCCGGGTACCTGATCGCGCTCGCCGTGCTGATTGTTCTGAGGAACAGGCCCGATGTCGCGATGCGGGCCGCAGCGTTCGTCTTTAAACCCCTGCCCGAGGCGATGAGGAACAAGCTCTTCACGATCGCGGGCTCGTTCATCGAAGGTCTGAAGATATTCCGCCGGTCGAGAAGCATGATCACCTCGGTCGTGCTTTCGCCTGTCGTCTGGCTTCCCACCGTCGCGATGATTTACTGTCTGCTCATCGGCACGGGGATTCATCTTCCCGTTCAGGTGTCGTTTCTTCTTCTCGTCGCGCTCTGCATCGGGGTCATCGTGCCGTCGGCGCCCGGCTATGTCGGTAACGTGCAGTTTGTGTGCGTCGGTGTCCTGAAGCTCTTCGGGGTTCCGGCGGGCAAGGCCCTCACCTTTTCCATCATCTATAACGGCTGCGTCCTCGTGCCGGTTCTCGTGACGGGGCTCGTGTGTCTTCTCGCAGAGGGCTTGTCCTTCAAAGAGATTCGCGGTATTATCGGAATGAAGAAATAGCTTGTGTGCGGGCGGGGGACCGCCCTTCGCCGGCCGCACGTGAAACCGTACCGTTTAGAGAAAGGAGTCGCGAATGGACAAGCTCTTGAGCGCCGCACAGCGCGCGATCGTGCAGTCGCTGAAGGTGAAGAAGGGGGAACGGCTCCTCCTCGTCACCGATCGCCAGAAGATGAAGATCGCCGAAGCGCTCGCCTACTGGGCGAATAAATCCCGCGCAGAAGTTACGACGTACCTCATGACCGAAACGGTTCGCCCGATCACCGCGCCCACCTCCATTTTCAAGGAGATGATCGCGATGGCCGACGTGACGATGTACATGCTTGACGCGCGGGTCGTGGAAAAGCCGTTTCGGGGCTTCATGGTCGCCAACGGCGCCAAGAAGGGCCGCATCTGCATGATGCCGGGGATCACGGTCGATATGATGGAGCGCCTCGTCAACATCGATTTTGCGAACATGGACCGGCTCACGCGCAAGGTCATCCGCACGCTGCAGGATTGCCGGGACGTCCGCGTGACGAACAGCCTCGGCACCGACATCACCTTCAGCGTCAAGGGCCGGAAGTGGGAAAACGACAACGGCGACATCAGCACGATGGGGAAGCACGGCAACCTTCCCGCCGGCGAGTGCTATACGTGCCCCGTCGAGAATTCATTCACCGGACGCATCATCTTCAGTCTCATCGACGACAAGGTCGGCAGAGGCGAAATGATATTCAAGAAGGGAAAGCTCGTCTTGTTCAAGGGGAAGGGTATCGCTGAGATCGTGAAGGGATTCAAAGGCGATCCGACGGGACGCATCGTCGGCGAGTTCGGCATCGGGACGAACCGCGGAGCGAAGATCTGCAAGAACATGCTCGAGGCCGAAAAGGCGTTCGGCACGGTCCATTTCGCCATCGGCGACAGCTATGGACTGGGGACCAACAAGAGCACGTTCCACTTCGACGCGCTCGTCGAGCGAGCGACGCTCGTCGCGGGAAAGAAAACGATAATCAGAAACGGCGTTTTTCTCATGAAGTAGCGTCCGTCGACGCCGGTGAGGCACGATGAATGCTTTGTGCCTCGCGGCGTCCTCGCGTAAAGGAGTTGTCTCAGCGGCGATGGAAGGCATGGGGAGCGCGGTCCCGCACGTCATCAGCGTCATCGTTCCCGTGTACAACGAGGCCGATACGATGCGCGAGCTCCTCGTTCGCCTGCGCGCGGCGCCGTTTCCCAAAGAGATAATCGTGGTGGACGATTGCTCGACGGACGGCACCGACCGGATACTCGCGGGGGAGCGGGATATCATTCTCGTCAGGCACGATCGCAACCTCGGCAAGGGCGCTGCGATACGGACCGGGATCGCGCGTGCCTCGGGAGAAGTCATCATCGTCCAGGACGCCGACCTCGAATACGATCCGGACGAGATCCCGAAGGTCGTCTCTCCCATCATCGAGGGCCGGACGGATGTCGCCTACGGGAGCCGCTTCATGCACGGCCTTCCGAAGGGAATGCCGTTTGCGAACAAGGTGGCGAACGTGATCCTCGTATGGGCGGTGCGCGTCCTGTACCGGTACCGCTTGAGCGACGAGGCGACGTGCTACAAGGCGTTCCGTGCCGGTGTGCTCAAATCGATGAGACTCGAGTGCACGCGTTTCGAGTTCTGCCCCGAAGTCACCGCGAAGGCGCTGCGCGCGGGACACCGGATCGTTGAGACGGAGCTCGTCAATTACCGCCCGAGGACTCAGAGAAAGGGGAAGAAGATTCGCTGGACGGACGGGGTCGAGGCGTTTTTCACGCTTATACGGTACCGGTTCTTGCGGTAAGAGCCGGCCGGATGGCGTTCCGTATCACGTCGGCCGCCAGGATTATGCGGCCCCAAGGGATATCGAGGCTGGCATAGGGAATCTGGTGCAAGTATCGGAGCCTGATGAAGGAGCACAGTGGACAATAACAAGCACATTTCAATCGTTATTCCAGCGTACAATGAAGAAGGATCAATCTCACATACTATAGAACAGATTGATCGTGTTATGAAATCTCAAGACTATGTTTATGAGGTCATTGTTGTGGATGACGGATCTACGGACGGCACGGCTGATAGAGCAAAGGAAAAGGCGTCCGTGAGAATTATTCAACATCCGTACAACAGGGGCTACGGCGCTTCCCTCAAAACCGGCATCAAGAATGCCCGGGGAGGCATAGTTGTGATAATAGACGCCGATGGTACGTACCCGGTCGAGACAATTCCATTGCTGCTGTCGTACATGAAGGAATACGATATGGTGGTCGGGGCACGCACGGGCAAAGATGTGGAGATAGAGTTCATTCGTAGACCGGCAAAATGGGCCCTTTCGAAGCTGGCCAATTATCTCTCCGGCACAAAGATTCCCGATCTGAATTCAGGGCTCAGAGCCTTCAAGAAGGAACTTGCTCTGAAATTTTTCAATATTCTCCCCGATCAATTCTCTTTTACGACTACACTTACCTTGGGAATGATTTGCAGTGGATACACGATCAAATACGAACCCATATCGTACTTTCGGCGCGTTGGGAAATCAAAAATAAGCCCCATAAAGGATACGTCCAATTTTATCTTGCTGATTATACGCACCGTGATGTATTTCAATCCCCTCAAGATCTTTCTTCCCATCAGCCTCTGTATCGCCGCTCTGGGCATCGCGATGTTATACTATGACATATTCGTCATTCGCAACATAGGAGATAAGACGGTATTGCTGTTATCCATGGCACTGTTGATCGGTGCGATTGGCCTATTGTCGGATTTGATAGTAAAGAAGATGGACCAAGCGGGAAAATAGTATGCGTCACAAATGGTTATTCCAGCTTATTGGCGTCTTTATGTTCGTCTACATTCTCTACAAGGTAGACATGACGAACGTTGTCTCCATTCTGTTGGGCGCGCAGTATGCCCTTCTGGCGATCGCCCTGGCCCTTACGTTCGGGTTCGTCGTTTTGAAAGCCTTGCGGTGGAAGTATCTTCTCGCGATGCAGGGGATCGATTACGAGACAAAGGACTGCTTCCTCGCGTACCTCGCGAGCATGTATGTAGGACTTGTCACTCCCGGCCGCCTCGGGGATTTCGTGAAGGTGATCTATCTGAAAACGGACAAGGGCGTCACTCTGGGGCGGGGATTCTCGAGTGTCGTCGCGGATCGACTCTTCGACCTTTTGATATTGATAGCGATGGCCTTCTCGGGCGTCCTCGCATTCGCGCTGACGAGAAATATGCTGATAGTCATTCTCTCTTGGATACTCGTGTTCATGGTGACGGTATTTGTTTTCCTCAATGAACGCTTCGGCAGGCCGATGGTGCGCACGCTGTTCAGGGTATTCATGCCGAAGAAAATGGGCAGTGGCCTCGAAGCGCAGTTCGAAGATTTCTATTCCGGCATCGGGCAACTCAAGAAAATCGCGATATTCGTTCCGCTCCTGCTATCCGTTCTGACGTATCTGGTCCTGTACATACAGTGCTACCTGATCGCGACTGCCCTCGGCATATCCATCACGTTGCTGAACATTGCGTTCTGTATTTCCGCGGCCAATTTGATTTCACTCCTTCCAATAACCATCAGCGGCATCGGCACACGGGATGCGACGCTGATCGCAATGTTCTCGATACTGCATCTGAGCAGGGAGTCGGCGCTTTCATTCTCGATCATGTTTCTGTTCATTTCAAATATCTCGGCATGTGTGATGGGCGCGATAGCATGGTTCCGGAAACCTTTGAAGGTTCGTGTGTGACCGAGAGTATACAGACGGCGTATGTTTGAAGTCGGATTCACATTTTTCAAATTCGCTCTTGCCTTTGCATGTATTCTGATCCTGCCGGGCGTGCTGCTCTTTTATCTGCTATTCGACCGGAGAGAACACGATAGTATCGAGATCATTCCCGTGGGGATGGTGTTCAGTATCGCGCTCTTGTCGGTTGCCGGAATCGCGCTCTATCTGATCGGCCTGAACGTGAACGCTCTGTTGCTGCTGCTGCCTGTGCTGTTACTCGTGCTCGTTACCCTCAACATCGCAAAGTGGAGACGGAACGCTCATACGCTTTCGACAAACAGGGAAGTACGCGGAAACGCAAAAACAGGAAGCCCGACCGGGGGGATGGCGGTCACCCGCAGCATTTGGGTTCTGCTGCTCTGTGCTGCCGCGCTGATGCTGTACCGCGGAGGCATATCTGTATGGTCCTCCGACGCGTATGATCATGTGGGAACCATCAGGGAGATTGTGGAGAAGCGTGAGATACTGCCCGGGGACGGGTTCTATGGTGGAGAGCAACGCTTGGGGCCGGATCCCCGGAAGGGGCTTTTTCACACATGCCTTGCAATGATATCCATAATCACGCGGATAGAGCCATTTCAGATCTGGCTTTGGCTCCCGGTGTTCCTCCTTCCGATTCTTCTGTGCGGCTATATAGCCTTTACCGGTAGTCTGTTCAAGAGCAGGAATATTGCGCTCATGTCGTCGGTGCTGTTCATTATCTGCTTTGGCGGATTGGACAGAAGCAATTTGCGAATGGTGGGATATCCCTTGTTCGCAGCTTTTCAGTTTTACCTAATTGCTCTGTTTTTCATGTTCAGGTATCTGGAAGACCGCCGGGCGAGGTTTCTTTTTGCGGGTGCCTTTGTCGGGTGCATGATTGCCGTCGTGCACATTTACTACTTTTTTCAGTTCGTTTTGGCAGTTGCCTGCTTCTTTATCTTCTCTTGCCTCTTCAGAAGGGAGGATAGAAGATCAATAGTCGCCATTGCCAAGTTGGGATTGATCACTCTCGCCCTTTCCGTGCCTCTGTTGGTCTTGCGATACAAACTCTCATATGCGATTGCGAATCCATATGATTTGCAGCCGAGACATCTCCTGTTCATCACAGATAAGATCTATATCTCGAACCCCTTGGAGGCATGGAAGATTCTGGGACCTATTGGAATACTGGCATTCGGGGCTATTCCCTTTCTCTTCAGAAGGGCGAAAGCGAACGCCGGAATACTATTCCTGTTTTCCGCCATGGTCACCACGCCTCTGATCATATTGAATCCCCTGGCCGTGGAGGTCTTGGGACGCGTCATGACGTATGGGCTCGTGAGAAGGATCGCCCTCTATGCGCCATACATCCCGGTTACGGGATATTGCGTCTACCAAGTGGTGTGTTCTCTGCGCGGCGGGATGCTCGCAAGAAGAGATAGCCTGAAGGCTCTGGCATTTCTTTCTTTGTTTCTTGTACTGCTCATTCCCTATGCAAAAGGATTCGTGGACGAGTACAGCCCAGCATCGATTGAATTCGAGCGAAAGCATAGCTATCTGCCCTGGCGAGACGCGTTGACATTCATGCAGGAGCAAATAGTGCAGCCGAGCGTGATACTCAGTGATCCCTTGACGAGCTTCAGTATTCCGGCTTTCACGAGGCACAATATCGTCGCCGTGCTCGTCGGCCATTCGTCCCCGCAGGACGCTCAGAATATTAATAGGGTGGTGGGAACTGCCGATGTTCTGAATCCGAATGTTGACATGGAAAGAACGACTGCAGTATTGAAGAAATATCATGTGCAATATATAGTCGTTAACCAAACCTTTACGTCGCCGCTCTATGAGAGTTATTGGTCTATTGATCCAAATAATTACGAAGCAACTCGGTCCAAGTTTGAATCTCATCCGGATCTATTCGAGAACGTTTACGAGAAGAACAGAGTGTATATCTATGAGTATCATCCTGGAAATGATAGGGTGAAAGTGGAGACTGGAAAACCTCTTTCATTGCCATTTAGGCTTGAACGTGAACCACAAATGCAGGAGGTGGTGAATGCCGTATTTGGTGATCAATTTGTGCTGATGGGAGTTTCATTAGACAAGGAGATTGTGAGGCGCGGAGATAGTCTAAAGATAGACTGCTATTGGAAATGCAACAAGCAAGACAGTGCCATTAACTATTATAAGATATTTGTACGGTTTGACACTGAATACAAGAAGAGCATCTTATATAGCAAGCACTTCAGCAAGATATACAGGATCATTCTGCAACGCATGACGGGTACGCGTTATCGTTTTCGCTCGGAGCACAATCCGGTGAATGGCAGCTATCCCCCAAGGTTATGGCGAAAAGGAGATATAATAGAAGATGAGTGTGAGGTCATAGTTCCTTCTGATGTAACCAAGGGAATATATGATATACGGATCAATCTCTTGAGTCTTCCCTTCAGCCCCAACTATTCGCTGAGGGATCTCTTTTCCGATGAAGATGTCTATGCGGGAGAAAGAGTGGGAAGGATCATAGTAGAGTAGAGGCATATGATGATGAACAGGAAATATGCGAAAGGTTTTTGCACGAATTCGCCGAGTGGCCGGACGGCGAGGGATCGAGACAGTCTTCACGATGGCGAGGCGTCATTTCCCGTTTTGAGATTCGATCGGATGATGTTTCGCGTCGCGGCGATCATGCCGAAGAAGAACCACACGAAGTAGATGTAGATAGTGCTGCGCAGGTAGTCGACCTTGATCTGATCGATGATGAAGATGACGAGCGTAACGTGGAGCACCTTGATAAACGCCTCGGGGAAGGAGTCGTGCACGAGGGAGCTCCGGAATCCGATGGACGACGCCAGCATGAGGCGCACGAGCAGAAAGATAAACGCGAAGAGCCCGAAAATACCCGTGATGTTGAAGTAGAAGAGGTAAACGTTGTGCGGCCAGAACCCCGCCTCGATTCCTTTTGAGAAATCCCATCCGGGGCCGTTGCCGATGAAAGGATGTTCGAGCCCCCTCCGGAGGGCGCCTCCCCAGGCTTCGATGCGCGTGTCGGGGATGATGCCCTTCTCGAAGGTCGTCGCGACCATCCTGCCGAAAAGCGATCCCGAAATCGTGTACTGCGCGACAAGGGTATCGATGATGAAGATGAGTGCGACAAACGCGCCCCCGATCATGATGAGCCGCGTAAAATTGAGATCGCGCCTCGATAGATAGGCCATGTAGACCAGGCCGATCGTGAGGCTGATGAACGCCCCGCGCGTTATCGTCGTGAAGAGCATCACGATGTCCGCGATGAGCAGGAGCGTGAACATGATCCGTGTGAGAAGCCTGCGCGCGCGGATGCTCATGAAGAGGATAATAGGGACGTTCATGGCGAAGAATTCGGCGTTCAATTCGTAATCTTGGAACGCACCCTTCATCCTGACGTCTTTCATGACGAGCTGGAGCTCGCGTTGGGCGGTGTAGAGCCATCCCGGGATAAGCACCTTTCCCGGAAACAGCAGCTCGAACAGGGTAAAGAGCATGATGAGGGCGCACGTGATCATCGAGATCCTGACCGTCGTGTGGAGCTTCTTCTCGTCGGTCACGAAGTTGACGATCATGTAGAAGAAGAGAATCGCGGCGAAGAAATTGACCGTGTAAATCAATCCGACGCTTATAAGCCATGAGCTTCCTTCGATGTTGTAGAAGGATATGATGTACGACAGCACCATGAGGATAATGGGAAGGTTGAACTGTTTGTCGAAGCGGAGCGTGCTCTTGCGCGCCGAGACTCTGATGAGGTAGATGATGAAGACAATGACAACGAAGACGAAGGTTGAGTGGCCCACCGATATTGCGAACGGGAACGGGTAGATGATGAGGATGAGCCAGAGCGCGCTCAGGGTCGAGAAGTTCCAGATGAGATAGATGAGGATGAACCCGCCGATCGTTTCCAAGATGCGCTTCGTCGGGTCAGCGATCTGACTGCCGATGAGGGCGCCCGCCGCGGCGACGAACGCGATGATCCCGAGCTTCGAGAAAGAAAGCTTCATTCTCATACGAGATAGAGCTCCCGCTGGGGTTGGGAGAGGAATTCTCCCCCGTCCGAATGAACGACGACGATCTCTTCCATCGTCGCGACGCCATAGCCGGGAATAACAATGCGCGGCTCGAGGGTGTAGACTTGCCCTTCCTCGATCTTGAGGTGTGGGAGGTTCCCGTACCGTTCCCATTCCGGGCAGAGGAGACCCGCCCCGTCGTGGGCATGGCGGCCGACCTGATGCCCGAGGGCGTGCGGAAACTCCTTGTATCCTCGATCTGTGATGTAGGTGCGGGCGAGGGTATCGACCGCTCCCCCTTCCATGCCGGGCCTGATTTTTTCGGCGGCGAGCGCGATTGAATCGCGGATCGTTTCGAAGGCCTTGAGGACCTCCGCCGGCGCCTTTTTCTCCCCAGCCTTGCGGAAATACCACGTGCGCTGGAGGTCGGAGACGTATCCCTCGACCTTGACGCCGAAGTCGATGTTGAGGACATGCCCCTTTTCGATCACGCGGTCCGTGGGGCCCGCGTGGGCGCCCGCCGACTCGGGGCCCGTGAACACGGAGGGGCAGAGCTCGCGTTCCCATGCCGTCTCGACGCCGCGGCGGTCCACTTCCTTCAGTATGTAAGAGGCGACGTCCTTTTCGGTGAGCCCCGGTTTTATGATCAGAGAGACGGCGGCGAAAATCTCCTCGGCGAGCTCGACGGCGGCGTGGATCCGCCGGATCTCCTCGGGACTCTTCCGCCCGCGGAGCTTCGAGATGATATTTTCTGAGCTCACGAGCCGACTCGCGAAGGGCGTTCCTTCGAGGTATCTCATGAGGCTGAGATAGAGGCCGTGGCTCAGGCCGTCCGCGAGGCAGGTGTTTTCAGAAAAATTGACGGCGATCGAGCGGGGGGCAAATCGCGTGAGTTGCTCAACGAGCGGTTCCTTGATCGATTTCGTATAGCCTATGACCTCGTATCCGCCCGTTTCGCGAATTCTCGTCTCGTCGAGGCTTCCCACAATCGCCACGGCTTTTCCATCGGCGGGGATCATGAACGCCGAATGCCATGTGCAGTTCGCCCCGAGAATGAGATCGAGCGACGGGTCCCCTGTGACCTCGCTCTCCCGCACAAAGGTGAGCCAGAGGTCGATTCCCTCTTCCTTGAGGATTCCCGAAGCCTGTTCGATTTTTTCCTTGATCATCGCGATCAATTCCTTTCCAGAATGGATATTCACGTACACCGAACAAAGTATACGCGGCCCCCGGCGTTTTGATAAACCAATTCGAACCAATCCGGGCGTTCATCGAGCGCCGAGCGCGCATGAGGCATCATGTCGAGATCCTCCTGCCAGAGCAATACATAGACCGCGCTCTCGATGTCCTTGAGTGCCTTGATATCTTCCGGCGTCGGCTCGGTTCCGGAGAGGAACTTATCCTGTATTGATTTGTAAAGTCTGATTTTTATGTTGTCGTAACCGAAGACCGTGATCGTCTGGGGATCGGGATAGAAATCACGGCGGTGTGCGTACACAGGCATCAGATTGCATATGCTGCTTTCGATCACTACAGAGTTCGGCGGTGTATGCTCCGCTATCCATGCATAGATGAGGCGATCATCCGCGGTGACGTTGTATCGCCTCTCCTCGACACGGTTCTTCGGCTTGTCGAGGATGAAGCCACGATACGTAAGAACCGGAGGTACAAGGAAGAGGATCGCCGTCCATGTCACGAGGAGCATCCGCCGCCGTCCGCGCGCCGCTTCGATTCCGTCGAGGATCTTCCAGACGATCGGCGGGAACAGGATGTAGAAGAGGAAGAACACGAGTTTCGATTCGTTTCCTACTGCGAGATCGATGAAAATATTGCAGACCGCGAGCGCGATCAACCATGTAGCGAGGATCGCGAGAGACTCGGTCTTGCATGAGAAGATCTCGCGCAGGGCTTTGCCCGCGGGGCGGAAAAGGATCGCGAGCGGCAATGCGATCGTGACGATATTCCGGATGCCGAAGTGCACAAAGGAGCCCAGGGAACTCCCCGTGTCGCTTCCCGCCATAACGGAGGATACATAGGGATAGGCCGCGATGCAGGCGAGAATCGCGGTGCCGGGAAGAACGAGACCGTGAAAGATCGGAATGTCACGCCGGTGCCTGATAAATCGGCCGAGCATGAGGAGCAGGCCCGACCCTATGACGGACAGGACAAGCGCCACGCCGACGACCACGTGGAAAAGGAGCGATCCGAGCATCAAGAGGAATGAGATCGCAAACGGCTTGAAGGCGAAGCGCCTCTCGAAACCGATCGAAAGCGCGACGATTAATACGAGGAGCACGAAATTGAGCGAGAATGCGAACGCCGTAATGATGATGAATTTGTCGACGACGTTTATCATCCACGTGCCGACAGGGGGCATGTCCTCGAACGGAGTCAGGAAGTGGATCACATTCATGCTGTTGACATCGATTTCTCTGAGGAGACTGACCAGATTGTTCCATCCATGCTGTTCACCGGCCAGCGCCCTGAGAAGCCCGAGCGGCCACAATATCCATGAAGCCGATGCAAGCCCCGCTACCGCAAAGATTGGCGTTGCGATGAGGTCTCGCCGTCTGGGCGAGAAAAACGAAGTGAGCCGGAAAACGAGATACGGAAATGCGAACGCGGCCATGACACTGAAAAGGGCAAGCGCCGGAAGGATGTTGAGACCGGTTAACGCTCCGCTCGCGGCGATGAAGAGATGATAGATCCACATGTAGCGGATCGGGACGTCGGGAAGAAGCGGCTCCTTCGGAGGAATGCCTCGGTCGACGATTTCATTCACGACCGATATGTGATACCACGCATCGGAGCGTATGAGGAGAAACCGGTTGGCCAGGAAGGCGGCGAGCATCGCTCCGCTGAAAAGCACGCAGGTATAAATGATCGCGCGGGTCGGGACCGGAACGCCTTGGCCCCCCGCGCGCGTTTCTCTGATGAGGCCGAGAGCCAGGAGCGCGAGAAGCGTGAAGGAGGAAGCCCGCACCGCTCCGTTCAGCGAGCTTCCGGTCGCGTGGAAGGCCAGCACGAGCAGGGCAAGAATTATCGGGGATAGGGTGATGGAGACAAATACATCGTCGAGGACGAGTCTCTCGCGCTCTCCGAGAAGGACGAGAAAAACGAATCCGGGTAGAACGTATGCGAGAAGGGTGCCGGCGACGAGTTGCACCGCGGCGGGGGGCGCAAGAACCAGCATTATACCGCTCGCGAAGAGAGCGGCGAAAAGAGTTCCTTTCAAGATTGGCAACCGCATACAACTTCATAGGATATCGCAAATCGTGTGCCACAACAACATTATTCGGGCCGAGAACGGCGATGCCGGATTCCAGAGGCTCATTCCCGATATTGCGTTGCCTGATGAAAACGGGTATAATTTCCCCGCGCAATGGATAGAAAACTTGTTCAAGAGATCCGTAAGAATGTGACTGGAATCGTCCTTCCCGGAGAGCCTTTGGCACGTCATACGACATACCGTGTCGGGGGGAAGGCAGGGGTTCTGGTGTGCCCGCGGGATGCCGATGATGCCGCCCATATATACTCCTTCGTGAAGCGCGAGGGTGTGGCGTGCACCGTCATCGGGGGGGGCTCGAACGTCATTGCACCCGATGAGGGGATTGACGGAGTCGTGATAAAGACGATGTCCGCATCGGCCCGGATCTTCTTTCTTGGCGGCGGCAGGGTGCGGGCCGATGCGGGCGTGCCGTTTCTCGACCTTGTGCGCGCGACTTCGGCGCGAGGGCTCTCCGGTCTCGAGCCGCTCGCAGGAATTCCCGGGACTGTCGGCGGCGCGGTGGTGATGAACGCGGGCACGCGCGACGTGGACACCGCGCAGTTGCTAAGCCGGGTCGATGTGCTTACCATTCCGGGTCGGAGACGGACGCTGGCGACCGCGGAATGCGCCTTCGGGTACCGGCGAAGCGTCTTTTCCGGGACCGGCTGGTTCATTCTCGGCGCCGAATTCAAGCTCGGACGCGGCTACGCAATCGCGAGCATGAGGATGATAGACGCATTTCTCAAGGAACGTGGGAGCAGATACCCGCTCGATCTCCCGAGCGCCGGGAGCGTCTTCAGGAGACCGCACGGCGATTATGCCGGACGCCTCATCGAGGAGGCCGGCTGCAAGGGGATGCGTGTCGGAGACGCAGAGGTGAGCGGACTCCACGCGAACTTCATCGTGAACCGTGGGGCTGCGAGGGCGAGCGACATTATGGCGCTCATCTCGGCGATTCGAGCACGAGTCTTCGAGAAGAGCGGTGTCTATCTCGAACTTGAGCAGATTCCTATCTCGTGACCGCTTAATCGGCGGGAAGGTGCTCTCTCGCCGTCTCGTCAAAGCCGCGGCATCCGGGGGACCGTCAAGGAGGGCATGTACGCCATGCGAAACGTCGTCGATTCATACCCCCTTTCCCCACTGCAGGAAGGAATGCTTTTCAACGCGCTTTACGCGCCGCACTCGGGCGTCGATATAACGCAGATCATATGCCGGATGCACCATACGTTCGAGACCACGGCGTTCCGGCGCGCGTGGAACAGGGTCGTGGCGCGGCACACGATCCTGAGAACGGCCTTCCGCTGGGAGGGACTCCAGGAGCCGGTCCAAGACGTATATGAGGCGGTCGATCTCGAGTTTGACGTGCAGGACATCCGCGGATTGTCCCCCGCGGAGCAGAACGAGCGCCTCGAGGCTCATCTCGCGGCGGATCGCCACCGTGGATTCGATATCTCGAAGCCGCCCCTTATCCGAGTCGCCGTGCTTCTCGCCTCGGAACATGAAACGATCCTCGTCTGGCCGCTCCACCATCTGCTTCTCGACGCCTTCTCATGTGCGATGATTCTCAAGGAGGTTTTTGCATTCTACGAGGCGTCGATCGAAGGCAAGGACGTGGATCTTGATTCGCCGAGACCGTACCGGGCCTACATCGATTGGTTGCAGCGGCAGGACCTGGCGGCCGCGGAAAGATTCTGGCGTGAGTTCCTCAAGGGTTACACGAACCCCGTTTCGCTCTCGGTCGCGCACGATCCGCGGAATCTCCCGAAGGGCGCGGGAAAGTACGGCAAGCGCGATATCGTTCTGCCGCAGGGTCTCAGACCCGCGCTAAAAGCATACGCGAAGGAGAACGGCTTCACCCTTTACACATGCTTTCAGGCGGCGTGGGCCATCATCCTGAGCCGGTATAGCGGTTCACCGGACGTCGTATGGGCGGCGGTGCGGGGATGCCGCGGGGTGCCCATCGAGGGCGCCGATTCGATTATCGGAATGTTCATCAATACGCTCCCCGTCCGCGCCAGGATGGATGAAAGGCAGTCGCTCGTCTCATTTCTAAAGGGGCTCCGCGAGCAGCACATCTCGACTCGCGCCTTCGAGCACAGCCCCCTCGCGAGGATTCAGCGCTGGAGCGAGGTGCCGCCGGCGATGCCCCTCTTCGAGAGTCTTATGAACTACGAGAGCCTTCCGTGGAACGCGCTTCTCGACTCCTTCGGCGGCGATTTTCTCAAGCGTCAGTGGGACGTGAGGCACCAAACTAATATTCCAATAGGTCTCGACGTCTACGAGCAGCCGGAGCTTCGCATCGTCGTCGACTACGACGCCGGCCTTTTCGACGGCGCGGCGATGGACACGATGCTCGTCCACTTCCGGACGCTCCTCGAGGGGTTCGCCGCGAATCCTCACCGCGCCGTTGGGGAGTTCCCGATGCTCACCGGTCCGGAACGTACCATGATCGTCGTCGACTGGAACAGGACGGAAGCCGACTACCCCCGCGGAAAAACGATCCACGCACTCTTCGAGGAGCAGGTCGCCCGCACCCCCGAGGGTACCGCCGTCGCGCTCGGCGAAAGGCGACTCACGTACCGCGAGCTCAACGAGCGTGCGAACAAGCTCGCGCGCTATCTCGGGAAGCGGGGAGTCGGTCCCGGCACGCCCGTCGCCGTCTACATGGATCGCACCGTCGAAATGGTGGTCGCCCTCGCCGGAACGCTCAAGGCCGGGGGCGCATACGTTCCAATGGACCCCTCGTACCCGCGGGAGCGCCTCGAATTTATGCTCGAGGACACGCACGCGCCGGTGCTCCTTACGGAGGAAAAGTTCCTTGCCACCCTTCCCGGGCACGGGGCGCATGCGATACGTCTCGATGCGGACTGGGAGACGGTCGCCGGCGAGCGAGGGGATAATCCCGAGAGCGGCGTCGGGGCCGATGACTGCGCGTACATCATATATACGTCGGGCTCTACGGGAAAACCGAAGGGCGTCTGCTGCAAGCACAAGAGCGTGCTCAACCTCTTCGCCGATTTCGCGCGGCGCGTTCCGATAGCTCCGGGTGATCGCTGCAGCTTGTGGACGAGCGTGAGCTTCGACGTTTCGGTCTACGAGATATTCTCGGCGCTCACGGCGGGAGGCGCCTTGCACATCGCGTCCGACGCCATCCGTTTCGACAGCGGCACCTATTTCGAATGGTTGAGCGAGAACTGCATTTCGAGCGCGTACGTGCCGCCACTCATGCTCGACGATCTGCTGACGTGGATCGAAAAGAACCCGGGAAGACTCGGATTGAAGAGGCTCCTCGTCGGCGTGGAGCCGATCGACGAGAAGCTCCTCGCCGCGATCATGGCTCGTGTGCCGGGGCTCGCCATCATCAATGGATACGGCCCGACCGAAACGACGATATGCTCGACCCTCTTCGACGTCCACCCCGAAACGGCGCGTGACCGGATTACGCCGATTGGCAGGCCGGTGCAGAATTCAAGGATATATATTCTCGATCCGTTCCTGCGCCCCGTTCCTCCTGGAGTTCGCGGGGAGATCTACATCGGTGGAGAGGGGCTCGCGCGCGGCTACCTCAATCGCCCTGAGCTCACCGCGGAGCGCTTTGTTCCCGATCCATTCAGTGAAGCCTCAGACCGGCGACTCTATAAAACGGGGGATACGGCGCGCTATCTCGCGGACGGTACAATCGAGTTCATTGGGCGCGTCGATTACCAGGTTAAGGTGCGTGGGTTCCGTGTGGAACCTGGCGAGGTGGAAGCTGTCCTCGGGCAGCATCCTTCGGTCAAGGATTCCGTCGTTATTGCCAAGAGCGACCGGACGGGAACGAAACGGCTCATCGCATATGTTGTAGCGAACGAAAAGAAAATCAGCTTGGTCTCTGATCTCAGATCATTTCTCAAGGACACGCTCCCCGACTACATGGTTCCAGCGGGGTTCGTAATCATGGAATCATTCCCGCTCACTCCGAACGGCAAGCTCGACAGGGACGCGCTCCCTGAGCCGGAGATATCGAGGGCCGATCTCCAGGGCACGTATGTTGCCCCGCGCGACGAAATCGAGATACATCTGTCGCAGATCTGGGAAAAGGTCATGGGTGTCAACCCGATCGGTGTCAATGACAGCTTCTTTGATCTTGGAGGGCATTCTCTTCTGGCCGTGCGTCTCTTTGCCGAGATTACGAAGGCGTTTGGGACGAACATCCCGCTCGCCGCGATCTTCCAGTCGCCGACGATCGGGGAGATCGCCTCGATGATACGGGGGGAAGGGCTTGCACGGTCGGGAGAGTCCCTCATCGCGATCCAGCCCAAGGGTACGAAGCCCCCGGTCTTCTTCGTGCATGCATACGGGGGAGGAGTGTTCTTCTATCGCGAGCTTTCCGATAACCTCGGAACGGACCAGCCCTTCTACGGGCTTCAAGCGGTCGGCCTCGACGGCAAGCGGCCGCCCCATTCGAGGGTTCAGGACATGGCGGCCTATTACATCGAGGAGATGAGAAAGGTCCAGCCGGAGGGTCCCTATTATATCGGCGGCAGGTGTCTCGGCGCGTATGTCGCTCTTGAGATGGCGAATCTGCTCCATGCCCGCGGGGATGTGGTCGGTCTCCTATGTATTCTCGATAGTTACTGGGTGCCCCGGGAGTCTGAAAGGGGGCGGATGAGAATTCTCGGTCACCTGAAGAACATCTCCGAGCGCGGCTTTAAGGAGAAATTCGAATACATAAAGGAGTATTCAGGCTACCGGCTCATTAAGACGAAGTTCTGGCTCGCGAAGCTTGTGAGCTTGCTGATCTTCAAGCTGGGGCGCCCCATCCCTTCGTTCATGAGGGATTTTTATGTTAATGTGTATATACCCGAGGTGAACCTGCGAGCCGAGAGAGCCTATTCACCCGCGATATACCCGGGGATCATCACCTTTTTCCAGGCGACCGCCGAGATCGACCGGGATCCCCGGATGTTCTGGGGAAGGTTGACGTCGGAGGGGCTCGACGTCCGGATGGTGCCTGCAACCCACAAGGATATCCTCGTGGATCCGAATGTCCGGACGCTCGCGGAGAAGCTCGCCAGCGCGCTCGAAAAGGTTCGCACCAAGGTCTGACAACGTGGTGATGCAATGAGCCAGGAACAGTCGCGACTCCTCGCACGGGGGCCTCTCGAGATCCGTGCAGAGGAAGCGCATGTGTGGAGTGCTTCGCTCGATCTCGATGAAAATGCAATTCCCCCCCTCGAGAGCGTACTATCGCTCGACGAACGAGAGAGGGCCGGGCGGTTTTTCTTCGCTCTCCATAGAAAACGGTTCGTCGCCGCGCGGGGAATTCTGCGCACGATTCTATCGCGGTACGCGGCGACGGATCCCGCCGAAATTATTCTCTCGTACGGCGATCATGGAAAGCCTTTCCTGTCCTCGTTGCGCGGTTCGGCCGAGATCCAGTTTAATGTATCGCATGCCGGCGACCTCGCGCTTTTCGCCGTGACGAGGGGACGCGGGATCGGGGTCGATATCGAGTCGATCGGAACGCGCCCGTACAATGCGGAGGCCGTTCGCCGGTTCTTCTCGCCGCACGAAGAGAGTGTGCTCCGCTCGACACCTGAGGCCGAGCGCGCGAAGATGTTCGTTGTCTTCTGGACGCGCAAGGAGGCATGCATAAAGGCGAGTGGTCTCGGACTCTCATTTCCACTGGCGTCATTCGACGTCTCGACGGATGCGAAAGAGCCTCGCGTTATCGATTCCGCCGGGGAGAGCAGGCGCTCGTGGACTCTTATCGATATCGAGACCGCTCCCGGCTGCGCCGCGGCCTGCGCCGTCGAGAGCGTCGGATTGCACGTCATTCGCCGGGAATTCCGCTTCTAGCGTCAGTGCGGTCGAGCGCTCTTCTCGCCGATCCGGGCTCTCGCATCCCGCAATCTGCTCTCCAGCTTGTCCACGAGAAGCTCCACCTCGTCAATCTTGAGCCGCCGCATCGCGACGTAGTAGACGACGAGGTACAGGATCGAGAACGACACCGCCCGGACGACGGGGTCGAGGTTGACCCACATACCCGCGACGAGAACGGGAAGGGGGAGCACGGCGCAGCAGAGGATGGTGAAGATCTTTCTCCACAGAAAGAGGCTTCGCAGGGGGATGCGGTAGAAATGGAGAATTCTGCTTCCCAGGTACGCGGCGGTGGTCAATTCGGCGAGAACGAACGCGAGCGCCGGCGTGATGAAACCCATCGGCCGGTACAGGAGGAGGATGAATCCGACATTGATCGAGAGATCGAGGACGCTTCCGAATATGAAGTACTTGTTCTGATTTATCGCGCGGAGCGGCGTACCCATTTCGAAGCACTGGATGACCATCAACGTGAGATAGATTCTGAAAAGGGGTGCGGCCGCGAGATAGTCAGCGGTGAAGAGCGTTTCGATGAAGGTGCGCGCGTAGCAGAAGAACACGGCGTAGACGGGTAACACCATGGCGCAGAATATGACGTTTGCCCGGCGCCACAGCTGGAGTCTCTCCGCGTCACCGATCTGCGCCATCTCCGGGAATAGCACGTCCATGACGCTCGACCGCACGATATTGATGATCGGAATCTGCTTCCCGCCGATCGTGTAGATCGCGAGACTCTCCACCCCCATTTTGATCTTGATGACGAGATAGGCAAGTTGGTTGTTGACAAGGGCGAGCACGCTGGCCGAACCGAGCGGGAGGATGAATTTGAGCTGCTCCCTGAGCAGCGCGCGATCGAGGCGCCTCGTCAGCACCCCGCGGAGCATCGTGAACACGAAAAGACACTTGACGCATTCCACGGCGATCAGCGTTCGAATGACGGTCATGACGTCGCGGCTGATGTAGGCGGAGATGATGAGGGCGGCGGTCCGCACGACAACTCGCCCCGAGGAGTAGTAAAGGACGTAATCAGTTCGCTTCTTTCCGAGCCAATAGTTCTCGAAGAATTCGAAATTGAGGAGGAAGAGGACGTACACGATGACGGGGACGACAAAATCGAAGCTGATCTTGGCGAAAATAAGTCCCCTGAGGATATAGACAGCGATCAATCCGACGGAGCTCGCGATAAAGACGAGAAACGCGGTGTGGGTGACGCTCTGCCTCTCGCGATCGGGATACTTCGGGATGAAGTATATCAAGTTCGTGTTGATCGTGAATTCGATGACACCCCCGATCAATGTCGCATAGAGGATGAATTCGTTGTACTGCCCGACCATGTACTTGTTGAAGATCCGCACGAGAAAAATCGGGGAGAGAAGCATAACGCCGTAGTTCATCACCCTGCAGAAGATGAGAACGGTCGCCCGTTTTGTGAGAGATGCCATGTCGTTACCTCACCCGTATGGTGGCCACCGCATCCCCGCGGTAGAAATCGTTGTCGGTAAGGATATCCTTGAGAACGTAGTTCGGATACTGCGGCCGATCCGCCATCTTGAGGAACATGGTATAGGTACCGGGGGAAACGTCGCGCGGAATCACGGCGGACACGTGGTCATACACCTCGCGGAACAGCGGCCAGGTATCCGGCGGAACGATTCCCCCGAGCGGCTGGAAATCGACCCTGAAGCGATAGCGGCGCCCCAGGGTCCGTTCGATGATTTTCCGGTACGGCTTGCCCCATGACTGACGGTACAGGGCGTTTTTCGGGAAATCGGTTTCGAACCGGAGGTACGCGACATAGCTCAAAAGGGGGCAGGTCTTCGTCGCGACCCATGTGATATCGACACCGACAGTATCGCCGGGCGCGGCTTCGGTTCGATCAAGCAGCGCCTCTTTGATGCGGATTCCCGGGATGCCCGAGGAGGTCAGAAGGATCGCCGTCTCGGCATCGAGAGAATCGCCGACGAAGGGGAGGTGCTCCGACTCTCCCTCGATCTCCGTGCATGTGGGACAGACCACGAGCTTCGCCATGGTTATCCCGTCGCGTTCGTACAGTATTCTGAACGGGCTCGTCGGCGCGTGGATCCTTCGGGAGAGCGCGAGCGCTCCGTCTCGATCGGGTTTCCAGTACATCGTCCCGACGTACGCGGAAATCCTCCCGTTTATGACGAGGTACCCGGCACCGTAGGTATCGAGGATTCTCCGAATCTCGGTCATCGAAACGTCCGGACGGAAAAGCCTCCTGCAGTCGCTGATGCGATCCACCGAGGTCGAGTCGTTCGGAGTCGAGTGCTGGTCGAAGGGACAGATCGCGTAGTCGTCGGTAAAGGCCGGTATGCCGAAGCTCGTGACGGGGTCCGATGCGATGGCGCTTCCGCGCGGACAGTTCTGATTGATGAATTCGAAGAGATCGCCGATGTTCCGGTAGCTTTCGGCCCGCAGGCGGCTCGAGACCGCTTCGCCGTATGCAAAGCCCGACGCGGTCTTCACGAGCGGAAGAGCGAGGAGAACGGCCGCGGCGGCAGTTCCGAGAACCGCATGAAGGCGTCCGAGCTCGGGATTTCTTCCCCGCAGCTTCTTCCAAAGCTCCCCGAGGAGATATGCGCACACGATCATTGAAGGCACCGCGAACTCGAACCGCAGAAGAAGGTACGACATTTTCTCGAGCAGGAGCGGATACCAGAGCGGGATGAAGAGCAGGACGTATACGGCCATGATTCCGTGAAAGAGGAACTTCAGGTTTCTCTCGAGACGGGCGCGCTTCCATAGGATGAACACGGAAGCGAGCGCGAGAGCGCCGAGTGGCCCGGCCGCTTGAAAGAACACAAGCGGGTTCATGACGTAGAGATGCTTCGTGAGGAAGAGCGCCCCCTGGACCTGCGTATGAAGGGGATTATTCGGCGCGTAATCTCTGAGGTAGCGAAAGACAATGTATGGCAGGTTCGGGAGGACCCCCGCGGCCAGGAGGAGAGGGATTCTCCTCGTCAGCAGGATGCGGCGCTCGTCCTTCGCCGCCGTGACGAAGCTCGAGAACGAGAACACCGCGATGATGAACATCGCCGCCGCGAAGTGCATGATGTGGGTCCACGTCGCGGCGAGGAGCGAGAGGGAGATGAGCACGAGGTATCCGGGGCGGGCCGCCGTGAGATAAAGGGTTATGAAGGCAAACGCGAGGACATAGAACGACTTACCGAAAGAATATCCGCCTGCATTGTAAATGAGTTGATTCCCTGAGAGACCTCCCTCGTAACAGAGCACCAAGAGAATGGCGGCGGCGAGGCCGATCGCGGCGCTCCTGAAAATCAAGAGCGCCGCACAGTATACCGATATCACGAGGAATAAAGATCCGATAAGCGATATTAAGGGCCAGATCGTGGCGACGTCCGGGGTAGCGGTGAGCGAATTGATCGCGCCCCACAGAGCGTGAATCATGCCCTTTCTGATGTCCCTCGTGAGAGCGCCACTCTCCGCGTAGTAGAAGCGCTCGGGGAAGACATGGTGCGTGGTCGATATCGTTCGTATGTAGGCGATGTGGTCGGGGGAATCGGAGGTATAGGCCAGGGGATCCCCCGTTTTCAGGATCAGCACCCCGATGACTGCGATGAGCGCCGCAAGGAGGATGGGTACTGCCTTCCGGGGCCGTCGGCGCGCCGGTTCCGCGTTGATTTCCGCCGCGTCGCGCGCCGAGGGTCTCCAGAGCGAGAGGAGAACGACGATCGCGGGGATGATGATCCGTATGAGCCTGATGTCTCCGCCAGCGAGGGCGATGAAGAACAGGATGATGAATGCGAGCGCCGTTCCGCAGACGAACGATGAGGCTGCGAGGAGCATGCCCCGCGTCCACGGCACGAGCCGCTGCGAGATCAGCCAGCCGGGGAGCATCACGAGATACAGGAAGAAGAGAGCGAAGAGAATGCGATGGAAGGGCGCAAGCGCCGGGAAAAAGCTCAGTATGACGAATAGCGCCGTCGCCGCAATAGTCGCGATGCGTCCGAGTTTTTTTCTTGCCATAGTTTCATTCCGGTTGATGGCGTTTCGAACAAATCTATCGTGTGGCGCGTATCTTGTGAACAATTAAATGCGGCGCGCGTTAATATTGTCGCGGCATCCTAAAGGCACCCCGGAGTAATCAGTTGACACGTCTCCCGCATCTCCTGTAGACCTTCGTACCATACGACATTGGCCTTGAGATTCCACCCGGATCCCTTCAAGGAGGAATCATGGAAGAAAAGAGAGAGGCGCAGAGACTTCCGGCGAATGCGTACAAGCCGCTCGGGCCGGGCGAGACGTACCGGCCGTATGTTCCGGCGGGCTCGCTGATCCCCGAGATCACGGTCCGCTCGGTCGCCTTCGGTATCCTCATGACGGTCATCTTCACCGCGGCGGCCGCGTACCTCGGACTCAAGATCGGCCAGGTCTTCGAGGCGGCGATCCCTATCGCGATCCTCGCCGTCGGGATGGCGGGCATCTTTGCTCGCCGGAGCACGATTTCGGAGAACGTGATCATCCAATCGATCGGCTCGGCGTCGGGAGTCGTCGTCGCCGGGATGATCTTCACGCTTCCGGCGCTCTTCATCCTCGAGCTCCCCGTTAGATTCTACCAGACCTTCCTGGCGGCCCTCCTCGGCGGATTCCTCGGGATTCTCTTCATCATTCCGCTCCGCCGCCATTTCGTTAAGGAGCAGCACGGCCTCTTGCCCTTCCCCGAGGGAACGGCGATCGCCGAGGTGCTCGTGACGGGGGAGGGAGGAGGAGAGCAGGCGAAGGTGCTCATCAAGGCCGCCGTGATCGGCGGGCTCTACGATTTCTGCGTGGCCACGTTCGGTCTCTGGCGCGAGGTCGTCTCGACGCGCGTCGTGCCGGCGCTCGCCACGGTCGCCGACAAGGCGAAGCTCGTCGTCAAGATCAACGCCGGCGCCGCCGTCATGGGTCTCGGCTACATCATCGGGCTCAAGTATTCGTCGATCATCGTCGCGGGGAGCTTCGTCTCCTGGCTCGTTCTCATACCGGCCGTCTGGTACTTCGGGCGGCATATCGGCGTGCCCGTAGGAACCGCCACGATTCCGATCGACCAGATGACGGCCGAGCAGATCTTCACGAACTACGTCCGCCACATCGGTATCGGCGGCATCGCCGCGGCGGGCGTCATCGGTATTCTCAAATCGTCGAAAATCATCGTCCAGGCGTTTACCGTCGGTTTCAAGGAGATGTTCGCCGGGAAATCGGCCGCGACGGTCGAGGCCGAGCGGACCGACCGGGATATGAAGATGTCGACGGTGATCCTGCTTCTCATTCTCACGCTCGCCGCCGTGTTCGTGTTCTTCGGACTCGGCGTCGTCAACACGTGGGGCATCGCAGGGATCGCGCTCGTCGTCGTCGCCGTCATCAGCTTCCTCTTCACGACGGTCGCCGCGCGGGCGATCGCGATCGTCGGCGTGAACCCCGTCTCGGGGATGACCCTCATGACGCTCATCCTCTCGAGCGTCATCCTCGTCAGGGCGGGCCTGTCCGGGCCCGCCGGCATGCTCTCCGCGCTCATCATCGGCGGGGTCGTCTGTACGGCGCTCGCGACCGCAGGCGCATTCATCAGCGATCTCAAGGTCGGCTACTGGCTCGGGAGCACCCCGCGCAATCAGGAACGCTGGAAGTTCATGGGCATTCTCGTCGCTGCGTTCTCCGTGACGGGGGTGCTGCTGCTCCTCAATAAGGTCTACGGCTTCACGGGTCCCACAGCCCTCGCCGCGCCGCAGGCGAACGCGATGGCGGCCGTGATCAAGGTGCTCATG
>Ga0315274_10000505_pt1 | contig 61054 bp, 74 predicted proteins | sample YL17G02_20_MG_FD_203700 | JGI IMG/M metagenome (GOLD analysis project Ga0315274, IMG submission 203700) | Sediment microbial communities from Yellowstone Lake, YNP, Wyoming, USA - YL17G02_20 | ecosystem: Environmental > Aquatic > Freshwater > Lake > Sediment | place: USA: Wyoming | collected...
AGATAAAAAGATGATTGGATGGAAAGTGGGACAGAAGAGACCTGATAGAATTAATAGGGCAATTAATGCTACGACGGTATGGCATAATTTATTCCTGCTCTAATTTAGGAATAATGTCCCACATACCCTATCTTGTATTATCTAAGAATAATTCTATCTAATAATCTATTAAACAATCTAAATAAGATATCAATAAATTAAGATGAGTAATCCCCCTCAATTTTATTTAGTCTTTATTTATCATCAACAAGAATCAATAATCATCTTGTCAGCATTAACTTCTGGCCCTTACTAATCAAAATAACTCTTCTTAAAATATGCCTCATGTCTCTGTCAAGAGTTGCAACAATGTTTTTCTTATCTTCTTTAGCAAGATTAATAATTCCTTCATCAACATTCTTCCCAGAAACTTTAACTTTTTTAACTTTATTAAAATCTAGTAATTGTAAAGCTAAATCAATTGCCAATTTATCTTTTCCAGAAACTTTCTTCAATTTATCATTTTTTAATTTTTCAAGCTCATTAACAACCTGCATAGGCACAACTAATTCAAATCCCTCATTTATTAAATTACCAATTTCTTCAACATAATCAAATTTATTTTTTGCACAATAAATTAAAAAATTTGTATCTAATATGATTTTCATGATTATAGAAAAGAAAGGGGATTTATATAATTACCCTATTGTTTTTATTTCAATATCTTTTTTGTAATTTATTAAACAATTTAAGCTTTGTTTAAGTAAATTAAGCTTTTTTCTTATAGCTTTATTAGTTTCTTTTACTATCAATTTATTAATATTTATTTAAACTTATAAGAGGAATATTTATATAACTTAATTACCTTTTTTTTCCATGGAAGAAAAAGAACATGTTCTAAATGTTTTAAAAAGAGTTAGAACAGCTTTAAAAACAAGCGATTATGTTGAAATTAAGAATTTAAGTGATAATGTTATTCATGGTTGTTCAATAGACCAAGACCCTGATTGCATTGCAGTTGCAGTTGTTATTTATTCTTTAAGCAAATTAATTGAAAGAGAATCTTATAAAACAGAAAAACAATGGCCAAAATTCTTTAAAGAATATCTAAAAAATATTGATGATGCAATTGCTGCTTTAGAAAAAAATGATATTGAATCTTTCAGAGATGAGATAATACAAATAAGAGGATTAATAGAAAATCTATCAGGAAACTTAAAAAAACACATTCAAGAAGTTTTTAGAAAAGCAGAAATCAACAAAGCAAGCAGAATTTATGAGCATGGTATTTCTATGGAAAAGACAGCGAAAATTCTCGGAATTTCAGTATGGGAATTAGCAGAATATGCAGGAACAACAGGCATAGGAGATGTTAATCTTGGTATTACAATGCCTATTAAAGAAAGAATAAAACAAGCAGAAGAGGTTTTCAAATGACAATATTATCAATTTTAGCAACAATATTTGGAACAATAATGGCATTTGCTAATATTCCACAATCCTATAAAATATTTAAAAGAAAATCAGCGAAGGATATCTCTATATTAACCTATCTAATCTTCTTTATAGGAACAGTAATTTGGGCTCTTTATGGGTTAGAGATTAAGAATTTTCCACTAATAATTGCAAATTCATTTGGAGTATTATTTATTGGAATAGTCATTATTGGATGGTTTTTATATGGGAGGGAAAAAAAATGAAATACCTTATCTTTGACTCAGGCCCATTAATAAATTTTGCGATGAATGGAAGCCTTCATATAATTGAGAAACTTAAAAAAGAATTTGATGGAGATTTTCTTATAACTAAAGAAGTTAAGCAAGAAATAATTGATACTCCTTTGAATATAAAAAGATTTGAATTAGAAGCACTTCAATTAAAATCCTTATATGATAAAGGTGTAATAAAACTAGCAGACATAACCCCTCAGCAGGTTGATGAATTAAGAAAAAAAAGAGATGAGATTATGAATACTGCAAATACCACATTTAAAACAAAAAAAAGATACATACACTTACTTGACAAAGGAGAATCTGCTGTTCTTGCTCTTTCTAATATTATAAAACCTAATTTAATTGTAATAGATGAAAGAACAACAAGGATTTTATGTGAAAATCCAGAAAATCTAAAAAAACTTTTAGAAAAAAAGCTTCATACACCCATAACTTCTAATAAAAAAAATTATTCTTATTTTAAAGATTATAAAGTCATCCGCTCAACAGAGCTTGCATATATTGCATACAAAAAAGGATTATTTGATATCAAAGATTCAAAGTTATTAGAAGCTGCATTATATGCTCTAAAATACAGGGGATGTTCAATTTCAGAAGCAGAAATTGAAGAGATAAAAAACTCATAAATATCTTTAAAAACTCTTTTTTCTAACATATCTTAAGGGTGCATAGTTCAATAGTAAAATTTAAATATACCCCCATACTTAACTAATAATGTTTTACAAAGACTTAGAAAAAAGAAAAAGATTAGTAATAGATTATATCAAAAAGAACCCTAAAACTACCTATCAAGATTTAAGAAGGGATTTACATACGAAAATTGATAAGGTTTATTCTAAAGGTATGGCAGAAGCATTCAAAGAAGTAGGAATAAACCCACCAAGAACCTTTAAGAGAAATAGCAAAGAAGAAAACAAAAAAACAATAACAGAGTATATAAAAAAACATCCGGGAGTTGGAGGGCACATAATAGCAAAAGAAACAAAAAGAAATCCTTCTAATTTTTTTAATAGCATTAAAGAAGCATATAAATTAGCGAGGGTGGAATATAAACATAATAAGATAAATAATAAATTGAGAGAAGATATAAAAAAGAAAATAATAATCTTAGTTAAAGATAACCCATTATTAACAATACAAGAAATAGAATCAAATCTTGATATAAATCTTATTAATTTTTTTAAGAATTTCAATGAGATTTATAAATTGGCTGGAATAAAAGGGATAAGCTGGAAAAATAAAAACAGAATAAAAAAAAGAAGATTGGTTGTGAAATTTATAAAAAATAACCCCTTAGCTACTCAAAGAGAAGTTAATAAGATTTGCAAAACCAAAGTTCAAGAAATATTCAAGGAAGGAATTTTTGAAGCGTATCAAAAAGCAGAGATGAACTATCCTTTTGAGAGAAGAAAAATACATGGGACTGCTTTAAATGAAATTAAAAGAAGAGCCCAAGAGTTTGAAAAAGAAATTGCCATAAAATTATCAGGGTACGGAAAAGTCAATAGGCTAGTAAAAACAAAAAGAGGAGTAGCAGATATAATTTTAGAAAGGAATAATAAAAAAATAATAATAGAGATAAAAGATTATCAACTAAAAGACATATCTGTATCCCAAATAAATCAATTAAACAAGTATCTAGAAGACAGCAATACAGATATTGGGATATTAATTTGTCATAAAAAACCACAAAAAGATAAGTTTATAATTGGTAAAAATACAATATTTATATTAGAGGAACAGGAATTAAACAAGATTCCTAAAATAATTTAGGGTTCGTATGTAAACGGTTATACAACTCGGCTCCAGACCGAGAATTGAGGGTTCGACTCCCTCCGAGCCCATTTTTTAAAAATTATATTTTATAATACTAAATAACCTCTTTACTCTATTCTCAAAAGTTTATATATAAATTTCCTTAATTAAGATGCTCAAGCATAGCTTAAAATCGTTTATTAAACTTCAAAACCTCAAAAATCTTTAATTTTTGATGGCTCTCAGAATTCAAAGAGAATTCTGAAGTTGTAAGATTTTGACAGTGCTCAGAAACAAAGTTTCTGACATTATCAAACTTCCATTTACCAAATATTTATAAATTCCTTTTCCTTGATTAGAACATGATAGAAAAACCAAGCCAATCAAATAAAAAAAAGAGATTAAAAAAAGAAGAAATAGAACAAATTTTAATAGATAATTTTACTAATTTACAAAAGGTTCTTACTAATCTTTCAATAAGATTTGATGAATTATCTACAAACCTTTCTAAATTATTGCAATTGTTTGAAATCTCTGCAAAGAGTTTTGCAGAAAAATATTCAGATAAAAAATCAGGAGAATTAATCAATAAATCACAGCAAACAGACACAGAATATCTCAAAAAATTAGATTCTTTATTAGACCAAAATAAAACAATTGCTAAAGGCATTATGCTAATGGAAGAGAGAATAAGAAACAGAAATGCCCCTGCCCCCCAACCTTTTAAAGAAGAACCTGACCCAAAATTTGGAGGAATGACTAAATCAAACCCTCTTCCAAGATACTGATGGCCTCTTTAAACCAAATACCCCCAGAAGAAAGAATTCTTTTTCTTAAAAAATTTATATTAGAAGTCATTCTTAGTATAGTTAAAGAAATACATACTAAGCAAAACATTGAAAAAGAAAAAATAAAACAAAAAATTCTTTCTCCGATTCAAAAACCAAAAGAAATTTTCCGAACTGATATTTTTCAGCCAAGCAAATTTATGGAACAGCCCAAACAAGGGGATAAAAAACAATTAGAAATTAAATCTTATCAAAAAATAAAAATATCAGAAAAGAAACCTTTCAAAAGGATAATGGATATAGGAGAATTAAGAAAACCTATATTCCATAGGGCAAAAACTCCAAAATTAATGCCTCTTGAAATAAAAAAACCAACAACTCCTTTATTAGAAAAAACACAATTTCAACCATCACAATTTCAGCGTTCTAAACAAATAACTCAAGAACTTCCTCCTCAAATAAAGGTATTAAAAGAAATTAAACCAGAAGCTAAACCAAGGCCAGAAGGATTTGCATTAGGAAGAATAGATTTTTTATTAAGAGATAGAGAAATACAATCAATTGAATGTCCTGGACCTGGAAAAAATCTGCTTGTTAAAAAATATAATAAAATTAATACTACAAAAATTACCTTAAATCAAGAAGAAATAACAGATATTCTTTATAGTTTTGCAATGCAAGCAAAAATTCCTGTAGTAGGCGGGATTTTAAAAGCAGCAGTAGGAGATTTAGTAGTCTCAGCAGTAATCTCAGAATTTGTTGGCTCAAGATTTATAATAAACAAGCTTACCCCATATAATTTAATAGAAACTCAATAAAAAATTATTTATTAAAACAAATAAATATTAATTTCAATAACTTTTGTTAATTTACAATTATTAAGATTCTCATTTTTGTTGCTTATAAGTTTTATAGATTAATCTTATTCATATTATAAAAAATACTAAAATCAATAAGGAAGGAGGAGTAAAACTCCTCCTATTCCCCTTTTTGCAATTAAGGCAAGATTTTGCTTTTTTAAATGATTTAGGTGATTTGATATTGATGATAAGAAAAACAATATCAAAAACCTTATTTTAACAAACCTGCTTTGTTAATCTCCATTTCTCTAAATCCTATTTGTAAAATCACAATTAGAAAATATATTTAAACCATTTAGAATTAAAATCTATATGGAAAAACAAAACAAAAAAATCAACCTTGTCTGTAAAGCCCGCCTTGACGGTTACAGAAAAATATCAGAAAAAGCCTTAGAAATTGCAAAAAAATCAATTTCAAAAGGAAAAGAAGAGCAAGCAAAAGAGATTATAAAAATGGTTGAATGTTATTTATCAGATTCTAACCATTTTGAAAAAAACAAACATTATGTTAATGCTTATGGCTGTTTAAATTATGTTCATGGCTGGTTGGATGCAGGAGCAAGACTAAAAGTCTTTAATGTAAAAGATAATAAACTATTTACTGTTTAATTATTGCCTGTTTTAGGAGAATGTATAATTGTATTATAAATAGGAGCAATTATGTTGCCAAAAATATTATCAACTAAGGTGTTTGGATCTTCAGGAATTTTTTTTATTCTGCATGAAATAAAATAATAATCTTTTTCTTTTCTTATTAGACCTTTTTCAAAAAGCAAATCTACATATTTTTTAAAAATAGAAGATTCTCCAATCATCCTTTCTTCAATAGACAAGCCTGAGAGTTTTTTTTGTTCTTCTAAAACATGATGTTGATGGAATTCTCTTTTTTCAGAATCAAAATATTCTCTATGAGGCCTATTTAACATACCTGATTTTTCTATTTTAGAGCCACTTATTGCATCTTCAAGCCTTTCTCTTAAACCTAGCTCTCTTTCAAATTCTAATTCAATAAAAAGATTCAACCTTTTTTCTCCATTAACATAAAAATTACATTTATAATCTACACCTAAATAAGGCCAATCTACAGCACAATCTGAATTAAAGCCTTCTTTAAGTCCTCTGACTTTAACAGAATGAATATTCTGAAATCTCTTTCTAACATTTTCCTCAAAAACAGAGGTATATTTATTAGGATCAATTTGCATGTTATCACTAAAAAATTATGCTTAAAAACCATTTTTATACTCCAGACTATATGTTCAAAAAGTAATCTTTAAATAAACCGGTTTATTTAATATCTTTAACTAATATAAAACTAGGTAACAATAAAAGCAGAATATAAGCTAAAAGAAGGAGATTGAAGCCAAATAAGAACCTTGGTTCTTTAGGCAGCTAATCAACTCATCTGCAAATCTAAAAATCAACATACAAATTACTAAAAAATTGAATAAACAAAAATAATAAAATAAAGAAAATGTCAAAAGAGGTAATAGTAATAAGTTTAGGCGGAAGCTTGATTATTCCTGATAAAATCAATACTAATTTTTTAGAAAAATTCAAAAGAATCTTATTGAAAAACCAGAAAAAATACAGGTTTGTTGTGGTTTGTGGAGGAGGAAAAACTGCAAGAAATTATATTAAAGGAATACTTTATATGGAGAATATAAAGAAAAAAGAGTTTTTTCAAGGTCTTTTAGGAATAGCAACAACAAGATTAAATGCAAGGTTTATGACTTATTTCTTTGGTGAAGATGCTAATAGTGGAATTCCTCATGATATGGAAGAAGTTAAAAATTTATTAAGAAAAAATATAGTTGTTTTTTGTGGGGCATTAAGATATGGAAAAAAAGATACCTCTGACAGCACTGCAGCAAAACTTGCTAGATTCTTTAATACAGATTTTATTAATCTAACAAATGTACAAGGATTATATACCAAAAATCCAAAGAAATTCAGATATGCCAAGTTTATACCAGAAATTTCACACAAAGAATTCTATAAAATGGCTAAAAAAATTAAATATAAACCAGGGCAGCATTTTGTTTTAGACCAATCAGCAGCAAAAATAATTAAAAAATATAAAATAACAACTTATATTCTTGGTCCAGAATTAAAAAATCTAGATAATTTGCTAAATGAAAAACATTTTGTTGGAACTATAATTAGCTAATAAGATAAATGTTAGTTTTAGCACTATTATACCTCACATTTTTTTTGGGGCTTCCATATCTTCTTTTTGTTTTTTGGGAATAAAGAGAAAGTCCATCATCTGCTTTAAAACTAATTTTCTTTTCTTTTTCGACTAAACTTAAATCCCCCTCAAAAAAATTATCAATACTTGGACCAGCTTTCTCTTCAAGAACAGACAAAACCCCCATTTGTTTGTCTCTCTGATAAGAATCAAAAGGTTTTCCATATTGACCAAAACTCATTCCAAAATCTAAAAAATGACTAACAGGCCATCTAATTTCAGTATAAAAGTCAGGAGTATTATCGCGTATAGGCACATTTAAAACATCAAAATAAATTGGATCCATACTTATGATTTTATTCCTTTTTGTTAAAACAACTGGTTTTATTTGTAAAAATGGATTTCCTTTATTTACTATTATTTGAACATTAAATGCATATTTTCTTATCATTTTAAAAAATAAACAAATTTTTAAGCTTTAAAAATCTTGCTAAATCATGGAAATCAACACTTCAAATATAAATGAAGCACGCAAGCAAATTCAAAAGTTAAAAAAAGAAAATAAGTCAGTTATAGTCAGAGCTCAAGATACAGAATTTAATCGCAAAATTCTTGAAAATAAAGATGTTAATGTTCTTCTTTCTCCAGAGATTCATAATAGAAAAGATAAACTAAAACAAAGAGATTCTGGATTAAATGAAGTTTTATGCAAACTTGCAGCTAAAAATAATATTAAAATTGGAATAAATATAAAAGAAATACAAAAACTTGAAAAAAAACAAAAAGCAATTGTTCTTGCAAGAATAAGGCAAAACATCCAGCTTTGCAAAAGAACAAAGGCTCAAATAGTCTTTATTCCAACTCTAAAAAAGCAAGAAGCCCTAAGTTTTATGCAATTATTAGGAGCAAGCACTCAACAAGCTTGTTTTTCATATTACAAAGAATAATAATTTAACTTTTTAGTAGTTACGCAAGCTTTTTAAAACATTAAGCATTTTCAATATAAATGACTAAAGAAAAACAGGGAAATATACAAAGAATAGTAGAATCTCTTTCCCCAAATGAAAGAGCAATAATTCCTTTTCTTAATGAAAAAACTCTTTCAAACATAGATAAAAAAACAGAATTAGGAAATACAACAATTCTTAGAGCATTAGAATTTCTTTCTAATAAAAAAATTATAGAAATTAAACAGGAACAAGAAAAAATAATAGAACTAGGAGTAAATGGAATTAATTATATTAAAAATGGGTTGCCAGAAAGAAGATTAATAAACATCATATGTGAAAAAGCTCCTATCTCATTGCAAGATGCAAAAAAATTATCAGAATTAAATGATAATGAATTCAAAGCAGCACTAGGTGTATTAAAAAATAAAGCATTAATTAATCTTATAAATGGAAATATAATTTTACAAGGAAAAAAACAAGAAATAACAGAAAAAACTTTAGAAGAAAAATTTTTAGAAGCTTTGCCTAAAAATTTGAAAGACTTGCAGCCAGAAGAAAAATTTGCTTTTGAAAAATTAAAATCAAGAAAAGACATTATTAGTGTCCAAGACAATAAACAAATAAGTTTTATTTTAACAGATTTAGGAAAACAATTAATACAAATCAATTTAAAATCAGCAGAGAATATGATTGAATCTTTAACTCCTAATTTAATAAAATCAGGGCAATACAAAGGAAAAAAATTCAGAAGATATGATATTATAAGCAATGTTCCAAAAATATATGGAGGAAAAAAACATTTTGTTAACCAGGCAACTGATTATGCTAAAAAAATCTGGTTAGAAATGGGATTTAAAGAAATGCAAGGGCAGTTAACACAATCTGGATTCTGGAATTTTGATGCTTTATTTACTGCACAAGACCATCCTGTTAGAGAAATGCAAGATACTTTTTTTATTAAAAATAAGCAAGCTAAACTCCCAAACAAAGAATTAGTCAAGGCAGTTAAAGATGCTCATGAAGGAAAAATAAAGGGTAGCAAAGGATGGCAGGAAGAATGGAAAGAAGAAAATGCAAAAAAAGTTGTGTTAAGAACTCATACAACATGCCTATCAGCCCAAACACTTAAAAAAATAGCAGAAAATAAAGAATTTCCTGCAAAATATTTTGCATTAGGAAAATGTTTTAGAAATGAGACAATAGACTGGGGGCATTTAAATGAATTTAATCAAACAGAGGGAATTGTTGTAGATGAAAATGCAAATTTTCGCCAACTTCTAGGATATTTAATAGAATTCTTTAAAAAAATGGGTTATGAAAAAATTAGGATTCGTCCTGGTTATTTTCCATACACAGAACCAAGCTTAGAAATTGACATTTTTCATCCTGTTCATAAAAAATGGATGGAGTTAGGTGGAGCAGGAATGTTCAGGCCAGAAGTTACAATTCCATTTTTTGGAAAACATATTCCAGTATTAGCTTGGGGCCCTGGATTTGACAGAATAATAATGGAATTTTTCAATATAACAGACTTAAGAGATATGTACAGCAATGATATAAATAAATTAAGACAAATGAAAGTGTGGAGGAAATAATGGAAATATTACCAAAAACCTATATCAATAATCAAATAATACTGATACGCTATGAGAAAAAAGAGTAAGCTTAAACAACTCATCTACAAAGCGAATTAAGTATAACATTACCAGATAAACAAATAAAGATATAATAAAATAAAAAATGTCAGAAGAAAACCAAAACAAAAATGAATTAGAAGCAATAAAAGAACAATTAGAAAGCTTAGAAGAAACAATAAATAATAAATTTGATGAACTCATTTCAGCTATAAAGGAAAAACAATAACAAAACAAAAATGGAAATTAAAAAGAAAATCTGGCCAAAATATTTTCAAGAAATATTAGAAAATAAAAAGAAATTTGAAGTTAGATTAGCTGATTTTGAAATAAAACAAGGAGATATTTTAGTTTTAGAAGAATATAACCCAGAAACTAAAGAATACACTGGAAGAACAATAAAAAAGAAAGTTAATTTTATAACTAAATTTAATCCAGCAGAATGTTATGGTTTAGAAGATATTAAAAAATATGGATTTTGGGAAATAGAATTGGAATAAAATGGAAATTAAAGAAGCACAAAAACAATCTTTTGAAATATTAGAGAAAATTAATAATAAAAATAATGTTGAACATAATCCTGATTCTATGTTTATAAGCCTAGTAGAAGAAGTTGGAGAGGTAGCAAGAGAACTATCAAAAAAACAAAAAAACACCAAAAGAGGAGATTTTAATAAAAAAGAATTAGCAGATGAACTTGCAGATATAATAAGTAGAACTCTAATTATTGCAGAAGATAATAATATTAATATGGATGAAGCATTTACTGAAAAACTCAAAAAAATAAAAGAAAGATTTAATTTATAATAAAAATGACGATCCTAATTTTAAACAAAGCGAGAAAATATTTAAATCATAAAATTTATAAAGGAGAGATTATTAATAATATTAACATACTCCCCGGTGATCCGAAAGGATTGCCGGATGATTGCTTTTATTATCCTTCTATGGATGTTTTATGGGGGTTAGTACAATGAATAAAACAATTGTTCTAATAGACGCGGGGTTTTTATCAAAATTAAGCAGGTATTTTGGGGCAGGAAAGTATTTAGTATACAACCTAATAACCTTTTCTAAAAATTTAGCAAAAAAGCAAAATCTTAATTGTGAGCATATATATTATTATACTGCTCCTCCTTTTAAGAGCAATAAACCGACTAAAGAAGAATTAGAAAGGCACAAAAGATATGAAAATTTTAAGAATAAACTATCTAAAGACAAGATTATTTCAATAAGGGAAGGAAGATGTCAGAGATTAAAAATAGATGGAAAATTTAGATATGGGCAAAAAGGTGTTGATTCCTTAGCTATTATAGACTTAATGTCAATTCCTTTAGAGTATAAAGAAGTAAAAAAAGTGATATTAATGGCAAATGATAGTGATTTTGTTCCAGTAGTGAAGAAATTAAAACAGTTAAATATAGAAATTATTCTTTATACTTATTATTCAAAAAAAAGAGGGAGTTCTTTTTCAAGAAGCAATGAATTATTAAAAACTGTTTCAAACTATGTCAAACTAACAAAAGAAGATTTTGATATTGCTAAATTAAGCTAAGTAAAGAATAAAATGACAATCTTAACATTAAACAAACAGCAATTAGAAAAAGAAATAGGCAAAATAGATGAGAAAATGCAGGATAAAATTTCTATGTTCGGAACTCCAATAGAAGAAGTTACAGATAATAAAGTAAGTGTTGAAGTTTTTCCAAACCGCCCTGATTTGCTTTCATTCCAAGGTTTCAGCAGAGCCCTTGTTTGTTTTTTTAAAAAACCAGGATTAAAAACATACAAAACAGAAAAACCAGAAAAAGATTACAAAGTTATAATTCATAAGTCAGTAAAACAAGTAAGGCCGCATACTGCCTGTGCTATTGTTAAAGATTTAAAATTAGATGATGAGAAAATAAAAGAATTAATTGATATTCAAGAAAAGCTTCATTCAAGCTATGGCAGAAATAGAAAAAAAATAGCTATTGGGATTTATCCCTTAGAGACAATCAAATTTCCAATTACATTTTTAGCAAAAAAACCAGAAGATATAAAGTTTATTCCATTAGAAATGAATAGAGAAATAACAGGAAGACAAATTCTAAGCCAGCATCCTGCAGGAAGAGAATATGCTGATTTATTAAAAAACAAAGAGGTTTTTTCAATTTTCCAGGATTCAAATAATGAAATCTTATCAATGCCTCCAATAATTAATTCTCATAAAACAGGAAAAATAACAGAAAACACAAAAGATGTTTTTATTGAATGTTCTGGATTTAATCTTCCTTACCTGCAAAAAGCATTAAACATGATTGTAACCAGTTTAGCTGACATGGGGGGAAAAATCTATTCAATAAAAATTCAGGATAAAAAAGAAACAATAAGCCCAAATCTAGAACCTGAAAAACTTGCTTTTTCAATTGAAACTATAAACAAAACACTTGGATTATCTTTATCTGAAAAAGAAATAATAAAACTATTAGAAAAAATGGGGATTGGTTATGAAAAAGGTTTTGCTCTTATTCCAGCATATAGAACAGATATTTTACATGAAATTGATTTAAGTGAAGAAATTGCAATTGCTTATGGTTATGATAATTTTGTTCCAGAACTTCCAAGTATCTCAACAATAGGTGAAGAAGACAAAACAGCTATTTTAAAGAGAAAAATTGCAGAAGTTTTAGCAGGATTAGATATGCTTGAGATATCAACCTATCATCTTTCTACAAAAGAAAAGCAATTCAAGAATATAAACATAAAAGAATTTAAGCAGATGATGATCGAACTAGAAGAATCAAAAACAGAAAACAATATACTAAGAAATTCCCTCCTCGCTAACTCAATAAATATTTTAAGTGAAAACTCAGACGCACAATACCCTCAAAAAATATTTGAATTAGGAAAAGTTTTTTCAAATTCTGATTCAAGGGAAGATACATCTAAGACTTCAAAATCGAAAGATTTTGACAGTGCTCAGAAATCTTCGATTTCTGACAAACCGTTAGGTGTCGTAGATTCAGATACAGGAATAAGTGAAACAGAAAAACTATGCATTTCTTTGTGTTCAGATACTGCAAATTTTACTGAAATAAAGCAAATTTTAGATTATTTAATGAGAATGTTGAATATTGAATATAAAATAAAAGAAACAGAAAATCCAACTTTTATTGAAGGAAGAATTGGAGAAATAATAATAAACAAAGATAATAAAAAGCAAACAATAGGAATCTTAGGAGAAATTTCCCCAACAGTTCTAAAGAACAATAAAATCAAGATGCCTGTTTCTAGCATGGAAATAGATATTGAAATGCTAATGCATTAACAAGTTTGGAGATAAATATTGAAGAGTTAATTTAATAATTTATTGAAAAACCAAAAAATTTTATTTATACCATCCAACAACTTTCTTTATTGCTGCTTCTTCAAGGTTTCTATCTGCTTTACCTTCTATTCCTCTTAAGTATTTGTCTAATGGAATATAATTTCTTGGGTTTTCTGAGTCTGCTACATAAATCCCATCCTTACCACCCCATCTGTACATTCTCATTACCGCAGGTTTATTTTCTCTTTGAAAAACTTGAGCCCTACCCACATCTGGAGGAGAACTCAACACACTTGCAACTACAACCACAGCTCCCGCACACAATCCTATCAATCCAATAGTTTCTTTATCCATTTTAAGCTTCTTACAAATAAAATAAATCAATACTTTATAAATCTTTCCTCTTTTACCACTTTATAATTAATACTTATTCATTCTTTTTATCCAAAATAACTTCCTTTATCTTTTTCTTCCTTGCTTCTATTATTATTGCTCATTTTCTCAATAATACTTAATAATTTCCTGCTAAGCTCTTTATTCAAAAGATTATATGTTTTTTTAATAAATTCAGCCTCCTTGCCTTCATTATAATCTAAATCTAATCTAATAACTTCTAATTCAAATCCTCCTAAAACCTCATAAACCTCACTAAGCTGTTTTTTATCTTCTTCACTTATTTTTTTAATCAGCTTAAAAATAAAAATAGGAGAGTTGCTTGGATTTAAAATAATTTCTATAAATCTTAATAATCCTGAAATTTTTTCAGAAACAATCCTTCTAACTTTTCTTAACAAGAAATCAGTGTCAGTATCAATTTCTTCAATATCAAAAACCTTATCCATTTCAGAAAAATCAGGCAGATTATATTTTTCTTTAAACTTAATATATTCTTGCTTTAATTTATTTAAATTAAATTCATTTTCCATTTTCTACCATATCAGCATAAAATAAAGCTTTATAAAATTAATTATGGTGGGCTTAAAAGGAACTCATAAAGAATGTTGATTTTCCTCTTTATTTTATCTTATACATACTTTCTGCCTTTTTTCTTTCTGCTGAAAAACCAGATACTAAATATAAACAGAATAACAAATATCAAGTATTCCAATCTAATTATCCATATATCTACTATTGGTTTTACTGAAAAGAACAAGAATATATTATGGGCAATAGATAAAAAGATTATAGCAATAAGAACATCAATAATTCTATACTCATGCCTTATAACCCCATGTTGATTCTCATGTTCTATCCTAGGGATTAACTCTAGATTTTCTTCTCTATTATTCAGTTTATTTTTATCTTTATGATGAACCTGGTAATCTTGGAAGTCATAAGGATATTTATCTCTATTTTTTAAATAAATTTTTTTAAATGCAGTAGTCCTATGAACTAAATCCCCTGTGTCTTTCCAATATAGATACCCTCTCCGGTCTATAGCTGTTTTTTTATCAAATTCTTCTTTATCCATTTTATATTTTTATTAAGAAAATCTAATTTAAATAAACTATTATTAATAATCACTACTAAAAAAGGGAAGAAGTTTGATTACTCTTTAAGGTGTTGGGAAAATTTTATTTAGACCTTTTTTTAATATTCTTGAGGTATGCAAGAGCTTCATCACTTAAAAGCATATCTTCTTTCTTAATATTTTCAAGAGCTTTTATTCTTTCCTTCATTTCTTCACTTAATTCTAAATGATTTTCTAAAATCTCTAATGAATTATTTTCCATAAAAGTTATAGAAGTCTCTTAGTTTTAAGTTTTTCTGTTGCAAATAAAAAAGCCCAGATTGAGATTTAATTTATAAAACTTAATTTTTTGTATTATAGATTAATATTTTATGGAAATAAAATTCCAAATATTGCTACAATAAAGATTATCATCTCAATTATCTCCTCTTTTGTCATTTTTTCATTCTCCCCTCCTTAATTTTTATAAATACCATAAATATTTTAAAAAACTTTAATATTTACATGTAGAATTTGGTGTTGTTTGATGGTCTTTTTGTTCTTCTTTTTTTTCTAGATATGCAATTCCCTTTTCCATATCACAGAATAATATATATCTTTTCTTTTTCAAAAAATCTGTTCCAATAATTGTTGGGAAGTTGGATAATTCTTCCTCTTCTTTTGGTGAGGTTGGTCTAACTACAATAACAGGAAATTCTTCTCTAACTAATTGATTATCCTCACTTCTAAAAGAAAAAGTAATTCTCTCAAAAGTATACCCTTGATATGTTTTTCCTCCTAAACGAATAATCTCTGTCTTTGCTCCAGAATTAAAAGGAATTTGTAATCTTCTTGCATCAAAATGATTTAATATAGTCTTTGGACTTCCTGTATCTAATATAAAAGTAGATTTTGTGAGTCCTCTTGGACTTTTTAAAATGACTGCATTATTTAGATAATCTTTGTCTTCTCCTAAAGAAGTCAGCAAAGGGATTCTCATTATAAGATTATAATCTCGCCTTGGGGGTTTACATATTTAATCAATACCAAATTTATGTTTATCCCCTTTTTTTCTAATTTTCTTATAAGTATATCTATTTTTGGTGCAGATTCAAGGATTTTTTTGTTATCTATAGCAATAAATTCTCCTTCATATTTCTCTCCTATAGAAGCAGAATTCTCTTTGAACCAATTAAGATCTGCAATAGAGCCTGTAAGAAGTTGTAATTCATCCATGTTTAGTTATATCTTCTTATCTTTAAAAACTTTTCTTTTTAAAAATTATGGTTTTGGCAAATAAATAAGCCCCAGCTGAGAATCGAACTCAGGACCTCGTCCTTACCTTAAAAGCCTCGGATGAGAATCGAACTCACACTCTCAGCCTTACCATGGCTGTGCTTTAACCAGATTAAGCTACCGAGGCATAATTAATTCTAATACTTACTCTATAAAAATATAACTATGCTTATCTAAGACTAAATTAAGTAAAACAAGTTTAACCTTAATTCTCTCTTTATCAATAATTTGCAATCTTTTTTATTTAAGCTGTTTATATTTAAACATCAAAAATCTTCAGATTTTTGTGGCTTAAAAATTTCTATAAAATTTTTAAAAATAAAGAATAATTGTTTATCAAATTATAACTTATCAAGATTATTTCTCATCACTTTCATTCTGATTAGGCAGCCATTCCATTTTAGCAACATAACCTATAACAGTTTTTCCATTGCCAAACAAACTACCCCCCCAATCTCCATATTTTTTAAGAAATAAATTAAAATTTTCTTTGCTGTTTAGTTTAATATTTTCATTAGAAATTATAAAAAAAGCACCAATCAATAAAAATAAAATAATGAACATTATAAATTTCATTTTTTCCTCTTTTTGTTTTTCTCAAATAAACTCCAGATAATATAAACTAGTATAAATGGAATTATTACATTAATTAGATTGCTTAAAATCATTGTTTTTAGAGAAACACAATCACAGATACAATTCGTCAATAACATCCAACCATGATAGTCTCCTTCACATTTTGGAGCCAAAGGAGAACATAATGAACACCTTATTGACCAATTATTAAAGATTATCCAAACTAAAATAAAAATTACAGAAACAATCACTTTCCACAAATTAGTTTTAAAATTCATTTTCCTCTACTTTTTTTCAGGTTTTACTGAAGTCTTATTAAAAAAAGTCTTGTCTGTTGATGCCCAGTCCATTTTAATTACATTTCCAGTAATAGCTTTTAGATTTTGAAAACCATTAGCTAACCATCCAAAATAAACCTTAACAGAATTAAAAAAACCTTCTGTTGAATTAATATTTAAATCATGCTTAGTATTAATTAAACTTATACTAATATAAAGAAATAAAGCTAAGAGCACTATTAAAATAATCCACATTCTATGTTTAAAATGATTTGTTTTTAGAACAAAAAATGCTATTACAACCAATATCGCTATAACAATCCAACTTATCATTTTTATTCACCTTTTTGCAATTTCTGTATTTAGTATATATAGAATAAAACAGTTGTCTATAAAAACATTTCGGAAATAACTCTGTTAGCACTAAATTATAAAGTTTTCTTAGTATCTTATTTCTATTTTTAAGTTATACATCTCAGTTTATCAAGCTCTTCATCAATAGCTTAATCTTCCTATCTGCAGAATTAATAAGTCTTATAAATTACCAGAATTAATCCTTAATTCTCCTTTTTTCTTTCAATAGATTTAATTATCTTCATAAAGTTCTGTATCTTAAATATATTCTTTTATCTCTATAAAAAGATTATCACTAATAAACTATTGACAATTTTATGTTAAACACAATTCAAAAACCTGCTTTTCTCGAAGAGAAAATTTAATTGTAACCTTTTTAGCAAACGCAAAAAAAATAGAAGATTACCTAAAAGTTGAAGCATATACAGAAAAATATAATAACATTTAAATAACAAGAATTACTTAATACAAAAAGAGGTATAATATGACTTTCGATTTCATTGTATTAGGTGCAACAGGAATGCAAGGAAGAATTGTTGTGCGCGATCTTCTGGAGTCAGGTTACTCTGTTTTTTTGTGTGGGTGGGAAAAAACAGGCGATAAGAAAATTGTCTCACATTTCTTAAATAAGTATAAACAAAGAACAACATTTAGGTATGTTGAGGCAAGGAAAATCAATACAATAGTCCATGCCATAAAGCAATCAAAGTCAAATGTTGTTATAAATTGTATGGAGGGAGACTGGAATTATGAAGTCTTTAAGGTATGCACCATGCTTGGAGTAAATTGCATTGATCTTGGTTCAGAAATCTTTGTGACTAAAAAACAATTTTCACTCAACAAAATAATGAAAAAGAAAAATATCATAGGCATTACAGGCATAGGTTCTGTTCCTGGAATTGGAAATATAATGCTTAGGCATGCTTCTGAAAAATTTGATACAATAGAAGAAATCAATCTAGGGTTTGCATGGGATTCCAATATGAAAGAATTTGTGGTTCCATTTTCAATTGAAAGTGTTCTGGAAGAATTTACAGATCGTGCGCCCATAGTTGAGAACAGGCATTTCAAATATAAAATCCCTCTGAGCAATGTGATTAAAGAGTATCATAAGTATATTGGCGCTGAAAAAGAACTATTTGTTAGACATCCTGAGCAGTATACATTTTTACATTATTTTAGCAAAAAGGGTTTGATAAATATTAGATTTTATGCTGGATTTCCTGAACATTCATTCAAAATGATTTTAAGCCTGATTAAACTTGGATTTGCAAGCAAGAAGGAGATAAATTATTTTGGTGCAAAAATAAAACCAGTAGACTTTTTGACACAGATGCTTAAAAATCTAGGGATGCCAAAAGGATACACTGAAAAGGAAAACCTTTGGGTGCATGTTACAGGCACAAAAAATAGAAAACAAAAGGATATAATAATGGAATGTTTTGTGCCTCCATTAAGAGGGTGGGAAAGCAGCGGCTGTAACATAGATACTGGCTTTCCTGCAAGCATTTTGGCTCAGATGGTAAAAAAAGGAGTCATAACAGAAAAGGGTAGCTTTTCCCCTGAAATAGGAATTCCCCCCTCTTTTTTTTTCAGTGAGCTCAGGAAGAAAAAAATCAGGATTTATGAAAATGGAAAGGTGATAAATTGATGAAAATTATGATACTCGGCCATGGCACTGTTGGTTCTGTCTTAGCAAAGCTTCTCCAGAAAGATGATAGAGTAAAATCAGTGATTTCAGCAGACATCTGCTTTAAGGAAGAGAAAAAATTTGAAAAACTGCATCAGATAAGAATAAACTTGGAAAACAAGTCCAAGTTTTCTGATATTTTAAAAAAACACATGCCTGATCTTGTTATAAATTCTGCATCCCCTAGATTCAATTCAGATATACTTGAAGAATGCGCAAATTTCGCAATAAATTATATAGATATGGCTGCATGCTGGGAACCTGACCCTGATAAGACTGCTTTAAGCCCGTATAAAATTGAGCAATTTGATTTTGACAAGAAATTCAAGGAGAAAAATATTCTTGGCTTGATAGAGTCAGGCGTTTCTCCAGGCATGACAAATCTTTTTGTCAGGGAATGCGCAGATGAGTTTGACGAACTTGAAGATGTTAAAATAAGACTTATTGATTATTCTGGCACAGAAGAGTTTCATACAGCGTGGTCCAAAGAAGCGCTGATGGATGAAATCAGCTCAAAACCTCTTATATACAAAAACGGAAAATTCAAGATAGTAGAACCATTCTCAGGCAAGGAGGATTATAAATTCCCAATACCATACGGAACAAAGCAGGTCAATATGATATGCCAGGATGAGATTGGAACTATCCCATTTTTTATCAAGCTCAAAAATATTGACATAAAGGATTATGATGATCAGGTTGATATACATAAATTTCTTTATGAACTTGGTCTTACTTCAAAGAAAAAAATAAAATTTGGAGAAGTTGAAATATCACCTTTTGAGTTTGTAAATAAAGTTTTGCCAAATGTCTCTTTTAACAGCGAAGACCCAAAATTCAAAGAAGCGCAGTTTGCATTTGCTGTCGAAGCTAGTGGAAAAATAAAAGGGAAAAAAAGAACAATCAGATATTTTATATCCTTTCCCAGTCAGAAAGAAATTAACAAACTAGGTCTTAATGCAAACTTTATATCTTATCCGACAGCACTTTCCGCGAAAATATTTGCGATGTCTATTCCAAGAATAAAGACAAAAGGCATTATTCCCCCAGAGGCATTGGATAAGGAAATTAGAAAATTTATATTGTCTGAATTAGATAGGACAAATCATGTAATTGTTAAAAAAGAAAGATTGGAATAAACCATAAATTTAATTTTCTTATTACATTCAAAAATTTCTGTAAATGTTATATGCCCAAAAAACCCAGCACTAAAGATTTTTAATTTTCCTTTTTCTTTCAATAGATTTATATCCCTCTATAATAAAAAACCCAATTAAACAAACTCCTGTTATTTTCAACCAATCATTAATGCTCAAAAAAACAAAACCAAATAAAACATTTAAAGGGGTGTATAATACTAAAACATGTAAAACAATTGATACTAATACTGCATAAATAATCCATTTATTATTAGGAGACTTAAACACAGACTTACTAGACTTGCAATTAAATACTACAAACATCTGAAATATAACAGAAGCAGTTGCAACCATTGTTCTAGCTTTGTTAATATCTGAAATATTTGAATAAAAAAACAAAAAGTCAATTATAAGAGACAACACCCCTACAATTATAATAAAACTAATTATGCCTTTTAAAATTCCTTCTCTACTCGGTTTTCTTTTCATTACATGCTCTTCAACAGGCTCAACACTTAAAGCTAAAGCAGGCAGGCTGTCAGTAACAAGATTAATCCATAAAATTTGTAGAGGAAGTAAAGGCAAGAATCTAGGGTCTCTCCAGATAAGCATTACAAGAAGAACTAAAAATACTTCTGCAAAATTAACAGATAAAAATAATTTAACAAATTTTCTAATATTATCATAGATTCTTCTTCCTTCTTTTACTCCTTCTACTATAGATGAAAAATTATCATCTAAAAGCACAATCTCAGAACTATCTCTTGCAACATCTGTTCCTCTTATCCCCATTGCAACACCTATATCAGCTCTTTTTAAAGCAGGAGCATCATTCACACCATCTCCTGTCATAGCAACAATTTCATTTTTTTGTTTTAAAATATTAATTATTCTTAACTTATCTTCTGGAGAAATTCTTGAAAATACAACAATTTCATCAATTTCTTTGTATAATTCTCTGTCACTCATTTTTTCTAATTGTCTTGCTTCTATTGATTTTCCATGCAACCCAATTTCTTTAGCAACAGCTTCTGCAGTTAATTTACTGTCTCCAGTTAACATTATAACCTTAATTCCAGCCTGCTTGCAAAGCTCAATTGCATCTTTAACTTCTTTTCTAGGCGGGTCAATCATTCCTTGGAATCCAACAAAAACCAGATGATTTTCAGCAATTTCACAGCTTATTTCTTTATTAAAAACAGGCAGTTCTCTATAAGCAAAACCCAAAACCCTTAATCCTTGTCTTGCCATATTCTCATAAACTTTGACTAAAAATTGTTTTTTCTTATCATCTAATTTAATTATTTTTCCATTTACTAATTCAGAAGAGCATCTTTCTATAATTTTTTCAGGAGCTCCTTTAACATAACTAATTAATTTGTTTTCAGACCTTCTTATAATTGACATCATTTTTCTTTCAGAATTAAAAGCAAATTCTTTTACTCTTGGCTCTTTTTCACTTAAAGCTTTTTTATCAAGAAAATTATTTTTAGCAGAAACAATTAAAGCAACTTCAGTAGGATCTCCTATAAAATATTCTCCTTTATCATCTTTTTCATATACTGCTTTATTGCATAAAACACCTATTTTAAATAACATCTCTTTATCTTTATCAGGATTCATTTCATTGTTTGCATAAATTTCAGAAACATTCATTTTTTCTTCTGTTAATGTTCCTGTCTTGTCAGTGCAAATCACACTAACTCTTCCAAGAGTTTCAGAAGCAGATAATTTTCTTACTAAAACTTTATTTTTTAGCAATCTTCTTGTTGCAAATGCCAAACATAAAGATATAACAGCAGGCATGCCTTCTGGAATAGCAGAAACAGCTAAACTTATTGCAACTAATAAAGAAGCAAAAAATTCACTACCAACTAAAATTAACACACATATCACTAACACACTTAATAATAAAACAAAAACACCTAATTTTCTAGCAAAAGAATCTAGCTTTTTTTTAAATGGATTTTCTTCAGACTTAATTTCTTGAACTAATCCAGAAATTTTTCCTAATTCAGTATTCATTCCAGTATCAACAATAATTGCTCTGCAATATCCTACAACTACTTGTGTTCCTTGATAAACCATATTAATCCTATCAACAAGAGGGACACCAACATCTAATCTTTCAGAAGTTTTTGTTTCAGGAAAACTTTCTCCTGTTAAAGAAGATTCAATAACTTTCAATCCTTCTGTACTTAAAATTCTGGCATCAGCCATAACACTATCTCCTTCTTTTAAAACTAAAATATCTCCAGGAACAAGTTCTTCAGAACTAATAGGGGTAATTTTCCCTTGTCTCAAGACTTTTGCTTCAGGAAGCATTAATTTTTTCAAATCTTCAATTGCTTTTTCTGCTTTATATTCCTGAAAAAAACCTAAACCAGCATTTATTAAAAGAATAGCAAAAATAACAATAGAATCAATAAAAGATTTCATAATAATAGAAAGTATTGCAGCAAAGATTAAAATAATTATAAAAAAAGATTTAAACTGATTAATAAAAATTTTTAATGCATTGAATCTCTCTATTTTAATCAGCTTATTTTCACCATACTTTCTTAATCTTTCTTCAATCTGTATATGATTTAACCCTTGTTCAGAAGAACCAAGTTTTTCAATTACCTCTTTTGCAGATAGTGCATGCCAGTCCATTTTATCCTCTTAATATAATAGAAAAACAGAGTTAAAAACATTACTAATCTCTGTAATGTTTTTAAAGAGAGGCATAATCGGTTTATTATTCACAAAACTAAAAACTCAATAATATATAAATAAATATAAAATAAATTCTTAATAAATAATATATAAAAACAAAATAAAGAATATTTTAAGATAATCAAAAATTATTCAGCCCTAAACTTCCACCAAGGCTTTTTAAGAACTGTAACCTCGCCTGTTTCAGAATTAACTTTTGTGACAACAATTGCTTTTTTTGGAAATATCCAAAGAACTCTATATGTTCCATTAATATTCATTACATAATTTCCATCTTCATTCAAAGTCATATCACAGTTTGTGCAAGTTTCAATTTTCAATTTCTTTAATGCTCTTTCCTTAATTTCATCTGGCATGTATTTTATTCTCTTTATTTTTCCAGAAAAATTCCCCCAAGTTCCAGAAGCATTTTTAATTAAAATAACACTTGTAGTTGCATTAATTCCTTTTGTTTGTATTATTATATTTCCAGATTTTCCAGCAATAACAGTCATTACTCTTCCATTTTCAGTTTCACATTTTATAGTATTTCCTGCGCAAGTGCAATTCTCAGGGCATTCTGTTGAATTAAGATAATTCATAACAGCTTCTTTAAGCTTTTTTATTTTTATTGCTTTCTCGCATTTGCCAGTTGCATTATTATACTTACAATTTTTTACAGCATTACACTCTATTATATTTACTATGCTAAGACATCTTTGTAATTCATAATCAACTTCTTTTTTCACACAAGTTGCATTTTTCCATTCTCCTCTAGCACTCTCACAACTTGTTTCATTTAAACATAAATTCAGGTTATCAGAATCACAAACTTCTGCTGCTAAGCAAGCTCTATTTTCACATCCATCCTCACAAACCCAGCATGTATCCTTTCTAACATCCCTACAAGAAGATATATTCGTAGTTGCATTATTACAAGTAGGAGTTGTAGTGGTGGTACATATATGGGTTTCATTTTTGCAAAAAGTAAATGAAGTACTTACCCCCCCGCAATCACTATTACTAGAACATATTATATCTTCAGCAAAAACAAATCCAAGACCTAAAATACCAAATATAAAAATTCCTAAAATCAATCCTATTAACATTTCTTTCATATTCTACTTATTTCTACCTCATTTAAATACTTTTCCTCGACTTCAAAAAAATTTGAAATTAAAAATAAAAAATAAAAAAAATAAAATTATAGTTTATTAGCTATTGCTAATATCACACTTATAATTGTTAAAATAACTACCACCCAACCAGCTATAGCAGTAATAACAGCAGGTATAAATCTAACACCTAAAGTTCCATCAACCATCCCAAAACCTACTGCTAATGATACTAAAACACCAGTTATCCAAGCAGCAATATTAACTATACTTGCTACAGGCTTTGATTTTGCCATTTTTAAGTTTTTCCCTCCTTTCAGCCTCTTTTTTAATGAATATATTATAAAAGAAATTTGTTTTTATAAATGTTTCTTTTTTTATTTTCAATTTAAAAAAGAAGGGCATATGCCCCTGCCGAGATTCGAACTCGGGTTACAGCCTTGAGAAGGATGTGTCCTTGGCCTCTAGACGACAGGGGCTTTTTAATTAATAATCAAAAACTATTTATAAAACTAACCTAAAGCAAGAATAATGAAAAAATTAGTCATATATCAATCAGATGCCAAGATTAAATCATTTATTAAATTATTAATAAAATTATCCAAATAAATAAAATAAAAAGATATTAAATTTATAATAATACACAAAATAAGATAAGCAACTCATCTGCAAAGCTAAAAATTCAATAACATATTAAATAAATATTAAAAACTAAAATAAAAATCTAAACAACTAGCTCAAAATTAAATAATTAATAAATATTAGAATAACTAAAAGTTTCACATACAGATTCTTTTTAAGAATTTACTTTTTAAAAACTATATATCCTTTTCGAACTTTTTGTCCTACAAGTATTCCAACTTCATCCCCTTTTTTCGCTGCTTTAATTGGCTGTCTATTTATCTGCATGCTTTCTATTTTTTGCTCAAAATCTGTTTCTCCGCCTTTTATATGTATTGTATCTCCGATTTTCAAAGGAGATTTAAGCTTTATAGCAGCTGCATTCACATGTTCAAAATAGTTCGAAATTTCTCCGATTTCTTTTTCTGCCATGATTATTAAAGTTATAACCAATTTATAAACTTTATGGAAAAAAAATAAATGCCCCGCCAGGATACATACTAAAAGTATAATCTTGGGCTATCTTCTTTTAATTTAATCAAAGACCAGCATAAATACATTTTGGCAATCTATCCTCTTTAAAAGATTCCCTTTTCTTTATAAGATTTTGGCAATTACAATATTCTTCAGAAGGTGAATTTGGTCTGGGAGTGAGATACCTGCATTTGACTGAATTCTTTCCATCTACCCATGCATTAACAATTACAGGTTCTGCATCGTCTTTTGCAAAAACAAATTTTCCTTCTAAATCCGTTCCTCTACACATAATCATGTGAGAGTTTGCTATATTTGGTTCATCGTTTTCCATCTTAATAAAGATTAGAATAAATAGTTTATAAATCTTTCTATTTTGTAACCACTTAAAAGTAACATAAATAAAACATAGCCCTGCCAGGATTCGAACCTGGGTTACAAGCTCCAGAAGCTCATTTCCTTGACCACTAGAAGACAGGGCTTTACTAATCTATAATCTACAACCTTTAAAAACATTTTTAAATCATGTTTTTCTCTTATTATCATGAAACGCTCAAGTAGAAGATGGAAAAAGAAAGGCCAGATGAGATGGAAATGGCAGAGAAAACGCCTTAGACGTGTCAAGAGAAAAAGAAAGCAAAGACTAAAATAATTCTGAATTATCTAATTAATATTAAAAAAATCTTTCAAAATTAAATTTTCAACATATTAAAATATAGAGTTTCCTCAATAATTCTCAACTCTGTCTAGCTTAATCTTCTGTTGCTCAAGCTTTTAAATAATAGCATTATTAATTATTATTTATACTAAATTATATAATTTTTTTCTTAATTAAGAGATGGGAAAACAGCATAGAGATATGAAGAAATGATTAATTCCCTCCTCTGCACATTTTAGAAGTTTAACAAATTACCAAAGATATAAATCCTTTATAAAGATTATATATAACCATAATAATCTTTATAAAACAATTTTCCGATATTCATTTATACAATAAAAAGATGGATACTTCAAATAATTTAGCTATCTGGACTGAAAAATATAGGCCGCAAAAATTTGAAGAAGTTGTGGGTCAAGATGACATTATTAAAAAAGTTCAAAGTCTAACAAAATCTCTTAATATACCTCATTTATTGTTTGCAGGCCCTGCAGGAACAGGAAAATCAACACTTGCATTAATTGTTGTAAAAGAATTATTTGGAGTTCATTGGAAAGAAGATTATCTTGAATTAAATGCTTCTGATGAAAGAGGAATAGATATTGTAAGACAAAAAGTAAAAGATTTTGCAAGAACAAAAGCTCTTGGCAATGTTCCATTCAAAGTCATTTTTTTAGATGAAGCAGATGCTTTAACAAAAGAAGCACAACAGGCATTAAGAAGAACTATGGAAAATTATACTTCTACTTGCAGATTTATAATGTCTTGTAATTATTCTTCAAAAATTATTGACCCAATACAATCAAGATGTGCTGTTTTTAGGTTCAAACTTTTAGAAAAAAAAGATATTGAAAAAAGAGTAAAAATAATAGCTGAAAAAGAAAATCTTGAAATAACAGAAGAAACAATAGAAGCATTATATGAAACAAGTGAAGGAGATTGCAGAAGAGTAATAAATCTATTGCAAGCCTCAGCCTCAATTTCTCCAACAATTACTTCTGAATTAATAAACACTTTAATGTCAAGTGCAAAACCTGCTGATATTAAAATTGTTTTAGAATATGCATTATCAGGAGATTTTATGAAAGCAAAAGAAAAATTATTAGATATAATGTTAAGAGAATCTATTTCAGGAACAGATGTTATCAAATCTATTCAAAAAGAAATTTGGAACTTGCAGATAGATAATGAACTAAAAGTAAGATTAACAGAAAAAACAGGGGAAATAGAGTTTAGATTAGTTGAAGGAAGTGATGAATTTATTCAATTAGAAGCTCTTTTAGCAAGCTTTGTGCTTGCTGGAAAAGGTATGAGATAAAATGAGATTACAACAAGATATAGAGTATTTTAAAAAAATGTCTGGAATAGATACCCCAAAAATAAGTGGACAATATGTAGAGAGTTATGAGGGGCTATGCAAAATTTACTGCAATATAAGAAATACTGCAAAAGATGCTCTTCACAAATTCATTTCAATAAAAAAAGCTAAAAGAACTTTAAGAGAATTATTAGAAAAAGCTGCAGAATTGGAAAATGATAAAATAATCTTAAATTAAAATGCCCCCTGAAAAATCCCTTCCATTCATAGAAAAATACCGTGTAAAAAAATTCTCAGACATAAAAGGGCAGGATATTGCTATTCAAGAAGTGATAAATTTCTACAAAAGATTTCCAATGAAAAAAGCCTTAATCTTAAATGGCCCTGTTGGAACAGGAAAAACCTCAATAGTTCTTGCTCTTGCTAAAGAGTATAATATAGAATTATTTGAATTAAATGCAAGTGACCTTAGAAATAGGATAAGTTTAGATGAAATATTAAAACCATCAACAGAACAAAAGTCATTGTTTAAAAAAGGAAAACTAATTTTAATGGATGAAGCAGATGGGATAACTGCTTCAGATAAAGGAGGATTGCCAGAACTTCTTGTTTTAATTGATAGAACCTCTTTTCCAATAATAATCACTGCAAATGATATATGGGATAGAAAATTTAATCTTTTAAGAAGAAAATGCCAAATAGTTAATATAAAAGAAGTAAAGCAAGAAATTATTTTTGAAATTATAAATAATGTTCTAAATAAAGAAAATAAAACAATAAAACCAGAAACTCTTAATCTTATTGCTCAAAAATCAAGAGGAGATGTAAGGGCTGCTTTAAATGACCTGCAAACAATTATTACATTAGGAGAAGAAGCATATGTTTCAGAGCAAGCAGAAAGAGAGAAAGAAGAATCTATTTTTGATATATTAAAACAAATTTTCCAAAATCCAACAGATAAAAACATAATCAATGTTTATGATAATACAAAAATAGAATTAAATGAAATTGTTCTATGGATTGAAGAAAATATCCCTGTAGAATACTCTGGGCAAGCTCTTTTCAAAGCTCAAGAAGCTTTAAGCAAATCAGATGTATTTAAAGGAAGAATTTACAGGCAGCAATATTGGAGATTTTTAGTTTATCAAAACTTTTTCTTATCAGCAGGAATTTCATCAGCAACTAAATTAAAATATAATAAATTTACAAGTTATAAAAGGCCTACAAGAATTTTAAAAATCTGGCTTTCAAACCAGAAAAATGCAAAAAAGAAGTCTATAATAGCTAAATATTCTCAGCGCTGCCATCTGTCTAAAAGAAAAGCTAATAAAGAAAGTTTTTTGCTTCCATTTATATTAAATCAGCAAGCTCAAAAAAAGCTTGATTTAAATGAAAAAGAAAAAGAATATCTCCTAGAAAAAAGAGGAGCAATTATTATTGCAAATAATTTAAACAGATTCAGAGCTGAATAATTTAATTTCCTGCAGTTAAATTTCTCTTAATTAAATATGAAGCTTTTTTAACTTAATTTTTATTTTTCTCCTTTAGATAATACAAAAAAGTCTTCTGAAATTTTATCAAGCATCTTTTCATAATCTTGAGAATTAAAAGCATCAATAAAACACTCTTTACCAGTTGTCTTCGCGAAGAATCTTTCACCAGCATGAGCAATCAACTCTGTAATTAAACCCATATTAGAAAATCTACTATAACGTGGGCTATTCTTAATCAAAACTTCTTTCATCTTTGGAAATTTTTCTTGTAACAAAAATGAGAGATAAATGTTTGCTCTTTTAATTTCTTCTAAATCTAAAAATTGAGCATGAGCATCTTCATGAGAGATAATCCTTTGAGTATAAATACTGGCTAATCTGGGCATCTCTAATCCGAGTAAATACGGCACATTTATTGTTATTGTTTTAGTTTTTTGATTATATTGGCCAACCTTATTCTTATATTCTCTCTCACATTCTTGTATTAATAAATCTGCAGAAGTTAACGGAAAAATTGTTCTTCCACTAACATAAGCTTCTTCTCCTTTTAACACTTTTTTAGAGGCCTCAACTATTTCTGTTGGATTATAACTAAATCTAAAGTCTACAAAAGGATTTAATCCTCTTAAATCCCAATTACTATTGCAGGGCTCTTTTACTCTTTCTTCAACAGTTATTCTTTGTGTTGGTGACATTTTATTTTTCTGTTATCTAATAAATATTTATTGCTTTAAAGAAAAGCAGATTAATCTTTTTTATCCAATCTTCTTTCAGTTTTTTAGATTACTAATACAAATCAATAAAACCATTAATAGAAGTTATAAATTTCCAATTATCAATCTATTAAAAGAAAAGATTTATAATCTAGAAAAAAAGATTAATAATATGGCTCTAATATTGGAAATGAAATATTTTTATGGGGGTACTCAAAAAACAGAGGGGGCATCGCAAATTAGGTTATCTATTCCGAAATCAATCCTATCAACCTCCTACGAAATAAAAGAAGGTACAATCATAAAAGGAGAAATAATGAAAATTTATGAGAAAGAGGAATTCGGGGGGTTTAGGGCTGTGCAAGGAATTTCCTTACCTTTAAAGATAGAACTTATTTTAATTTCTGCTAATATAGGGACCGATTCTTTATATATTACTAAAGAATCATGGTTAAAAATTAGAGATTTTGGATTCTTTGCAGAAAAGACGTTAGTTGATGTAAAATTAGAAAGTTTCCTAGATTCTGGAAAAGAGACACCCATATACCCTAAAAGAAATGTTCACGCATAGTAAATATGGAATCTCTAGACTCAATTCAAAAAAGAAAAGATTTATTTTCTCATTATTATGATAATTTTGAGAAGCATTTAGCTGATGAGAGGATTGCAAAAGCTTCGGAATTTTTATGGGGATCTATATCTTGTTTAATTGATGCTATTGCAATAACTTACGGAAAAACATTAGGAACACATAGTGATACAAAATATTTTATAAAATGGTTATCCGAGGAGACTAATCAGCCCAATATCTATGATTTGTTTAAAAAAGCAGAAAGTCTCCATGCTAACTTCTATCATAACTTTTTAGATAAAGAAAGATTAGAAATAGAGAGGGAAGAAATGGATAGGTTAATAGAACAATTAGGAAAAATTTTAGAAGCGAGAATTATTTTAATGAAATCTAGTTTTGTAGAAGGGACACCAGCGGAAGAATCTATCTTATAAGAATTATCTATTTTGTGGTGTTTGGTGTCACGGAAAGTGTTAAAAACAATAATTTCTTTCTAATAAAAGATATATTTACAAAGTATATACTATCTTCTTTAAATATTTCAAGAAATTAAAAAAAGATTAAAAAAACAAAATTAAAATTCTTCTGAATCTTCTTCCTCTTCTGGCTCTTCGCTTTTTTCAACAGGTGTTTCTTCCTCTTCTGCTTCCTCTTCAGGTTCTTTTGTTCCTTTTTCACTTGCTTCTTCTTCAGGCTCTTCTTCTGCTTCTTTAACAGGAGTTTCTTCTTCACTTACTTCTTCCTCTCCTGCTTCTTCAGTAGGTTCCTCTTCAGTATCAGATTCGTCCTCAATATCTGATAATTTAGATTGTGCCTTCTCACTTCCAGAACCTTTTTCTACTAATACAATTTTCCCAAATTTTCCTGCAGTCAACTGCGGTTCTCCTTGAAACTCATTAACATACCCATTTTCTATTTTAATTTCATCTCCTTCTTTATACTTAATAGCTTCATCATTCCAAAGTGTTAATTTAATTGTTCCAGTATCATCTTTTAAAACTGCATTAGCAACTTTAAGTTCTCTGCCAAATTTATTAAAAATTCTAATTTCCCCAACTTCAGTTATAACCCCTTGAACATTAACATTTCCCTGGCCTGATTTTAATTCTTTTATTGTCATTTCATTTTACCCCCTTACAAAAATTATTAAAGATTAATTCTTTTCTTTTTCTCATATTCAGTTTGTTTTTGACTTAACTTTTGGCATCAAAAGTTAATTTTTGGGTCAAGCCTTTTGTATCAAAAGGGTTGTTTTAACTTCTATTCTAAAAATCACTTGTCTCTATATGTTTTTGTTACTTGATTTTTATTTTCTTTTTTTTGCTTATTTTTTTAATCAACACTGCGCTCCACTAGCTCCGCTAGCACTTCCACTGCTGCTTGTAGTAGTTGTTGAACCACCAAATCCAGGGCTTGGTGAAGCTGCAGACAAAGTTTGGGAACATTCTGTAGGAGCAGTATTAAAGGCTGCACAGATTCCCTTTAAATAACTTGCAGAGTCTCTTCCAGCATTTGACTTAACTCCATTAATTATCAATGTTGGTGATCCAGTAACTCCTTGAGATTTAGAGTTTGTTTCTTCTGCAGAATATAATGCTGCACCATCAGTTTTTATACAAGAATCTATTCTTGTTTTATCAATCCCAAATTTAGTATATAATTTATCTATTAATGGGGTTACACAAGTTGCATCTCCATTACAATTTCCAATTTCAGCATCAAGTGCAAAAGCAAGTACATAATCTAATAATTTTGCAGGATATTGTTTTTCTATGCATAATTGTCTTTCAGCTTCAACTTTTTCAAACTCTCCATGCATTGCTCCAATCTGCCTTATCTTAAAGTCTATTTTATCATCTAATAATTTTACAACAGGAATAATTCCTTTTTCAGCCTGTGTTCCATATGGGCAATATGTAAACACATATAATTCAACAACAGGCTTGTCAGATTTAGGAACCTGTGTTGGTGTCTTTGTATTATTAGTATTAGAATTAACAACATTTCCAGTTAAAGGAATAAGAGATTGTGTGAAAAATTCTCCATTTTTAGTAACATAAAGAGGTAAGTTTTGTCCATTTATTGAAACAACAACCTCATAAAATTCTCCAGTATCATTAACTCCAACTAATGTTACAGCTGCTCCTTGAGCATTTGCAAAATCAATTAATCTCTGTCCAGCAACATCTGCTGAAATAACATTTCCAGTAACTCCTCCACCTCTAAAAACCATAATTAATAATATTAAAGCAATAATTCCTAAAACAATAGTACTAACCATCCAAGGATTTTTCTTTACCTGATTTTGTATATTAGAGATATTTACTTTTTTATCAGGATTATTATCAATCCTTATATTACTTTTCTCTGAATCTCCTTCTGCCATTTCTTTTTTAACAAATCAGGGTTTAAAAACATTATGATTTTATAATTCATAAATAATTATCTCTTCTTTTAAATATTTTCAATCCAACATAAAAACAATTAAAAAAACTTTCAATATTTATCAATAATAAACTAAATAATTTCAATAATAGATTATAATAACATATAAATAAGCAGAACATATTAATTAATAAATCTAAAATAATTAATAATTTAAGCATAAAAAGAGGTTAAACAAAAATACAAAATGCCATATGATATTGTAATAGGAAGGAATAAAGAAGACAAAGAAAAATTTGGTAATCAGGGATTAATTTATCTTGGCAGGGGCTATGTTAAAATGGGAAATTATACTTCTTTGTCTAACAAAATATGGTTAGATGTTGCTAGAAGCCATATAATTTTAATTGCTGGAAAAAGAGGATGTCTTACCGGAGAAACAAATGTCTTCACTGACAAAGGTTATAAACCAATAAAAGAATTCAATATTAAAGAAGATAAAATTCTATCTTTTAACAAAGAGAAAAAAGAGTTTGAATGGGAAACTGCTGACCTGCTAAAATATAATATCTCAAAAGAAAATTTACTAGAAATAGAATTAGAAGATGGGAGAAAATTACAACTAACTAAAGAGCATCCGTTATTATTTATTATTGGAGATAAATTATTATCATTAATGTGGTTAAAAGCTAATGAATTAAAAAAAGGAGATTATCTTCTTTCAGTAGATAATAAATTAAAGGATTTAGAACCAATTAAAATTAAATCTATTAACTATATTAGTAATATAAATGAAGTTTATGATTTATCAGTAAGCAAAAATCATTCGTTTATAGCTAATGGAATTATAAGCCATAATAGTGGAAAAAGTTACAGCATAGGCGTCATCGCAGAAGAACTTTCAGACCTTCCAGAAGAAGTAAAGAAAAACATTGCTCCTTTAATCTTTGATACTATGGGTATTTTCTGGACAATGAAGTACAAAAATGAAAAAGATATTGAGTTGTTAGAAGAATGGGAATTAAAACCAAGAAATCTTCCAGCAAATGTTTGGGTTCCTGCAGGTTATTTTGATGAATATGAAAAAAGAGGGATCCCAGTAGACAAAAAATTTGCATTAGCAGTTTCTGAATTAAATATTGAAGATTGGTTATCAATATTCAATCTGGAAATGACAGAGCCAATTTCTGTTTTAATACAAAAAGTAATTTCAGAACTTCAATCCTTACCTCAATTTGATATTGAAGATATAATAGAATTAATAAATAAAACAACAGAAGCTGAAGAACAAACAAAAAAATCAGCAAAAGCATTATTTGAAGCAGCAGAATCTTGGAGAGTTTTTGCTAAAAAAAATGAATCTGCAACAAAAATAACTGATTTGATTTGTGCTGGCAAAACCTCTATTCTAGACCTTTCAGTTTATTCATCAACATCTGCATTTAATGTTCGTGCACTAATTATTGGATTAGTTTCAAAAAAATTATTTAATCAAAGAATTTTAGCAAGAAAAAAAGAAGAAATAGAATCTATTAAACATGGGATTGATTCTTCTTATGAAGAAAAAAAAGAGATGCCTATAGTCTGGCTGTTCTTAGATGAATGTTTAACTGGAGAAACAGAAATAATCACAGATAAAGCACACACACCTATGCAAGAAATTGTAAAGAGATTTGAAAATGGAGAAAAATTTAAAGTTTTAGGATTTAACAAAGAAAATAATAATTATGGTTATTATGATATTATTAATGTTTATAAAAAAGGAAAAAGAAAAGTCATGAAACTAACAACCGAAACAGGAAGGGAAATAATTTCAACTCCAGAACATAGGGTCTTAACAAGTCAAGGGGTGTTTGCATCTGCTTTTAGTGTTCCAGACATAGCATTCCCATTATTTCAGTATTACTCAACAAATCCTAAACTTATAGAGGCAAGAATTTTAGGTCATTTATTCGGGGATGGTTGGATCTATGATAAAAAAAAGACTTTAGGATTTAGTGGAAAAGGAAATAAAGAAGACTTAGAGAAAATTAGAACAGATTTATCCAAACTTGGATTTAAATCAACAAATATATATGAAAGGAAAACCACCTCTAAAATAAATCATAAAGGAAAGATTATTATTGTTAATGGAACAAGCCAAAGTTTTCAAAGCACAGGTGCGTATAAGTATTTTAGAGAAAAAGCAGGATTTTCTGGGGTAAAAACAATTATACCAATTAATATACCAGACTATTTATTTAATGCTTCTGATTTAGAAAAAGCAGAATTTCTATCTGCATTAATGGGTAGCGATGGACAAAAAATAAGTAAAGCTAAAAACGCAGGAGGGGATTTTAATGCCATAAGATTTAGCTTTAACAAAATAGAAAATCTTGAAAAAGAAGCTTTAAATTATGCAAATCAAATTAAAAGATTATTTGAAGATTTAGGAATAAAAATTAGTAGCATATCAAAAAGAGAGGGAAATTTAAGGAAAGATGGAAATAAAACAATAAAAATTATTATAACCCTTAAAAAAAATATAGAAAACACTATTAAATTTTTAGAGAAAATCGGATATAGATACTGCTCAGAAAAAGAGATAAGAGGATTAAGATGGTGTGAGTATTTAAAAGCGAGATTATTTTTAAAAAGAGAGAGAGAAAAAATCTATGAAAAAGCCATCAAACTTCATGAAAAAGGACTTGGAAAAACAAAAATTTCAAAATTATTAAATTTTCCAGAGGCACAAATTCGGGATTGGATTTATAATAACACAAAACCAGGATTGCCAAAAGTATTTCCAGATATTGAAGAATGGTTTAACAAAAGAGAGAAAAATAATATTTTATTTGAAAAAGTGTTTAAAATAGAAGAAAATGGAGAAGAAGAGGTTTATGATATTTCTATTGATAAAGTTCATAATTTTGTCTCTAATGGGTTAATTACACATAATTGTCACGAGTTTCTTCCCCAGAATGAAAAAACTCCTGCATCAAATGCATTAATTCAATTACTTAGAGAAGGAAGACAACCAGGAATTTCATTGGTATTAGCAACACAACAGCCAGGAGTAATTCATAGAGATGTTATGACTCAGTCAGATATCATAATATCTCATAGATTAACAAATAAAAAAGATATTGAAGCTTTAAATGAAATAATGCAATCTTATCTTTTAGAAACCATTAACAAATCAATGAGAAACTTGCCTGATTTAAGAGGAAGTGCAATTTTATTAGATGATAATTCAGAAAGATTATATCCAGTAAGAATACGCCCAAGATTTACCTGGCATGGCGGTGAAGCACCAAAAGCAGTCTCTGAAAAAGAAAAATTTTAATTAATTAAAATTAAGCAAGACTAAGTTTCTATATTTTATTATGCTATTAAGATATGTACAATTTCATCAAGCCCCCATATGCAAGGTTAATCAGTTTTAAAAATTATTAATACTGATTTTAAAGAGATTAAAAGAATTAATATCAATAATTTACAAATCAATCTTATTCTCAGAAATACAAACAAACTTTCCGCTAAGAATAGGCTTTCCTTCTTGCAGAACAATTCCTTTAAAATCATAAGTAAATACTCCTCTTCTCTCTCTAGGTTCATTAACATTCATAATATAAGTTTTAAAATCCCCAAGTTTTGCTCTTGAATAAAATTCTAAATCCATTGTTCTGTAAATTCCTTCATATTTGCCTGTTTTTTCATAACATAATTTAAGCAATCCTGCAGGAACTAAAGCAGCAGGAAACATTAGAGGAACCTTAGAGTCAGAATAACCAGAACAAAAACTATATTCAGCTAATCCTCCTTTTCTCAAAGCATCATTCAAATCACCATAATTAATATTGAATTCATATTCTGCAACAAAATTTTTACTAGAAACTATTTTTTCAAGTTCTGATTCATCAAAAGAATTTCTATTGTATCTAAATCGTGTGGTATTTACAACTATTTTTTTATTATCTTTTTGCCCTTCTAAAATAAAATTAAATCCAAGAAGGTTTTTTTGATCAGTATCTGTAATTGGAAGAATTTTATTAAGAGTCCATTGCAATTCTTCTTCAGGATATAAAGGCTCTCCATATTTTATCTGATTCCCAGAATAAAGAACCTTTTTTGTTGTAACTAAATTAATTTCATTAGCTATTTTATTAATAAGCAATTCACTATTTGAAGAAATCAAAGTTCCAAAAACAGGAGTTGTTGTAAAATTAAATCCTTTTAAATTTCTTGCATAATTTTCATCTTGATGAAGAGGATTTAGATCATAAACAGGTCTGCCCCATATTTCTAAAACCTTTTTATTAAAAGAAGTTTTGCTATTTTCAAACAAAAAAGCCATTCTTTTTATAAATTCTTCTCTATAACTCAAAGGGACATTTATAATTTCACACCATGTTGAAATTAATTCAGGAGTTGTCTTTTTGAAAATAAACATTAAAAAAGAAATATTTAGGGGTTTAAAAACAAATCTGTTCTAAAATGATTATTAAATATTAAGAATAAACAGAAATCATTTTGTATAAATATAGAATAAACTGATCTGCATTACTTAAATTTCTTTAAGATAATAAAAATTAAAAAATATTATTTTACGTAAATGAATATATCAAAAATTCTAATTCAAAACCCTTATCTCAATCCTATACCTATATTTATATGGAGCAATATCTCCTGCTTTAACAACATTTATTACCTTAATTTTTCTCTTCAATTTTTCAGCCTCACTAATCAAACCCCTAATCATTTTATCTTTTTCATCTATATTGCAAAAACCATAATAAAATATTCTTGTGGTTTTTTTTGAAGCCAAAAGTCCTTGCTTAAAAAAACTCTCTCGCAAATTTGGCCTTGCCATAACAATAACATCAAACTTGCCTAGCTTAGAATTTACTTTTCTTTTAACATCTCCTTGAATAATCTCAATTTGTCCTTGCATTTTATTTAATTTTAGATTTTCCTTAAAATATTTACAGCAATCTCTTCCTAATTCCACTCCAGTAATTTTTTTAGGCTTTGCAATTTTATTAATCACAATAGGATAAACACCAACTCCTGCAAACATAACTAAAACACAATCATTTTTTTTAATCATAGAAGCTATTTCTTTTCTTTCACCAGAAAGCCTAGAAGAAAAATAACAGGTTTTAATATTAAATTTAAACACACAATTATTCTCCTTGCTTATAGCAATTAAATTTCTTTCACCTGCAATATGTTTAATATTAATTGTTCTTAATCTTCCATGAACATTCCCAATTTTTTCAAAAACACTCTTAATATGAGGATTTTCAAGAATTTTCTTTGCTTCTCTTAATTTTTCATTTCTGCTCTTTTTCTTATTATCCCCCTCGCTTTTAATTATTGCAATATTTCCTAATAAATCATATCCTGTCATGTTTTTATTTTGTTCTTTAATTTATTCTTGTTTATTTTTATATTTATTTTTATATTTACTATTTAAGAGGGGTTGACTTGTTAAGGGGATTCTTCCCCTTACGAATTTTATCAGTAATATATTAAACAATTTTAAGATGAGGCTTCTGTTCATTAAGCTTAATCTTTAATTGCTCACTCTTATCTTAATTTTATACATTACCAGTTACAATCCCATAAATATTGTTTTTATGAAATCAACAATATTTATAAATAATACTAAACTAAAGATATCAAGATGAAAAGAGGTTTAACAGTTTTACTATTGTCTTTAACACTAGTATTTGCTATACTTCCATTAATTTCTGCTTATAGTTGGGGGCCTAGTTGGGGAAGCTGGGGCTATTATAATTCTCCTTTAGATTATTTAGAAAATGAATGGGTAATTTTTGGGATATTTTTCTTGGTTTTCTTTGCAATAATCTTTTACACTGTTAATAAGGCTTTTAAAAATAATGGAGTATCAGGGATAATTGCATTAGGCTTGTCTTTAATGATTGCAATGGTTATGGCGCAGAAAGGTTTGCTTTATGGTTATTTAGGAGAAGAAATTGGTTCTTGGATTTTGATTATTACAGTATTAATTGGTATTGCTTTTTTAATAAGATTTGTATATGAAAGTTTTGGAAAAGCAGGAACAATAATTGCTTTAATTGGATTATGGATTGTTATCATAAGTATTGACCCTTATGAATTCCTGCCTTATCAATTATTAACAGACACATTCATAAATATTTATGAATTTTTTGCATCAATATCAGGATTAATTGTTATTATCATCGGAGCTTTAGTAATATTAGGAATAACAGATCCAAAAAATAATTTAGACAGAATAATGAAATTCCTTGGCAAAAGAAGGTAAAGTATAAAACAAAAAATATATATCAATAATTTATAATTTAAGAGGCACGCAATAGAAGATCAAGATAAACAACTCATCTGCAAAACTCAACAGAATTTAGTATTAATAAAACATAAAAAATCAAAAAATAGATTTATAAATACTAAAAACCTTAAAAGATAATAAAAAAGAGAAAAATGGCAATGAAAAATAAATTAGTTGGATTGATACTAATAATAATTGGAGTTCTGCCTTTTTTATTAAAAATAAAATCAGTCTCTGATTCCTTAGCAAAATATAAATTCTTATCTTATTTAGTTCCAGGAGAAATTGTTTATCAAATAATAATTATTGCTCTTGGTGCTTGGTTAATCTGGACAGTAAAACCAAGAGTTGAAAACTATAGAAGATAAAATATAACTCAAGATAAGAATATTTATAAATAAATAAGAACTTAAAAGAACATGAAAAAAGGGATAAACAAAAAAGCATTAATTTTGCCAATATTTATTTTAACAATTTTAGTAATTAATTTGGTAATGGTGAGTGCTGCTCCAATTGACCTTTGGGAAAGGTGGAAGCAAGGAACTTTAGAGAATTTAGATGCAAAAATTTTAGTATTAGTTTTAGTTGCTATTATAATCTTGGTTTTACTTGTTTCAATAGGATTAAATGCAGGTCTTTCTTTGCTTATAAGTATTCCTTTTTCTTTTTTATTAACAGCATTTGTCACTCCTGCATCTGTTTTAGGAATAATAAGAAGTTATGAATCGCTTCCATTAACAATTATGACAATTCTTCCATTACTACTTTTTTTTGCATTAACATATCTATCAGTTGCAAAAGGAAATAGAACTTTAATGACTGTTCAACTTCTTGCATGGTGGATTTATTTTGCTTATGTGGTAATAAAATTAGCAGCATTTTGGTTCACGGTTTGGGGTTGGGTTCCTTCAGGATGGACATTTGTAAATGTTCCTGTTTGGGGAACAGAAGAAGCATCTTACTATGCAATTGCTATGTTAATAACTGCGATATTAAGTGGATTAATGGCAATTTTAAATGGCTTTTTTATGAACTGGGCTCTTGCAAGAACAATGGGGGTAGATAGCATAGCTGCTAAAAAAACAATAGCAGATATTAAAACAGGAGCTAAATCACTACAAGAATTAGGAAAAACATTCTCAGGACAAAAATAATAAGACTCAATAATTTTAAAAACCTAATTCTCTTATTTATTTCATGAAAAAAAACTTAATTATCTTATCACTAATTTTATTTCTAATTCTAAACGTATCTTTAATTAAAATAAATGCTCAACAAATCCCTCAAATTCCAGGTTTATCAGGAACAACTGATGAAAGTACAGGATTGCCTTCTGAATTTGTAAAATTTCAAGAAATAGCAGATAAATTATCAGAAGAAGAATCAAGAAAAGAATACTTAAAACAAGAATGGACAAAAATTTTAGCTAACAATAAGGTTTTTGGGCCTGTTTTATTTTATACAAATAAAAGTTTTTCTTTTTTTAACCCCTTTTGGAAAATAATTTTTGGAATAGAATTTGGATGGTCATGGAAATTCATACTTTCTTTTTTTATTTGGTTGTTTATAGTTATATTAGTATACTCTCCTGTGAAAGAGCTGACAAAATTTAATCCAATACTGTCCTTCTTAGGTGCAGTTTTAGTAGCCTCTTTATGCGGTTATCTCCAATTCATCCAGATAATTGTCTCTTTATTAATTATAATATTAAAAAATATATGGCTTGTGCTTTTGGCAATATTAATAATGATAGTAGTTGCTTATATTTATAACAAAATTTTTAAAGATATTGGTAAAAAATTAAAAAAGAAACAAGAAGATTTTTTAGAAAAAAGAAATAGAGCTCTTTTAGACAAAAGAGTTAAACAATTAGAAGGTCTATCAAAAGTATTAAAATAATCAAAACAATGTCTTCAAAACACTTTCCACTTTTAGTATTTTAAAAATTCTTTCAAAAGAATTTTTAAGCCACAAAATTTATTTGGTAAATTTTGATGTTTAAAATTAAGTTAGAAAGTGAAAAGTGTCTTCTGCGCCTTAGCTTTTTTTAACTCATTTAATTTTTCAAGCTGATTGTCAATTCTTGCTTCACCAAACTCGTATTTTATTAAAAGACCTCTCCCTCAATAATATTAAAAAAATTATATTAATTTTTAGATTATTTACCATTTAAAAGTTTAAAGAAAGTCTTTTATATTATCTGATTTATCTTGTTTAATGAAAAAAGAACAAAAATTTGAAATACTTAAAACCGGAAATTTTTATTTTCCTGTTAAAGATATCAAGAAAAAGTTTATTGTCCTAGATACTCTTGATTTTGAAATTGACAAAAACAAATCTGAATTTTTAGAGCTTGCTAAAAAACATAAAATTATGTATTTTCAATCATATGCAGAACCAATCTGGAAAGAAATAAAAAAATTTATTAAACAAAATAGAGAATACAAAAATTGTTGGTTTGTTCCAATAACAATGCATGAGTTCAATGACAAAATAACAGTAAGTGTAGATATTTTAAAGCCGACAAGATAAATTCTTTAATTCATCAAATCCTCCCCCCTCACAACCTTTCTTCCGCTTATTCTCATATTTCTTACAATCACTTCTATATTTTTATCAGCATCTTCCTCTAATTTATTAATAAACTTCCTAGCCATTTCATCACTAATCTTAGCATTTTTATCTTTAAATTTCTTTTTCAATAATTTTTTATTAATTAATCCCATTTTCAGTATATTTATTTGGAAATTTATTTTTGATTTATAACATCCTCTCAGCATAAACACATGAACTTCTTCTATAATTTTTAACTCTTTCTAGTTTAATCAATAATTGCCAAAGCATTTAAATTTTAACATTATTAGTTACCTATTATTATATACTAAGGTATGCAAATTTTTCCTTTTTTAATTATTAACCATTTCTTAATTTTTATTAAATTTTTGTTAATCACTAACAAAAGCCCTTTTACATTTATAATTTATTTTCCACTTTTTCATTAACTCCTTAAATATCTCTTCCTTTTCTACATTAACCATAAAACTTCCTTGGCCAAGAGAAACGCCTTTTTCATTGTATAAAAGACCATCTTTCTTCCTTCCATATAATGTCTGCGCAAATCTCACTTTATCAATTTTAGATAAATTTTCAAGACTAAAAGAGAATATTTCCATAGATTTTAAATTCATTAATTCAGAAAGAAATTTATTTTCTTTTATGCTAAACCCTTCATGCAATATTGTTAAGAATATTTTTTCTTCAAACATAGAATTGATAAATAAAGGCTCTATATGAACTTCTTTAATAAAACTAATGCTCTCCTTAATATTATAAAGTTCTTCTTCTATTTGTTTTAAATTTTTTTCTTTAAATAATACAATAATATCCAGGTCTCTTGGGGCGAGTTTATCCTTCAGGCTTGACCCTATAATAAAAATGTCTGCAATATTATTTTTTAAGTGCTTTTTTAATAGACTCTTCAACTTCGAAATCTGTTGGGGTATCAATTTTTGCATTTTTAAAAGCCTCCTTTAATTTTTCTTTTAGCATTTCTGTTTCTTCAGCTAAAATTTCTTTTGTATAAGTCTTCCTGTAAGTTAAAAATAAAGAGGAAGTTATCTTATAAAAATAAGGAAAATTTTCTTTCAACATCTCAAATCTTTCATTATGATCTCTCGGAAACAAGTTAATCCTAGAAAGAACTAAATCATTAATTGCTGCAAGAGACTTAAAATAATTAGTGCAAGCAACATCAAAATTGCCTATTCTTACCTCTATCTCTCCAGCTATAAAATAATTCTTAGCTTTTTTTTCAAATTTATCCATAAATTAAGTATTAACAAAAAGTATTTAAATGTTTGTTTTTTGTTAATCGCTAACAAATCTCCCTTCAAAGATAACATCTAAAACAGAGTTTTCTGTGCCTTAGCCTTCTTTAACTCACTTAACTTTTCAAGCTGATTGTCAATTCTTGCTTCACTAAACTCGTACTTTATTAAAATTTCCTTGATTTTATCCTTATTAATCTTAGGAAATTCAATTTTTGCTTTTTTGTCAACCTCAGGGTTTTCAATCTCATTATAAATCTTTTTCCAGTCAAAATTAATTTCATATTTTTCAAATTTTTCTTTTCCAATTGCATTAAATATCTTTTCTTTTGTCTTAAACTCTTTAACAATAGCAAGAGATTTTTTAGGCCCAATTCCTTTAACACCACCAGGATTATAATCTGTTCCGCATAAAATTCCAAGGCAGATTAATTGTTCTTGATTAATTTCTAATTTTTTTAATACTTCCTCAAGCTCAATTATTTGCGGAAAGACTTCTATATAACCAGAAATAGTTTTTCTTTTTCTTGACATGCTTAAATTCTGGATAAGCAATGGAGTCTTAAACATTAAGCAATCATAATCCTGTGATGCAACAGCATAACCAAAACCATGTTCAACCAAATAACTTGCTTGTGCTTCTCCCTCGCCAGGAGCCTGAACCACAGCAATTCCCATTGCTTCTAATAATTCCTTGCTTTCTTTAATTTTCTTTTCATCTAAATGAGCCTCGCCTCTAGCATACTTACCCATTGCTTCTATATCTTCTTCACTAACAGCTTTTTCATATTTTTCTTTAGCTATTTTCTTTGCTTCTAATCTTTTTTCACGAGTTGCTCCTTTTGATTCAGGAGCTTCCCCATCAAAAACATAAACCAGCTTCACACCTTCTGTAATCAGTTTTATATTTCTATAAAACAAACCAGATAAATGTGAAGTAATATTCCCTTTAGAATCTTTTAAAGGAGTTCCATCTGGCTGCCTTATTGTAGTAAGAAATTGGTAAATAGCATTAAAAGCATCAACTGCAATTATCTTGCCTTTTAAATCAGAAAACTGAATCTGTTTCTTAGGAATAATCTCTCCTATTTGTAATCCCATTTTGATTTATTATTTTAAAATTTATTTTAATAATATATTAAACATATTAAGCTTTGCAGATGAGTTAATCAAGCCTTTTTTCAGCATATTAATAAGCTCTTTCTGTTTATATTATACTTTCTATGCTACTAATTTAATTTTCAATAATCTAATTAATAAAGAATAATATAAAAATCTATCTTAATATATTCTTAGTTCCAATATATGCATTTGATAATAAACACCCATATGGTATCTTTCTTCCTTCTAATTGCAGACAAATCCTTTCATCTAACAACTCTCTTTCTGTAGAATCAGTAATTTGAGGTAACAATTTTATTCTATCTAAGATATCTTGATTTCTAGACAAAATTTCTTTATCATAGTCATTAACCTTTTTAGCAACTCCTTTTATAGTTCTTGTCATATGAAGTAGACGTTCTCTGTCTGCACAAGCAAGCTCATTTTCTGCATTAGGAATATGGTTTCTAATCATACTTCTTAAGTAAGACTCACTCATTTCATTATAATCACTTATAATTCTTCTAGCATTCAAAAAACCCATTCTTATTACACTTGGTCTGTTTGTTTTTTTTGCCATATTTAATATACTCATTTTACATATTTAAACCTTTCTATATTGTTATTACTATAAAGTAACATAAAAAACATTTTCAGTAGCAAAAACCAACTTTTATATATAAAGTTGATTTCCTGTTTTTATGGAAATCAACTTCATCCCTATAGACTATGATTATTTTGATTATCAAGGCAAAAATTATGCAAAAATAATAGGAAGATTAGAAAATAACAAAAAAGCATGCATAGTTGATAGTTTTGAGCCTTATTTTTGGTCAATTTTAAAGCCAAAAACATCTGATTCAAAAATAAAGCAAATCCAGGAAAAAATAGAAAAAATTAAAATAGAAAATGCAGGAAGACAATCAAAAGTTATTAAAACAGAGCTGCATAATAAAAACTTTCTTGGAAAAGATGTAAAAGCAATTAAAGTCTTTATAACAAATTACAAAGATGCTCATGCTATTGCAGATGAGATTGGAATGAAAGAAGTAGATAAAAGAAGAGGTTATGACTTAAATTATATTACTCAGTATATTATTGAAAGAAAACTAAAACCTCTTCAATGGTATGAAGTAGAAGGAGAAGTTCTTAATAATTCAGAAAAATTCGGGGGGCTTGATATGAATTTAGATGCAGATATTTGTTTAGAAGTAAGCAAAATAAAACAAATAGACTCTCCCAAGAATTTTTCTCCAAAAATTCTTGCTTATGATATTGAAGCAGATGAGTTAGAAATAGGAAAAGGAGAAATATTAATGATTTCTTTAGTTGGAGAAACATTTAAAAAAGTTCTTAGTTGGAAAAAAGATTCTAAAAAAGATTATGTAGAACATTATAAAGATGAAGCAGATATGTTAGAAGCATTTGTTAAATATGTTAAAGAATATGCCCCTGATATTTTAGTTGGATATTTTTCAGATGGGTTTGATTTGCCTTATTTAAGGGCAAGAGCTGAAAAAAATAATATGAAACTAACTTTAGGTATTGATAATTCCCAGCCAGCATTTTCAAGAGGAAAGGTTTTAACAGGAAAAATAAAAGGAATTATTCATATTGATTTATTAAGATTTATTAAAAATGCTTATTCTCAGTACTTGCAATCAGAAACCTTAAGCTTGAATGAAGTTGCATCAGAACTTTTAGGTGAGAAAAAAATTGAATTTTCTCCCTTAGAATCTGCAAATTCAATTAAACCAGATTGGGAAAAGTTTTTTGAATATAATCTTCAGGATTCTGTGCTAACCTATAAACTAATAGAAAAAGCATGGCCTGATTTATTAGAAATAACAAAAATAGTGAATGAGCCTTTATTTAATATTTCTAGAAATACAATGGCAAGTAATTTTGAAGACTTGATTATTCATAATTTAGATAGATTTAATGAAATATCAGAAAAAAGACCTACTCATGATGAAATAGGAAAAAGAAGAATGCTTCCAAAATATGAAGGTGCTTTTGTATTCCAGCCAACACCAGGATTATATGAAAAAATAGGTTTTTTTGATTTTTCAAGCATGTATGCAAGTGTAATAGTAAGTTATAATCTGTCTTTATCAACTTTAACAAAACAAAAAAAAGATTCTTATGAATCAATAGCAGATAAAAAGAAAGTATACTTCTCCAAAACCCAGCAGGGTTTTATACCATCCTTATTAAAAGAAATAATAGATAAAAGAAGGCAGTTTAAAGAAGAATATAATAAAAATCCTGATCCAATTTCAAAAGCAAGAAGCAATGCATTTAAACTAATTGCAAATGCAGCCTATGGTTATCAGGGTTTTTTTGGTGCAAGATATTATTGTAGAGAAGCAGCAGCATCAACAGCATATTTTGCAAAACAAAACATAAAAAAAGCTATAGAGATTTTTGAAAAATCAGGATTTAAAGTTACCTACGGGGATACAGATTCAATCTGTATAGAACTAGGAGATAAAACAGAAAAACAATCATTAGAAGTATTAGAAGAAATAAATAAAAATCTTCCAGGAATAATGGAGCTTGATTATGAAGGTTTATTCAAGCGGGGGATTTGGGTTACAAAAAGAACAGGAGAATTTGGAGCAAAAAAGAAATATGCTTTAATAGATGAAAAAGGCAAAATAAAAATCAGGGGTTTTGAAACAGTAAGAAGAGACTGGTGCGATTTATCAAGAGAAACTCAAAACAAAGTTCTTCATTTAATTCTTCAGGATGGAAATGAAAAAAAAGCACTAGAATATGTTAAACAAATAATCAAGCAAATAAAAAACAGGGAAATTGATTTAAAAGAAATTCTTATAAGAACACAATTAAAAAAACCAATTGAAGAATATAAATCAATAAATCCTCATGTAACAATAGCAAAAAGAATGAAAGAATTAGAAATGCCTGTTGATATTGGGATGTTAATCGAATATTATATTTCAGAACCTGAAAATCATCAAAAAACAAAAACAGGAAAAACAAAGGCTCTAGTAAGAGAAAGAGCAAAGCTTCCAAGTGAAAAAGGAGAATATGATATTGAATATTATCTTAATCATCAAATTCTGCCAGCTGTTGAAAACATCTTTGAAGTTTTCAATGTAAACATAAATGAAATAATCGACGGAAAAAAGCAAACTAAACTGAGGGAGTTTTAATTAGTCTTTTTTATCTAAAAACTTTAATTTCTCTTTATATTTTTCAAATTTCTCATAACAAAGGCCAGATCCAATCCCAGATAACATACAAAGCATTGCTGAACCAGCCATTATGTTCATAGCATTTGATGAATTTTTTCGATATTCTTTAAATTCTGAATTTTCTTCTATAATCCTCACATTTTCTTCAAGATTATCAATAGATTTATTCAAATATACTACTTTTTCATTCAAATCTTTATTATAAAAATTACTTAGGATATCATTTATCTCCTTATTCTTATATGGAATTTCTGGTTTTTTTGTAAATGCTTTAATTTTTTCTTTTAAAATAGATTTACTTGTTAAAGCATTATCATAACTTTTAGAAACTTCTGGTTTACGAATCATTAAACCATAAAGTCCTGAACCAATAGTTAAAACGCCAGTGGTTAGTGCGACTAAGAGCAAATTTTTCGTTGTTTTTTTCCAAAATTTAATTTTATTATCCAATTTCTTTTCTAAATTTTTTTCCATTTTCATTTTTAAGTCTTGAATATTAACAACCTTTTCATACCATTTAATAAATTTTGTATCAAGAATATGTTTCTCTCCTACTCCAGCGAATCTATAGATGAGGGCTGTAACTTTATCTCCAATATCTAATGGTACTCCCCCCTTAGCATTTCTGGTCGCTCTATCTAATAATGTTTTATGAATTCTTCCATTATTATCTCTAATTTTATAGAATTCAGCTGGTTGTTGGAATTGGCTTAATACGCCCCCGTAGCCAAAGGTACCCATTTCTTTAGCAACTATTACTCCTTCTACATTTCTCAGATAAATTTTTTGTAACCAATTATGTTTCATTTTCATTTTATTTTATATTTATTTACTATATTTTAGTAGTATCATTATTCTTTTTAAACCTAAGTTGTTATCTTTAATAACAACATTTATAAATATGAAAAACTTGAAAGATTCATGGATGTTTATGAAAAATTACAGCAAGCAGGTTTAACAGGTAATGAAGCAAAAGTTTATTTAGAATTACTCAAAAAAGGAGAGCTTTCTGCAAATCAGATAGCAAAAAATATTGGCATGGATAGAACTCTTACCTATACTGTTCTTAACCATCTTATTGAAAAAGGACAAGTAAATTATGTTATAAAGAAAAATAAAAAAATATTTTCTTGCTCAAACCCTGAAAATTTGCTAAATTCTATAAAAGCAAAAGAAATTTTGATAGGTGATTTAATAAGTGAATTAAAAAAGGTAAAAACTCAAAAACAAGCAAAAACAGAAATTAATGTTTATGAAGGAAAAGAAGGCATAAGAACTCTTATGAAAGAAATTATAAAAACAAAACAATTTCTTGCATTTGGCGGAACAGGAAGAGCTTATGATTTACTATATGAAATGCCTGCAATTGCAAAACAATCAGAAAAAACAAAAGCTTCTGCAAGAGTAATTATAGGAAAAGAATACAAAGGGCATGAATTCACAAAATATAAAAATATAAAAGCTAAATCAATAGATATAAAAAGTGAAGCAACAACCTCAATTTTTGGGGATTGTGTTTCTATACACTTAATTAAAGACAAACCAATAGTTATAATAATAAAAAATAAAGATATAGCAGATTCTTACAGAAACTATTTTAATTACATGTGGAATAAAGCTAAAAAATAAAGGTTTAAATAGATTATTTTCTTTTTAATATCATGAAAAAGAGAACAAAAAATGTAGTATCAGTTATAGGAGTAATTTTATTAGTCTTAGGAATAACAACTTCAATTCCATTGTTCTTACAAAAAAGTTATTTAGGAATGATTACTGGTTTAGCATCTGTAATTGTTGGTTTAATTTTATTAGCAATTGCATTTGGGGATTAATAAAATGGATTTTAGAAAAAATCTATTAGATTTATACTATTACAAAAATCTCCAATACAAAAACACAGTAATTATTATTCTTTTCACTTATTTTATTGGGATATTAGTTGCTTTTTTAACAAAACAATTAAATATAACAAACAGATTAGATATGATATTGGTAGCAACATTATCTATACTCGTTATAGGTCTTGGGGTTTTATTTTTAAATGAATTTAATTATCATTTAAAAAAGATTCCTGAAGAAATAAAAAAATTATGATAATTAATCCTCAATCAAAGGCACGAAAATAAATCCTGGATATTCCATAACTTTGTTTTCTTTATATGTTTTTTTCACAACAACAATAGAATCTTTAACAACACAAACTAAAATTCCATTATATTTTAATTGTGATAATAATCTTTGAGGAATTTCTTTTGATGAAGCTGAAACTAAAATTCTGTCAAAAGGAGCTTTTTCTTTTAATCCTTTAATTCCATCTGCATTAAAAATTTCAATGTTTTTCTTATTTTTTAAAACTTTTTTAGAATTTTCAGCTAATTCTTTTATTCTTTCAACACCATAAATTTTTGCATTTTTAGAAAGTTCATTAATTAAAGCAAGAACATAACCGCTTCCACTCCCAATTTCTAAGACAGCTTGATTATCATATAATTCAAGCAAAGTAAGCATAAATGCAATTGTATATGGCTGAGATATTGTTTGCCCTCCCCCAATTGGCAGTGGTATATCTTCATAAGCAGATTCTTTAAATTCTTTAGAAATAAAATCCTCTCTTTTAACTTTTTCAAATGCATTTAATATATTTTCAGAAAAATCCTGTTTTCTTAAACCACTAATCAATTCTTTTTTATTCATAAAATATCAAAAATAATTGAGGATATATAATTATCTGTTTTAATCAGAAGAAGGTAATAATGGTTTGTCTTTTTCTAATTTTATTCCATAACTCTTTGCTCTTTCTAAATAAAACTTAAATTCCTCTCTGCATAATCTGGCAATTCCCGGTTGTTTTATATAATGGCTTATATATACATAACACATTAATAAATTAAAAACTCCTTTATAACATTCAGAAATTCCTTCTTCAAATTTCTGGGCAACTTCCCTAGTTGATTTCAAATGTTTTTCTAATCCTCCTGCTTCAGCAAATTTACTTGTAATAATGTCTGCTTCAACAACCTTCTTAAAAAATTCATTAAAAGCTCCATAAATATCTTTTGCCATGTTTAATCCCCTCCAAACTTAACAATACTAAACACTTTATATCCTTTATCTTCAAGTTTCTTTCTTCCGCCTAAATCTTCTAACTCTATTACAAACCCACACTCTAAAATATTCCCACCTAGCTTTTTAATAAGTTCGCATGCTGCCCCCATGGTACCCGAAGTAGCAAGCAAATCGTCAATTAATAATACATTCATATCTTTTGCAATTGCATCTTTATGAATCTCAACAGCATCCTTGCCATATTCTAATTCATATTCTTCTCTGACACTTTCTGCAGGCAATTTTCCTGGTTTTCTTATAGGAATAAATCCAATGTTTAATTTATGAGCCAAAGCACTTCCTATAATAAACCCTCTTGCTTCTATTCCTGCAACAACATCAATCTTTTTGCTCTTGTATCTTTCATAAAATATATTAATAGCTCTTTCAAAGCCTTCTTTATCTTTTAATAAAGTAGTTATATCCCTAAACATAATTCCTGGTTTAGGCCAATCAGGAATTGTTCTAATCTTGCTTTTAATAAAATCCTGGTCTTGATTAGCAATTTTTGGTATTGCATTTAATAAAAGCTGTTTAACTTTATGTGCATTTTCACTCATTCTTTTTAATATCATCTCAAAAGTCACAGATTCTTCACCCTCTCTCCAACAATCATAATCAGTAGACATTGCAATTGTCTGATAAGGTATTTCTAATTCTTTTGCAAGACTGCACTCTGGAACACTTGTCATTCCAATTATATCTGCAAAATTTCTAAACATAAAACTTTCAGCTTTTGTAGAAAATCTTGGACCTTCAATAACAACAATTGTAGCAAAATCATGTTTTTCAAAACCTAATTCTTCTGCAGCATCAATTAAAATCTTCCTCAACTCATTTGAGAATGGTTCTGCCATTTCAATATGTTTTACCTCTCCAATCTCATCATAAAATGTGTTTTTTCTTTGTTTTGTAAAATCAATAAACTGATTAGGAAAAACCAGGTCTCCTGGCTTAATTTTTTCTTTTAATGAACCAACAGCAGAAGTTGCTAAAATATGAGTGCAGCCTAATATCTTCAAAGCAGCTATATTTGCCCTATAATTAACTATATGAGGAGGGATTTCATGTTTTTTCCCATGTCTTGCAAGAATACAAACATCTACTCCTTTTATTTTTCCGCAAACAATCTTAGAGCTAGGCTTTCCATATTTAGTTTCAACTTCTTTTTCTTCATAATTAGTTAATAACTGAGGATCATCTAATCCGCTTCCCCCGATTATGCCTATTTTAACCATAAAACAACAAATAAGCAATGACTTAAAAATATATATGAAAAACAAAATATCTTTTTAATCAATAACTACTAAATAAAATATCTTTTTAATTAACAAAAAATTTTTTATTCTTTCTTCTCCTGCTTTTTTGTTCTCCCAAAAAACCAACTGCCCCGAGGTTTATTTTCTTGAGGTTTTTTAGATAAAATCTTATTTTTTTCTTGTTCAGCTTCTCTTTTTTCCTCAGCAATAGCATCTTTTTTCAAAAATTCTGCTATTGTTCTTGGTTCACCTATTATATGGAGTTTTCGCAACCCCCTCTCAACAAAACCAATTTCATAAACTTCTACTCTTGTATAATAATATTCATACTTGCCAACCTGAAAATTTTCTGGAACATGTTTTATAAATCTAATAATTTTTTCTTGTCCTTTTCCATCTATTATTGTTGTTGTTAGCTTAATTTCCTTAGAGTCTTTTAAAAACTCTTTCATTTGTTTTTGACTTATATAATCAGGAGAATCTTCTGGTATTTTCAAAACTTTAAACCAATTCAATCCTTCTATTGGTTTATTAGGATCATTATAATTAAAACTTTCTCTAAACTCAGGAGTTGATGCAATAATTGTTGAATGCTCTCTTATAATAATATAACCATGGTTTTTGTCTGACCCCTCTGCTCTTTGTTTATAAGAGTCATCTATTTGTTTTATCTTTTTTCTATCTCTTTTTCTATATTCATTTATTGTCTCTTGCCTAAGTCTACATAAATTATCTAATTTTTTCACTTCTTCTTCTAAGCTTCCTACTTTAGATTCAAGTACAGTTTTTTCTCCTAATATTTTTCTATATTCAGGACTTTTTAAAACTCCTTGTTGATATTCTGAAAGCCTTTGTTGAGTATTTGCAAGCTCTTCAGCTAAAAGATTTCTTTGTTCAGCAATCTTACCAATATATTCTTCTAATTTATCAATATATTCTTCTAATCCACTAGCCCTTTTTTGTAATCTCTGATTTTCAAAATATAATTTATTCGCTCTTTCAAACTCGTTTTTATGTTGTTCTGCTAAACTTTTATAAGTACTTACTCTAAAATAAATATCTCCTAAAAAACTAAAAAAATTCTTTATATTTCCATAAATTCCCATAAAAATCTGTCTCTTTTTAGTTTTTTAAACATTTATATACCCTAAAAAACCTAATAAATTATGGAAAAAATAGAACTTGAAGACTTCAGAATTAAAAATTCTGAGAGTGCTTGGAAATCAGAAGATTTCCAACATTATAAGAAAGCAGGAAAAATTTCAATTGAAATTAAAAAATATGCAAAAGAAATAATTAAACCAGATATGCTTTTACTAGAAATAGCTCAAAAAATACACAAAAAAATAGAGGAGTTAGGAGCAATTCCTGCTTTTCCTGTAAATCTTTCTATAGACGATATTGCTGCTCATTATCACCCAACACTTAATGATGAAACAAAAGCAACAGGATTATTAAAAATAGATATTGGAATTCAAATAAATGGATTTATTGCAGATACTGCATTTTCAATAGATTTAACTCCTGATCAAAAACATAAAGACCTGATTAAAGCAAGTGAACAAGCATTGGAAAATGCATTAAAAAAACTTGAAAAAAATCCTGATTTAACATTAAATGAAATTGGAAGAACAATACAAGAAACAATTGAAAATAAAGGGTTTTCTCCTATAATAAATCTTTCAGGACATGGTTTAAAAGAATATGAAATACATTCTTCTCCAACAATCCCTAATTATGCAAACAACAATAATCAAACATTGGAATCAGGAGCTTATGCAATTGAACCTTTTGCAACAACAGGCCAAGGCAAGATTTATGAAGGTCCTGGCTCAAATATTTTTGCATTAATAAATCAGAAAAATACAAGAAATCCTACTGCAAGAAAAATCCTAGATTATGTCACAGAAAAATATAAAACACTTCCATTTTCATTAAGAGAAATACAAGAAAAATTTGGAGCAATGTCAAGATTAGCAATAAAACAAATGATTCAAGAAGGATTATTGCATGAATTCCCACAATTAATTGAAAAATCTCATGAACCAGTCTCACAAGCAGAACATACATTCATAAAAGAAAAAAATAAGATTATTATAACAACAAAATAAAATATTAAATAAAAGTAAATTAATAAAATATTAATATCTTAAAAAATAAGAGTTATGAATAACATCTCTTTTAAGATATAAACAAGAACTCATCTTCAGAACTAAACCCATTAACAAATTACTAAAAAAGTAAATAAATAACAACAAAATGAGCATCCTATCATCTTTAGCAAACTGGCTTGTATCAACAATAGGAGGTTTGGGATATCTTGGAATTTTTATTTTAATGGCAATTGAATCTTCTTTTATTCCATTTCCAAGTGAGATTGTTTTAATTCCTGCAGGATATTTAATTTTTAAAGGAAAAATGAGTTTTTACTTTGTGTTTCTTGTAGCAATAATTGGAAGTTTAGCAGGAGCATATATTAATTATTTTATTGCATTGCATTTAGGGAGAAGAGCAAGTGAAAAACTTGTTGAAAAATATGGAAAATTTTTATTTATTAGTAAAGAAAGCATAGAAAAAACAGAAAAATATTTTGAAAATCATGGAGAAATCACAACATTTATTGGAAGATTAATTCCAGGGATAAGACAATTAATTTCTTTACCTGCAGGTTTTGCTAAGATGAATCTGACAAAATTCACAACATATACAACATTAGGAGCTGGTTTATGGAGTCTTGTTTTAATTTATCTTGGATATGCTTTTGGACAAAACCAAGCATTAATCCAAGAAAATCTAAGGATGTTTACAATATTAGCATTATTATTATGCGGGATTATAATCTTAATTTATATAATAACAAAAAAATTAAGAAAAAAATGAAAATAAGTTAAAAAAAATGAAAATAATATTAACAAAACATGGGGAAACAATTGAAAATAAAAAAGGTATAATTCAAGGACATTTACAAGGAAAATTATCAAAATTAGGCAAAGAACAAGCAAAAAAAATTGCTCTTAAATTAAGAAATGAAAGAATAGATTATATTTATTCAAGTGATTTAGCAAGAGCCAAAGATACTGCAAAAGAAATTGCAAAATATCATCTAAATGTTCCATTGATTTTAACAAAAGAATTAAGAGAGAAAAAATGGGGAGAATTTGAAGGTAAAACAAAAGAACAATTGGGATTTCCAAAAGACAAGCCCCTGAATAAAAATATTAAAGTAAAAAACAGCGAGTCTATAAAACAGGTTTATGATAGAGCAAACAGATTTATTAAAGAATTATTAAAAAATCATAAAAATCAAACCATTTTATTAATAGGACACGGAACAATAGACAAAGCAATAATTTGTTGTATCTTTAATAAATCTTTCAAGACAATAGAATATATCAAAGAGATTAAACCCACTTCAATAACAATAATCAAATATGAAAAAAATCCTAAATTGAAATTATTTAATTCCACTGAACATTTAAAATGAAAATCCTTTTATTACCACAAAATAGAAAATTAAATACTAAGAAAATATCAATAACTTATAAAAATACTAAATATAAAAAATAAGCTATGAAAAACAAAAGAATAAGCTAAACAACTCATCTTCAAAAATAAACCTAACAACAAATTACTAAAAAAAATATCTAAAAATAAAGTCTTAATAAACTAAAAAATGCCAGAACTAAACCAGGAAATACTAAGAAAAAGATTAATTGAAATATATGAAGAATATATTAAATCTAAAGCTAGTTCTGCTTCTATAACTAAAATAAAAGCAATTGTTAAAGAATATGATGAAATAAGAGAATTATTAGATGAAACTCTTAACATAGCTCTTGGAATTCTAGAAGCAATATCAAAAAAAGAAATTAAAGACAAAAAAGAAGAAGAACAATTAATAAAAGGAATAATAAAAGAATTAAATGAGAAAAGCTATTTATAAAATAAATTTTTTATTACATATTACTCTTTATCATCATGATTTAACATTTCTTCTGCATAACGAAAAGGATCTGGCTTGCCAGTATCATCCAAATCCCCTTCTAAATCTCTCTCTAAATCCCCTTCATCACCACCTTCTCCATCACCACCTTCATCTAGTCTTAAAACCAAATTCCTTTTTTCTGTAAAAAAATCTTCTGATGTTTTAATCCTATAAAAAGCATCTTCTATTGTTCTTGCATCATATTGAGAAATATCCTCCACAAGATATGTGTTTATTTTTCCTTGTTTTAAAATTACTTGGTAAAAACCATCCTTTCTTTTTAATAAATTACATCTCTCATTCTCATTTAATCTTCTTGATTCAAGTGTTCTTAATACAGGCACTCTTCTTGTGTATACTCTTTTCTGCTCACTCATTTAAAAACCAGTAACTTAAACTTTAAAAATATTTTTGTTTTATCTTGAAAACCTTTTTATTGTAAAAGAGAAGGTAACCCTTCTTCAAGAATTCTATCAGCTTGTTCCAACAAACTCTTAATTAATGTATGGCTGATAACTGCTGCATCAAAATAATCAAATCCACCTTCTACTTCAGAACCTTCTTGTGCCATGCTCATAAGCTCGTCTAACAATTCTACCTCATCTCCTCCAGAAGTATATCTAAAAATATACACTTGCTTTCCTTTTCTTAAAATTATTTCATTTCTTATATTATATTCCATTTTTTAAAAATTTCTATGGAAATTTTTAAGCCGCAAAACCTAGAAAAGCAGAGCTTTTCTGGTCCAGAAAATCCATAAAAGATTTTCTTGGAATCTGAAGATTTTTGATGTTTAACAAAAAAATAACAGTTTTTAAATTTATCCCAAATACTCAATACTCTTTTCCAAAGCTGCCTTAGCACTTCTTAAATATTCTGTTTCAATTCTTCTATATCTATCCATATCTCCTTTAGTCACACTTGGAGACACTTTCTTTAAAGCTTCATCAAAATTCTTCATACATACTTCCTTGCTTTCAATATCTTGCCTTAAGGCAAGCATTGCAGCTTCTCTTACTAAACTTTCCATATCTGCACCAACAAAACCATCTGTTTCATTAATAATTCTATTTATATTAACATCTTTTGCTAAAGGCATATTTTTAGTATGAATCTTAAATATTTCTTCTCTTCCTTCTTTTGAAGGAGCAGGAGTCAATAACATTCTGTCAAATCTTCCAGGCCTAAGCAAAGCGCCATCTAACATATCAGGACGATTTGTTGCACCAATAACAATTATATTTGATAAATCTTCAATACCATCCATTTCAGCTAATAATTGATTTAATACTCTTTCAGTTACTTTTGTTCCTTGCTCTATTCCTCTCTTGCCAGCAAGAGAATCAATTTCATCAAAAAATATGATACAAGGACTTACTTGCCTTGCTCTTTCAAATATTTTTCTTACTCCTTTTTCACTCTCTCCAACCCACATGCTATTATGTAATAATAAGGGCCTTTTTCCTCCAATAAAACTTCCATCTTCTGTCTCAATATCATACATAATCTGCTCTTCTGCTTTTTCAATTTTTTTAATTTTCATCCATAATAGCTTACTTTCTACTAAAAATTTTAATGTTTTAAATTCCTCTGAACCTTTTTCATTTTCAGATAATTTTTCTTCTAGAACTGAAATTATCTTTTTTAATCTATGAATACCTACTTCTCTTCTTCCGGAGACAACAGCTTCAAAAAGTCCTTCAGGAAGATATCCATCCATTCCTTCAATTCTATTATATTTTAATTTACTTCTTTCTTTTAATTTCATTAAAATATTTGCAATCTTAGGTAAAATAAGATGAGCATTATAAAACTGCCTGACTTCAATTCCATTATTTTGATTAAAAATTAAATCCCTAAAGTTAATTAAATCCTCTTTTCCACTTATTGTTACTATAAACATTTTGTCTTTTCTATGCCATAATCTATATCTTATTCCTAAAAATGTTAAAAGATATGAAATACCTTGGGCTAATTCTTCGCTCATAGAATCATATTCTGCTTTCAAATCATCAATATGTCCATCTCCTTTCCATGCCCCTCTTAAAAATGCTTGGATATTTTTCTCATTTTCAAAAAACATTCTTTTAGGAACTTTTATAGAATAAGATTTTTTTCCTTCAAACTTTTGTCCAAATAATTCTTCAAGATAATAAATCAAAGGAGCAGAATAAACTCCTATTCCTTTTTCAAATTCCTTTATCCTATCTTTTGAAACAAAAAGCTCAAAAAGTTCTTTAATTCTTTTTCTATTCTCCTTATTTATATTGTATACTTTAACAGACACTTTTTCTTTAGAAATCCCCCCTTCAGAAGCAAACCATCCTAAAAACTCAGCTAAATTTTCATCTATAAACTTAGGTAATTTAGTTTCACTATGTGAAGAAAATATTCTAACAAGATTAAAATCTGCATTCTCTTCAATAATTTTTATATTTTTATTATCGGGGGCATCAATTTCTATTTGCTTATTGAATAATTTGATTTTATTTGGATAAGCTATTAAATCTCCTTCTTTTAAATCTCTTATTTTTGTCCATTCAAGATTATCATTAAATGTTAAAAAAGGTTGATTTCCTGAAACCTCGAGGGTATTATTATCTTTAAAAGTTATTTTATATGCATCCTTAACATTAAGCTTATATGCTCTAATAACCTTAGAAAAATCAATTTCTTTATTTTTTAATGCTTGAACAAAAATCTCTTTTTTTGGAAGCAAATACTCAACATTATCCCCATTCTTAATAACAGAATTTTCTCTTAATAAATTATAAAAATTTTTTATTTTTTGCAATCCACATAAACTTGAGATTATTGGAGTATCTTTTGCCACACATAACAAACTTGGCCCTTTAACTTGAATAAAATTAGCTTCTGATTCTTTAGCAATTGCTTTAGCAAGCAAGGTCTTTCCAGATCCAGGAGGCCCATATAATAAAATTCCTTTTGGAGGCCTGATTCCTAATCTTACAAATGCTTCAGGATATTTTAATGGCCATTCAACAGCTTCTTTTAGTTCTTGTTTAACTTTATCTAAACCTCCAACATCACCCCAATTTATATTAGGTGTTTCAACTAAAACTTCCCTCATAGCACTAGGCCTTACAACTTTCAAAGCATCATCAAAATCTTTTTTTTCAATTCTTAATTTTTTTAAAGTTTCTTCTGGAATTTCTTCATCTTCTTTAAGTCCTAATTCAGGCAAAACCTTTCTTAAAACAATCATTGCAGCTTCTTTAGTTAATGAACTAATATCAGCACCAACAAAACCATGAGTTTTAGAAGCAAGCTCTTTTAAGTCAACATCTTTAGTCAATGGCATGCCTCTTGTATGAATTTTTAAAATCTGCAATCTTCCATTTTTATCAGGTGCCCTAAGTTCTACTTCTCTGTCAAATCTTCCAGGCCTTCTTAAAGCAGTATCAATAGCATTAGGACGATTTGTTGCACCAATAACAACAACTTTTCCTCTTGCTTGCAAACCATCCATCATTGTTAATAATTGACTTACTACTCTTCTTTCAACTTCTCCTTGAACATCTTCTCTTTTAGGAGCAATAGCATCTAATTCATCTATAAAAATAATTGAAGGTGCATTTTTCTCAGCTTCTTCAAAAATATCCCTGATTTTTTTTTCTGATTCCCCGTAGAACTTACTCATACATTCTGGTCCATTTAACAAAATAAAATTTGCTTCTGATTCATTTGCAACAGCTTTTGCTAATAAGGTTTTTCCACATCCAGGAGGCCCATGTAACAAAACACCCTTGGGAGGTTCTACTCCTAATCTTTCAAAAACCTCAGGATGTTTTAAAGGAACTTCTACCATTTCTCTAACTTTTTTTACTTCTTCTGTTAATCCTCCTATATCTTCATAAGTAATATTTGAGGCTGTTTTCTCTAATTCTTCAACAGGCTTATTACTTAAAACAACCTCTGTGTTTTCAGTTATAATACAAGGTGTATTAGGACTTAAATTTGTAATTATAAATCTAATTTGCTGCATTCCTCCTCCGAAATTACCAATTCCCATACCACCAAACATTTCACTTAAATTTCCAAAAATATCATCCATACTTCCAAAATCATCACTCATTAAATCTCTTCTTCTTTGAACTCCTCCTAAAACAACAATATCTCCTTTAAGAACACATCTTCCTAACAAACCTGGTTTTAAATCTCCTTGTACTCTAATATTTCTCTGAGTAGGAGCAACCACAACTTTTTTAGCTTCTCTTACATTTGCTTTTTGAACAATAACATTTTCACTTACACCAGTTCTAGCATTTTTTCTAATAATTCCATCAATTCTAATAATTCCTTCACCAACATCAGCAGGATAAGCTTTATCTGCAATAGCAACTGTTTCTCTTCCTCCTTTAATTAAAACAATATCTCCTCTTTTAACATCTAAAGTTCTCATAACATCAAAGTCAATTCTAGCTATTCCTTTATATGCATCATCTTGCAATGCTTCTGCAACACGTAATTTTATTTCTTGTTTTTTTTCTAGCATGTTTTAATGTCCATCTTATTTAGTTATACTTCTCCTTTTTAAGTTTTTCTCTTAATTCTTTTTCTTTTTCAACTTCATTTGAATTATTATTTCCAAAATTCAAACTGATTTTTCCAAATTCTTCAAAACTAAGTCTTACCATCTCATCCATAATTTTTTCTTGGTCTTGCATAAAATCAACAATTTCTCTTGGAATTGAAACAGCATAAGAGTTTCCAACAAACCTCATCTTAACATGAAATTGTTTATGTTTTAATTCTGTAAATTCCTTATATTCTTGTTCGTCTTTTGGATGAATAATCCTTGAATTACATTTTGGGCATATAACACTTCTTAAAACAAACCCGTTTTTATTGGTTTGAACCCTATTCATTTTTATATTACAGTTAGCACACAATATTGTGTTTTGAAATATATCCATTGTTTTTTGTTTTGTTTTTTGTTTTGTTTTTTGTTGTCACTATTAATTTTAATATTAAATATAAACCCTGGCAAAATGCCAGGGATGAAAGGGGTTTAAGAGTATGTATTTTTGTATACACCTCAAGTATATACAAGAACATAGCTACTTTATAAAACTTTATATTCTTGAGTATATATGTTAAGTATGTATTTAGAATATAAAGCCCAAGAAAACTTTTATAGTTTTCTGGGCCCAGAAAATTTTTGAAATTTTCTAGGGTTCCCAAAAATTCTTTAGAATTTTTTAGGACTTTATTGTGTTAAAATATATATTAATAATCAATAATCCTTATTTTAGTAATAATAATCTAAACCCTTAAAAACCTGTTTTACTAGTATTAATTATAAAATAAAAAGAGGATAAAAATGGATTTTCAAGAATTAAAATCAAAAATAAAAAAGAGCTGGAATTGGATTTGGAATTCAGACTCTATTTGGAGCTGGATTGTAGCACTTATTTTAATATTCTTAATTGTAAAATTTATCTTTTTTCCAACACTTTCTTTAATTTTTGGTACTTCATTGCCTTTAGCAGGAGTTGAATCATCATCAATGGAGCATCAGATTATTAAAGATGATTCTGGGGTACTTAGCCTTTGTGGAGAAATTTATTCAAAAGAACAAAAAAAAGAAATTAGACATATTGATTTTGATAAATATTGGGATATGTGTGGAGACTGGTATATAGATAATAAGCATATCACAAAACCAGTATTTGAAAAATTTTCAATGAAAAATGGTTTTAGTAAAGGAGATATAATTATTGTTTGGGGCAGATTTACTCCAAAAATTGGGGACATAATAATTTTTAAGCCAAACTCTGATTCAACAGCTCCTCGCCCAATTATCCATAGAATTGTGGAAATTAATGAACAAGGAATAATTCAAACAAAAGGAGACCATAATAAAGAACAACTTACTTCTTCAAATAATTTATATCAAACAGATGAAACAAATATTAAAAAAGAGCAAATAATCGGAAAAGCAATTTTTAAAATACCTTATCTTGGCTGGATAAAAATTTGGTTTACAGAATTAATAAATATATTTAGATAAAATAGCAGTTATTATATCATGATTTTATCAATAATCTTAAATCATTTAAGCTTTGCAGATGAGATGATATGAGAATTCTAGAAATATAGATTAAAGCCTTCGGCTTTAATTTAATATTATTAATAATTGAAAGGAGGTAAAAAGAAAATGAACTATATTGGAATGGATATACATAAAC
>Ga0315274_10000507_pt1 | contig 60896 bp, 34 predicted proteins | sample YL17G02_20_MG_FD_203700 | JGI IMG/M metagenome (GOLD analysis project Ga0315274, IMG submission 203700) | Sediment microbial communities from Yellowstone Lake, YNP, Wyoming, USA - YL17G02_20 | ecosystem: Environmental > Aquatic > Freshwater > Lake > Sediment | place: USA: Wyoming | collected...
ATCACGAAAATAATTATTGCGGAAACAGGAGTAAAAGTTACGGATGTAAAAGGAGAGATTAGGCAGGTTACTGACAGCATTGTGTCAGGAACAATTCCGGCATGGGGGGTGTATAGAGAAGTTACAAGACTTCAAGTGATTACCATAAAATTTCAGAAAGATACTAAGACGCAGGAAGCGCTGGTTGGTGTCAGAGAGCAATTTACCCAGCTTCAGGGGAAAGTTGAATCTACCCGACAACTGTTGACAATTTATCTTAACGTAATCTTATCCGTGGGTGTTGGAAAAGCTAATCAGATTCCTCAAGCTCTCACCGATACTCAGAAGGCGATTGAGGCACTGGAGAAACAAGAGTGGGGAAGCATCAAGGGTGTGGACAAGAGCAGTTTCCTCGTTAAACATCGTCAGACAATTCTGGATATCCTCGCAGCGAATACCATCAAAGATGGCACATATGGATTTACCCAAAAAGAAATCGACACAATGCTCCCCAACGTAGTAGCCTTCCTTTTCCCGCGCATAATCGCAGCAGAGGAGCAACTGGTCCTTGATGTCCTCAAAATTGGTAAACCTCTCACAAGTGACGACGCACCGAGGGTGCAACAGATTCAGACTGCCGCTAAGAATTTAGGGCTGGAGGTTGGCGAGGTCCTGCGAAAACTCGGTGAAGGCGCTGAAGGGTGGGTTTATTTGGTTCGAAATCAGAAAACGAAGCAATACATGGCGGCAAAAGTGCAAAAAGGAGCTGGTGTAAGAGAAGGCGGTTTGGCCCAAGAAACACTTACTATAGCATCTCTACGAAACGCAGAAGCAAAGGGCGAGTTTGCCAATAAAGAAAAACGTCACACAATTACCTTTTTTGGCTCTGACGAAAAGGAAAATGTACTGTTTGAGCAATTTATGAACGGCGTTCCGGCAATTAAGAAGATAGTGAATGTTCCGGACAACGCAAGTCTCCCCGTAGTATTGCAACTTGCACAGTATCAATATCTGGTGCGGCAGCAGGGGTGGGGAAACTCAGATAAAAAAGCCGAAAACATTTTGCTTGATAATGTCAATTGGATTTATTTATTGGATTATGGGGGTTTTTCCGATAAACATGACGATCCTACAGATTCAGAATATGCGAACTATTATCGCCATGATTCTGGGACTATTGTACAGTTATTTTTTGCTGCAAAAGGAAAGAAACTGCTTATCGATAATTTATTAACACTGCTGCCGGCTGGTCAGTTTTTTGCAGAATTACCGCGGCAGAAACAGTATGATATCGGCCAAATTATACAGTCGAAAGAGTTTGCCGGTCTTCCTGTCAGTATACGGTATTTTGCACTGCAGTCGCTCGGTTTGCTGAAAAAACTTCCTCAAGATTTGTATAGCGTTAATGAATATCGTGAAAGACTGCTGGATCTACTTGCGCTGGCACGATCGCAAAATATTTACCTTGGAGATATACCAGATGGACTTCACTCAGTCTATACGGATGCATTATTAACCCGGCTTGAAAAATTTGAGCAAGCTAATACGGACATTATACAATTTCCGGAATCTCCTACCTCTCTTGAGGAAACCCAAAGACTCAGAGAAATTTTTGTTAAAGCGTTAAGCGAAGGCGGGTTTAGGGCTGATTTTTTCTGGAATCCTTGGGAAGTAATATGGGGGTTAATTAACGGGGGAAGCGTTTTAACAGGAGTTGATGCCAGCGGGTATTATGATCAATTTTCTGCGCGGGAAGAGTTTCAGCAAGATATCAATAGTTTGGATTTGACCCAATTTGGGTTAACCAAAGAACAATTTGCATTAGCTACGGTTAAGCGTTGGCTTGTCAACCAATTGCTTTTGGTACAGCAATATCATGAACAGATCAATGATTTTGACGGGACAAGAGTTACAGCGGAACCCCAGCTTAAAGCTATCGGTGAGCAATTGCGGCGGAACCAAGCATCGACAGAAGATATAAAGCAGTTTTTAATGACAACATACCAAACGCTTCATGCTCTTATGCCCAAGGAAAGCAATCATCCGGCGGACGTATCAGAGGAAATCGAGGCGCTAATCAAGTCAATTGAAGACTATGGTAAGCCGGCAAGACCAGCAACACAAGTAGGACCAGCAGAGCAAGCAAGACCGGTAACACTAAGCAGGCAGGAAATAAACGATATAGTCAAAAACATCACGAAAATAATTATTGCGGAAACAGGAGTAAAAGTTACGGATGTAAAAGGAGAGATTAGGCAGGTTACTGACAGCATTGTGTCAGGAACAATTCCGGCATGGGGGGTGTATAGAGAAGTTACAAAACTCCAAGCGATTACCTTAGAATTTCAGAAAGATACTAAGACGCAGGAAGCGCTGGTTGGTGTCAGAGAGCAATTTACCCAGCTTCAGGGGAAAGTTGAATCTACCCGACAACTGTTGACAATTTATCTTAACGTAATCTTATCCGTCGGCGTTGAAAAGGCTAATCAGATCCCCCAGGCGCTCACCGATGTGCAAAAGGCCATTAAAGCGTTGGAGAAGATAGCGACAAGTGATAAGCAACAAGCGGTAAGCGATGCAAAAGCCTTCCTTGAAACCAACCGCACCACTATTGAAAACGCATTCCTTGGCCAATTCTTTCTTAAAAATTTAAATCTCCAGACAATGAACGACAATTCCCTTAAAGCTCTCTCGGAGCAATTCGGAATCACCGACGCCGAGTTCATCGCGCTGGTTGATGAGGTGGGGAGGTATTTGTGGCAGAAAGGTATTTATGCAAAACAAACACTTCAACAACGTGTGAATAATAAGCTCGTAGAGCTTGTTGATAACCAGATACAACAAGCAGAAACTAAAAGTAAACAGCTAGAAGATCAAAAAACGCAAGCTATTCTAAATACGTTTGCAAACTTTCCAATGAACACGTTTAACGGTAAGTCGATTGTGTTACGTCTTGAAGAGCAAGGGGCGAATACCGCACCGAAGCTTTATATTAATGAGAAAGAAATACCGTTATTATCTACACCGGGCGGCAAATCGTATGTTTATGATTATGGAACAGACGTCATTCATTTAGGGAAGGAACGCGGGAAAATTTACCGATCACGAGATGGCAGTATTATAGGAGCGGACGATCCGAATTGGAAACTGGATGAGGCGGTTTTTTGGTTCACAAAACCGAAAAAGCGGCAATCGGTGACACGAGTTGATGCCTGGGGATATATCCCTGTTTCAGATACGGTTCAATCAGGGGAGGAAACAGTCATTTTTTACACCATCACTGAAAAGGTAAAACCGTTTTCGCCTGGAGAGGATTCGGAGCTATCACGATCTATTCCGTCAGATGCGTACGAGATATTAGAACCATCAACAGAATTTGCGTCACTCCTGGGAATGTACGGTAGAACCGATAATAAATGGGAAAATTATGGTACCACTAGCGATGATCGAATTGTTGCCTTGGATTTTAGAGATTGGGCACTGGAAGTAGCTATAATAGAGGCTCGAGAGGAAGTGACACGATTATATAATATCTATACAAAATTATATAAAACAAGCGATCCGATTGAACAAGTATTTGCGCTTCATAATATAGTAAGAGACACGTATCCAACGACATTTATTGATTGGATTAAAAATCTAAATAGAGACATAGCTAATAATAATTATAGAAGATATTTTAATATTTCATATGTCCGCACAGAAGATACACCATTATTAACAGACCTACTGGAGTTATACCCATACAACCCCGCTAATGATTTAGCTTTCAGGTTATATTTATTTGAGTCTCAACGCCAGTCAACGATTACAAAGAATTTCCGTGAGGATGTGGACAATTCGTTTGTACATACGTCTTTTATTACAAATATGAATACAGACACAAGAGGACTGATTGGAGAACTGGAAAAAATGCTTGCAAATACCACTCGGAATCAGTATATCCAAACATTGTCAACCCGTCTGTCGCAGGTTAAAGCAGCAGAGAAAGCTTTAGAAGAAATCAAAATAAAATCTGATTTGATTACTGACACGAAAACACAAAATCAGATCAGTAGCATCCTAGGGGGCGGCGATCTGAGAGAGACATTTTTTTCATATGAGCTTAGTGAGCTAAGTTTTCTTGACGAAGAGGGAATCAGCATGAGTTATTTATTAAAAGCAGTAGAAAAAGTTCAAGATGCACTTCAACAGGAAATTCAGCAAGAACAGGCAAATACCAAGAGTATGGAGGACGAATTGGCATATTTACGGGATTATCAAAGTAAAAGTCAGCTGCCGGGCGGGGGAGCGGAGGGTGGGGGGAGAGCTGAAAAGACGGAACCTGATCAGGCCCCGGGGTATGTAGTAGCAGCGCTTACGAAACTCGGAGAGTGGCAGGGGAAGGTGGAGAGTGCTGGTACTCCCTATTCGCCGATTTCACTTTTAGAAACCACATTCCTTGATGCAAAAATTACTGAATGGAAAATATTGGCAGGAACAAATCCTGATCAAGCAGCACAGGCTATCGATGATTTTGCGATGCAGTATCAGATAAATCGTGATGAAATAAGAAACTATCTTTTGAGCATCATTGATGATGTGAGAGCGGTCCAATATCAAGCATCCACTGGTCTTGCTACTACTGCAAGATACCTAAATGTTATAAACGAGTTGTCTCGCGCACACCTCGATCACAGCAAGCTACACCAGTACTTAGAAGCTGTATTGGATGGACTGAACCTAAATCCGGGAGGACACGCCAAGGATTTGCAGGATTTCCTGCGAAAGATTACCGCCATAAGTTGGAGCGGATCGTCGCAACTTAGTAATGATCTAAATTTAGCTACTGAGCAGGTACAAAATGTACATTATGCTTTAAGCGAAATTAATGCAGATGTGCGTTCAGAACTCTTAACGCTGGCTGAACAAGTGAAAGAAGGGAGTACGACGACTGACCAAGTTTCTGCGCAGGTCCAGAATGCGCTGGAGAAACTCGGAGAGTGGGAGGGGAAGATGACACCGGAGACGGTGGCGGAGATTTTGGCACCAATTAAGGGGATTCCCGGTACCTTGGTCATCGACCTGGGAGCGGGGAGGGTACAGGCGTTTCCTCTTAGCGAAGAAGCGCAGGCTGACCTGGCGGCAATTTTCGGCGCTTTAAGCGGTCAGGAATCTGTCACCCTGAATTTCCGTTCGGACGACGGAAAGACCGTTTATCAGGGAAGGTACGCTAAGAATGCCAGCGGAATGATCGTTCCCAGCGGTCCCAATAGTCCTTTTCACGAGGTTCGGATTACTAAGACCAGCCAACAATTAGAGCTTCCGCTAAAAGTAGAAAACCCCACCCCTTTATGGTTATTGGAAGCGCTTCGCACGGCAGCAGTAGACCTGATTACCGGACTGAGCCGGACACCTCCCAAGGATTCTAAGCAAATTAGCGAGACCGTTGTGACAAAGCTCGCCGGCAAGTGGCAAGAATTAAAACTAGCCACCAGTGAAACGGAATTTGCCCAAATTAATCAAGAAATAATTACTAAAAGCTTAACCGCGGAGGGATTGTCGGAGGAGGAAGCAAGCAAGCTATGGTATGACATAGGCCGAAAGGTTTATCCGCAAATGATCGAAGCAGTGCGCAATCATCTTTCTGCTCTTCCGCACGTACGCCTCTACGAATATTACAACTGGATTGATCCGAACCACAAGACTGCCTCAGCGGAGTTAATGAATATACCGGTAAACCAAATTCTGGATGCAGCGATCAATCCGGAAGACGATTGGGGAACCTTTTTGGGCAAAAGGCGGTCAGTGCAGTCGGTTTTAGGCTGGGCGCAGCAGATGCGCGAGAAGCAATTTAACTTTAGCGGAAGAAGCAGTGATGAGCAAACGGTGGATTTACTTGATTTAGGCCAAGGGGTGTATCTGGCGACTAGCGGTTCTCACCGCGTGGCTGCCGCGAAAATCGCCGGTATTCCCACACTGCAAGCCAGGATATTTACCTTGAACAGAAATAATAGTGATCCCTGGAAATTGGTGTCCGCTGATAAGGGGTCCGCAGCCCAAGCAGCTTTAGAAAAAGCCCGAGAGATCGCTGCTACTCTGCCGCAACCGAAAGGGGTGTATGAGTATGCACCGGAAGTTCCTAAAGTTACGCCGCTTGCGGCAGACTTTGGGGAGTCGCCGGTTGGGATAAAACTCAAGCAATTACTGAACAGCATTAATAGCAACGAAGAGCCCTATATCTATGTTGAAAGAACGAAGTTATTACGCCGCCTGCGCTCCCTGGAAGAACAACTTAAAGATTGGGGACCGCTTTCCGAAGAGATAATCCGTGAATTAAGAAACTTAAAGGCTGAGGAAACTATTACCGGTCAAAACTTTATGAGTATTGCACTTAGCGGGCAAGATCAACTTAATGAATCTTATCTAGCAGAATCCGCGAATGCAGGAATCAAAATCATGCGCTCCAAGTTGGTTAACCTGCTTGGTGATTACGGTATAAACGGAGAACGGTTTATCGCTTTTGCTGCCGCACAATTAAATCTTACCGAAGATCGTTTATTTAGGGGTATGTTATTCGGCACAACTACGGGCACAATGTCAACTGATGCCGGGCAGAATTTTGCTGCAGGAGGAGTCTTTGGAGCATTTCAGAAATATATCAAAGCTTTAAATGAAGGAATTGATGTACAAATTGCGGCAATCGTCAAAGTCCAGGATGAAATTAGACAGGAAGCGGAATATCAGAAGCGCAAGCCAATAGCTGATGCGGAACTGGAGAAGCTACTCGCGGCGGCGGCTAAGCCGGAGAATTATGCCAAACTCCAATTTGACGAGCAGGATGATCGCAGCGTCAGTTTATTTCAGTCGCAAAATCAAAATCGATTGTTAGCAATTCTGGCCGACAATGGATATGACGGAAAAAGTAAGACTGCGAATGTCCTGGATGACGCGGTTTATTATTTAAGCGATGAATTATTAAGCGTATCCCGCGCGAGAAAACTATTTACTGCCGGCTTATTATCTGCCCAAAAAGCTCTCCTGGCTGATGGCAGCAAATTTAGACTGTCGGTGGGTGCAATAAGTCCGGAGATCAAGGATCTACCGGAAAATATCACTCAGTTGGTGGCTCTGGAACTCGCCCAACAGGGAACAACCCCTGAGTTGTTTGCCAGCGCTTATCCGGCAGAAGCAGCCGGCGGAGAGTCTTACCAAAACGCCTTATTAACCCTGGCTTGGAGAGCGGCGAGGCAGGTCTGGGAGCCGGAAGTACCAGCAAGGCCAGCAAGGCCAGCAGGGCCAGCAACACAAGTAAGTCCGGCAGAACAAGCGGGACCGGGGACACTAGCAGAGCAAGTTGCGGAGATTATTACAACTACATCGAAGGAGGTTAGCAACGCGATAGTTGCCGAAGTGAAAAAAGCAGTTGTGCCCGCCGTGGTTCCGGCGGCGGCAGCGGTAAGCGCGGTTCAGGAAATAGTTAAACCACCGCCGGAAATTCTGGCGGCAGTCGGTAGATTACAAGGAAAAACCGAGGAGCAGATTTTTAAGGATGCTATCAAAAAACTACGGGGACAGACGTCAGCGAAATATTACGATGTATTTGGAGAGATAGTAAAACATTATACATTTACCGGCGAGGATGAGGAAAAAACAATACTGCTGGGAACATTAAAAAAGCAGAATAATCAGGTTGAACCGGCGCTTAATGCCCTTAAAAAACAACTGGAGGGAGAAATCCTGACAGATTTAAACAACAAACTTGGGGCGGGAAAGCAAAAGAGTCTGAATGGCATCACGGTCAAACCGTTTAAAGAACTGGCCCGTGTGTTGGTGACTGAGTACCTGAGAAATACCCGTGCGCTTTATGTGCAGTCGCTTAAAGTAGAGTTACCGGAAGCTATCGAGGAAAAAGATTTGCCGGCGGCGTTCGTCAGCGCGCTTTTGGCTAAAAATATCGACCGGGCGGTTGCCCTGGCCCGACGACTGCCGCAAACGCCTACTACCACCTTTACCTTAGCCAATGAAACCACTATCCAGGCGCCGGAAAGTCTGCGCGATCTAATTGTAGAATATTTAGCGGAAGATGGCGCTGACGCCGCTGTAGTCAATCTTTTCCTGCAGAAATTTCAGGCCGCGCAAGAAGAATCCCAACAACCTCTGCCGACGCCGGGGGTGGGGCAGGGGCAGTTCATGTCAGACAATGAGGCGCAGGTAGTAGAAAAGGCTCTGAACGACTTTGTAATTAATCAGACAGATAACCCTGAGATATTAAACAAGGTTTTTTTGGCTCTGGCCCTGATGCCGGAGGAAGAAATCCAAACAAAATCGACCAGACTTTATTACGACTATAGTCGACTACAAGGTAAAGTAGGTTCGGTTTTTATCAATGATTTAGTAGTCCTAAGCAGACAGGCACTGAGTATAATTAATGCTGCTATTACGCTGGATTCAGCCGTGGCTCCCGACTGGTACCTCGAAGAATTACAGACAGACCCCAACTTCGTCAAGTTACAGACGGCCCGCGAACAAGGGCTTAAACCGGAGAATTTTTTCCGGATCGATACCTCAGGATTGACAACGGAGGAGCAAAGTTTGATTTTGCTGGCCGAAAAGATCTTTAAACGCTACCTCGCCGCACCTATCATTACCGACAGTTATCCTAACACTGCCCAAGGAAGTCTGGCGCGCCGCAAATGGAAGCAGGCTATGCGGGAGAAAATAACTGCCAACCGCGGGATACTAGATTGGGAGGCTTGGCTTGCCTGGTACTCCAGCAATAAACTGGCGCAAGGGGAGATTGGCAACCTTCTGATGGTATTTAGAGCAGCTCCCGAGTTATTCTCCCCGGGTCTGGTCGAAATGGCAGTTAAACTGCAGCAGGACTATTTTACAGTTACTAATTCTCAAGCCAGTCCCGATGAGCAGATTACCGACTATGGTCTCCGACCTATTGAAACTAAACTTTGGATAGTGCAGCAGGTGATGGAGCTGGCCCGCTTAGGGTTAGAAGATTTAGACGCGTTTGCCAGGACGGCCAAAACCAAAGCCCCTGCCGCGACCCTCGACTATACCCGGAAGCCCTCCAGTGGGGCCCTCTACGCTTTCAACCAGTCGTTTGTGCGGGCGATAGAGGGGATGAATACAATAGGCAAGTGGTTGCAGAATGGGTTTGATCTGGTACGAAAGGGATTGAGTGGGATTGTAGGGAGTTTGAAGATTACGGTACTCGCCCCGCAAACTCAACCATCAAATCAAGCTATCACAAGCAAGGATATTCGACGGATTATGAATGAGGTGGGCCCCGGATATTCTCAGGCTATTATGACGTGGTACTCAGATAGGGTTCGGGAAAATACGATTGATGATACCCAATTTATTACATTTTTACGATTAATAGGCCCCAAAGTGCATTTGATTAAAATGCAAATCGCAAAAGAGTCCCCTCTGTGGCCTTTAAAATATTCAGATCTCGGATCTCTTTTTCCACTACTATGGTCTATGTATCAAGAGAACCCTTCTAAGGTAGAAGTGATATTAAGTCTGACTGACATCGAAGAACTTATTTATTTCCCTACATGCCCTAGTAATATATTCGCAAATGTGCCTTGGGATCTTATAGTCCAACACCTAGGACAGGGCGAAAAAGTGAAATATAATGACATAGTTCTTTTAAACGATATATTTAAGGATACGCAAGGAGATAGTTATCGACTTTTTCAAGACGGACTTACAGCGGGTATGCAGTTATCTGCAGTCACAGCTCTTCCCAATGTAACCAACGCTGTTGAGTATACAGGTGAAAATTTCCTTGAGAAATTTTGGGGATACTTTAATAATCGTACACGTCAGAATCGTGATTACTTAGACCCAAGTTATGACCCAAGTTGGGACAACTCCGACTTCTTAAGGGTGGTACGCGACCCAAATACCTATAAACTTATCCATAATGAGGTTGATGCTGCCCGATGGAGAAGGATTTCGGTGCTTCCGGATAATCAGGATGTACTGTTTGCACTGCTGTTTTATCGGTTATTCAGTGCTCGGGAATTTGAGGATGAATTAGTACAACAATACGGAGATGAGGGGAGAATCAGAAACCTGCTTCAAATCCTGGCAGACCAACCCCTCATAGAAATTGAGCCCCAATATGTAGGCGCGCAGTTCGTACCAAAAGCACTATCATATCTGGACGCTTATACATCTTCTTGGCCTGACAAACAGCGACGATTTTACCAGCTGCTTCGCAAGTTTCCGCCAAGGTTGTGGATGCTGCTTATAGCTTTTCGAAATGCATTCCCGGTCGATGAATCTATATCAGAACAAGAGGCATTTGGCCGATTGTTACACGTTTGGAATAATAACGGACTGACTAAACTATCAGAGGATTTTGGACTAAAATCAGACCTTCTATGGCGTAACGGGGACATTGAGCGATTAACAGAATATATAGAGTCACTTCCTTTTGAAAAAAAGATCGCAATTGTCAAAGATTCTCGCGTGATAACACGCCTCCGAGATGCAGTATTTGAATTACTCGCTAAGATAGACAGTGAAGAGAATAGAGAAGAGACATTACGAGTAGCTAGAGACATTATTACTACGGCTAAGAGCGACGTATATGTTTTTTCTAGTTTGGAGTATTTAGCTCAAAAAACACCAGAGGAAGCGGCCACATTATTTCTCGCCCTAATCGAACGATTACATTCTCAGTATCTATCGGATCTCATGGGTATCATGCATAAGTACTTATCAGGCAGAGTCGCAATTGATTTTAGCCTGAAACTTCTCCGCTCTCCGACAGCACGGAATTATACAAGTTCCGGGTTACAATTGATCAAAGGACATCTTGATGCTATTTCTTCCGAGGAGCTGGAAGCCATTCTCAATGAGTTAAACGAAACAAATATCGGCAGTCAAGAACGGATAGTATATTTTACTCGTGATATATTAATAACGGCTTCTAACGGTGATGAAGTAGCCAAACGTCATGCTCCTGTTGCCCGACGCATCCTGCTCTCACTGATGAAAATGGAGGATAAGGAAGTCCAAAGTTATGCCGTTAGACCTATTATTGACTATCTTGTTGATGGGAAGGATATTTCGTCAGAGGAGATGCAGGCAGTCTATAAGTATTTACAAACAATAACTGATTCTCAAGAAAAAAGTAATTTATTAGGTCGACTATATGATCATTTTGCCCAACCGGACAACATAGGTGTAAGGGAAATATTTAGTACCATGCTACCGGCCGACGTGGTGGGATTATTTGATAAAAATAAGAAATTTGTTGATGATCGTAAGGACGGATTTTTTCTCTCTGTCGTTGAATACCCAGAAAATAATTCTGAATTAATTACATTAGCAAATCGGTATAAAGAAGGAGCGTATGATAAGTGGTTATCTCCCGAGCACAGTAATATATTAGTCACAAGGATAATAAGCAGTTCTGCCTATAAATATCGAAGTGCCATAGAGCAGGTGATTGCAAGCAGAGAAGTGGAAAAGTTTGTATCACTATCAGCCGATAACGGGAATCTTGTGGTCGGTACATTACTTAATGCGATAGAAGACCCGAATTTTTATCCTTCGATCGAGACCGGTGAGCAAGAGACAATATCCCCCGTACCACTTGGTGCTTTTGGGCCGATAAACGAACGTTTGCTCGTGCTTAAATTATTGCAATCGTATCCTGCTTTGGTGACGCATAATCGCTTTGATTTGTATTTTGCAATTGGTAAAAAACGAGGAATATTTCAAGGTAATGAAAATGATGCTTCTAATTTTGTAACACTGGCGAAAGAAATTAACGCTGCGTATAATCAGTTTTTATCTCGAATGACCCATGGCGAACAACTCACGAACAGAGAAGACTATGAATATTATGATTATTTTCTGTCTTCGATAGATAAAGATTATCTTGGTGCTAACGGATCCTTCACGGATATTGCGACGGCATATGGGTTAGTCCCAGATATAAACGCTCGTGCTCAAACGCTTCGGTTGGTTGACGAACAGCTCGAATCAATACCCATACAATCAACGAACTTTACTTTTGATTTTCAAGCAGAAGATGTCAGTATCTCACTTTCGGATAAAGTCAAGAACGAGTTTATCGGACTAGTAAATGCTATTGTAGGATACTCAGGAGGAGATAGGGGGCAGTCAATCCGCCAGAAAGTAGCACAAATAGATCTTGATCAAATCACGAATATAGTAAGTGATAATGATACCGTCCGATCAGCGGCGGAAACGTACCTCGTCGACACACTTAAGGTTCCGCAGAGCATGGTATTAAGCAACCAAAAGCCTGACCAAAAGGTTGAAAATATTCAAAATTACGTACTTAAAAATATTTTAGATGATCAGGATGTTCTCTATATTATCAGGCAATCACTGACTACCCCTTTAGGATTGGATGTATTTATGCGTTATCAAGAAGGTCGATTATCAATGGATGAAACATCGACATTCATAGAGCAGCTTTTACAGATGGATACATATCTTGAAGATGGATTAGCAGCGCTTGGAGTTCCACGACCTTTGACTATCGCGGTGAAGCGATCAGCTCCCTGGAAGCCGCTTATCTCGCTGCGAGACGAGATTGGGAAGGTAAAACAACGAGGGGTTCGGAAAAGTCACAAGATTGAACTTATATTTCAAAAGAAAAATCTACTGGATGTATGGCAGGGGAAATGCTCCGGTACGTGTTTTGGGGACAAGCCACACTGGCTAGCAAAGAAAGACAATCTGTTCACAATACGGATATTAGAGGACGGAGAAATAATGGGAAATTTGCTTTTCGTCGTCCAAAAAAGTCGCATGATTCTTATCGGTTTCGACCCCAGTGAAGCGTTTACAAAGAAGCTTACCGATGCGAAAAAACGCGAATTTGTAGATATCGCCATGAACCATGCATGGGCAACCGCGAAAATAAATGGCTGGGAACTGCTGATCGCTGAACCTAAACAAGTTGGCGGACTTTCAAATAAAGCTGATTTGAATAATTACATAATAAGCGAGTACATCAATGACGAGATACACATAGAAGTCGATGCCGAGGGACCGTTTCATCCTCAACACGGATATATATTAACGCAAGTTCACTCCATTATGCCTTCTGTGGTTCAGCGAATGGAGCAGGTTTATAGGCAGGAATTTGCACCCAAAGAAGAACTTCCCAAAGAGTCAGCACCGTCGCTTCGAATTGCGCTGACTACACCGGACATGTGGGAGTCTATACGCGACGACGTCATAGGTGTAGAAAATAATTCATTTCCGGGTCAGGCATTCGAAGAGATATTACTGGAAAAATCGTTCAGGAATCCCGACACTGTTGCTGTTGTTGTCCGAAATGAATCCGGCAAAGTAGTCGGGTATTTGTATGCAGAAACAACGGATCAACCCAGTACCATGTATGTACCAAATCTTGCACTGGATCCAGCATATCGAGGGGGTAACACGTTTGCCGCTATGACACTTCGGTTAATTCGTGAACTTCGAAAGAGGGGCGTTGAGTTTGTAGAAACGGATGCAGCTGACTATAACGGTTTGGCTGACACTATAGAATCCATGTTTGCTCCGTATATTGTAGAGAAATACAATCATGATAGTCAGTGGGGTCCACAGCGGTTTTTCCGTATCAGAGTGACAAAATATACCCAAATAGAAGAGTCAGCAAGAACGATCATAAATAATCAAATAAATTGTGGAGTAGCAGTGTTCAGAATGATTCCGCGCATTTATGCTGATGAAGGGATCCCGGGAGGCGGGACGGAAATAGGGGGTCGATGTGCAGCTTGGGCACGGGTAATAGGATTCCCAAGTAGAGCGTTTGTACGCAAGTATCTCTGGCAGATGCCCAATAGAGCGGTAGGAAGTTTTCTAAGCAGACTGAGTATTTCTAAAAAGATACAGTCGGATACAGCAACAACAATGCAAAGGATTATTGAACGAGAATATGCGTATGAGCTTGCAGGGGTGAACTGGCAAGATGAGGGGACGGCCCGAGAAGCGGTGACGAAGATCGTAGAGGAAGCATTCGCGCGAGCGTATCAGGATCGCGCTCCACCTACCGAACAGGTTATTTCCTCCGTCGTCTCCAATATTCTTAACACACACTCCCGAACACTATCAAACATTCAAACCCAACAACCTCTGCCGACGCTGATGAAGAGGATATCTGAGGCAGTACGAAAGGGATTGAGCGGGTTTGTAGCCTTTCTCCAAAGCCCCAAATCCGAGCGGGGGAGTTTGAAGATAAACCTTCCTGCGCCCCAAACCCTCCAGACGGTAGTACAAAAAGTTGTGAAAGAAGTGGGAAACCCCGACTGTTTGGCGGATAATCCATTAGTCAGGCACGCTTTTGCCGCCGGCAAGGATGACGAAAAAGAAGGTAATACCTGTGCGTGGTATTTGCGCGCGCCCATAAAGGAAATAGGTATACTCGGGGTTCTTACAGGTGCTCTTCGTGCGGGCATGGCTCTTGCCGACTATTTATACAAACCTATTGCTTTATATAATGCTTTTGTTGGAAAAAATATACCTCCCTCTCTTCCCCCTTATAGCCAGTTGCCATCATTAATGGACGAACCACTTTGTCAGTTCGGTGCATGTAGTATAGGATGCAGTGAAGGCCTAGAATGTGGAACAGATGGTAAATGTTGTCAATATAAAAATGGTAAAGCTGGTAAATGCTCAACGAAAGGTAATTTCTATGTTGAGACAGATAAACAAGAACAATTTGGAGATTTTCTTGAAGTCTATGGGCCGATGGCAGTAAAAAGGGGACAGGCAAAAATATGTAAAGATGGGAAATGCAACCCAGAAACTGGCTGTGAGGAAACAATATCACGTTGCGAACATCCGGGAGAAATGGATATACTCGGGGGATATGGGTATATCTGTAAGACTAATGGTAATTGGGTAGAACTCGAAGATACCTGGGAAGAGCTTGGCAAAGCGCTTGAAGAATTTGAGTGTGCTAGCGGAGACAGAGCCATTATTAATCCTTCGACAGGTAAGATTTTAGAACAATGTGATAATAATTCCGTGTGCCTTTGGGGTCAAACGACGCTTCCAGTATGTCTGCCATTTTATAATGCTTATCACTGTTCGGTAAACCAAGATTATCTAACTGGTTTTCGATGTGCAGAAGGAAATTGGTGTACACCGGGGATGACGCTACCTCTAACAAAAGAATACCCATGTGTGCACAAGTGTGACGAATGGGGCGAGTCCGGAACTATTATCGAACCACTTCAATGCGCAGCGCTACCCAGTGCATATGTTGATAGGTATTGTAGGGGGAATCGTGTGTATAGTATAGACCCAACTAAACCAAAAGAGCTACAAGAACAATTTAGACAAACCTGTCCCTGGGGCTGTGTTGAAGGTATGTGTACCGCGCCACTTAGTAAGACTTGTGTTGTTGAGGGAGAAATATATATTCGAAGCGATGGAAAATGCCCTCTAGTTTGTAAAAACGGAGTAGTTCAATCATCGGAGATGTGCGACCGAATTGATATATTGGCATTCAATAACGAAAGTAAACTTACTGTCTTTGAAACACTTGCTAAATTGCCCCAATCGCTACTTAAAAGTATGAAATTTCCCTTAATAATGGATTGGAAGCCATATCTAAATGAAGAATATGGTTATTTAATTACTATGGGAAGGTTACTTAAGGACGTCGATACGGAGTATTACGGCTTCATAGTCGCACATCACGAAAGTACAAATACTCCGATCGAAGAAACCATCATTCATGAATTTTTTCACGCTTGGGTATATGACAAAATTGTTGATAAGGTATTTTTAATGACACACCCAGACATGAAGCAAATGATTTGGGCTGAACGATTAGATTATTACCCAGTAGAATATATGAATACAGTTGGGTGTTTACCAACAGAGATACCGCCGTTTAACTATCAGTATAAACTGCGGCCGGTAAGCGGTTATCCGAAGGATCCGAACAACTTGCGCTGTGCTGAGGATTTTGCCGATTCGGCAGCAATGTATGTTACAAGAGCTTGTGAACTTAGGAATAAATCCCCTGAACGGTATAGATATTTTCGTAACAACATATTTCAAAGACAAGAATATTTTCCAGAGGGAGGATGTCCTGCCGATAACGAACCTACAAATAGGCGAAAATAAGTAAACCCTTCGACCCTTCGACGAGCTCAGGGTAAACAGGCTCAGGGTAAACCCTTCGACCCTTCGACTTCGCTCAGGGTAAAGGTGCGGGTGTCTAAAAGAAGATTGTTATATTGTTAAATTGTTACATTGCTACGTTGTTAGATGGTAGTTAATAGGGGGAGTGTTTAACGAAAAGATGCCAGGTTTAAGAGCCATGTTTTTTTGATTCGGGAAAACTGATGAGCATTGAGACTGAGCTCCGGTACTTGAACAGTCTGCCTGAGTAGATCAGCGAGTTTTTGCGGAAGCTGCGGATTGGCGTTATGCGTCAGTCTTCGGTAGCGATCCCAATTGAAATCCGGCAGTCTTAAAAGACTGATTACATCCAGTAGATCCTTATAGCCCTTGACTGAACCCGCGCGAGCAGCTTGGGAAACCTGCTTGAGTATCAGAAGTATTTCTGGCAATGGCACACGGAAACCTTCCCGAATCTGCGACGCAGCAATAATTTCTTCGCAGGGAAGCCCAATCTCCGACCAAAATGGAACATAAATATCAACCTGGATGTCATTCTGGACAATTTCGTACTTGTGTAGGCGATTGTTTTTCGTGACCGTAAAGCGCTCTTTAAGCTGGGAGAGAGTAGGGAGATCAACGACGAAATCAATGTCCTTAGACTTAAGCTGATGGCTATAAAGCCAGATGGCCCAACCGCCGATGAGAACAAGAGAGTAGTCTTGCTGAAGTTTAATCAGGGTTTGCCAGCTTTTTTGGGTGATGAGATCACGATAGTAGTCCATCGAGCGCCTCCTTAGTGGTTTTGATAAAGTCTTTGGCATACCAGTCGGTGAGGTTCCACAGATCAACAAATACTTGCGCTAGTGGCAGATTTTTATCATAACGAGCAAGAAAGGGATCAGCTTGTAGTATAAACAAGTTTGGTGGACCGGATCGGCTTTCAGAGGTAAACCGTTCCTTGATTATTTTTGGACTGGCGTGATAGCAATAGACTTTGTCATAATCGGCAGGAGGTTCACCGAAGCGTTCCCGGATGGCGGTATAGGCAGTTGGAAGGCTTCCGGGAGGGAGTAGCCCTTCGATTTCCGACAGAGGTAGCTTAAGAGAAAGGCTAAAAGTGATATCTTTCTCAAACTCGCGGTGGTTAGCCCAGTGATAAAGAATTTTTTCGTAATCGATCACCTCAAAGCCTCGGCCACCCACCTGAACCGTTCCCAGACGGCGTAGAGGGGCTAGAGCAGCGTTTACAGTAGAGGAAGAGATACCGAAACTATTGGCTAGCTTTTGTTGCTGGAAGCGTAAATTGCGGCGTTCAGTAACCTCGAAGAGAATATGGCGCCAGATCAATTCGTTTTTTTTCATAAATTTATGACCTCGATTCGATTATAATCGAATTGAAAAGAACTGTCAAGTGTAGATGCTTGCCCTTCATACCTTCGACAAGCTCAGGGTAAGCTTACAAACAATAACTTAACAACTTACAACTTAACAACTCTTCGACTTCGCTCAGGGTAAGCTTACAAACAATAACTTAACAACTTACAACTTAACAACCCTTCGGCTGGCTCAGGGCAAAGGTGCGGGTGTCTAAAAGAAGATTGTTATATTGTTAAATTGTCTCGCGGAGCGAGATCTGCTCATGGCCTTTACCCAGGCCGCCGCCAAAAGGAAGAATAAACTACGGATAGGGAGATAAGGGCGATGAGGGAAATCAGGGAAAGGACCAATAAAACAATTTTTACCGGGGAAGGCTGGTAAGAAAAAACGACTTCGTGGATGCCGGGGTCCTTAATTAAAATAGCATTATAGAAGGGGAAAACATTGATTGGTTCGACAGGCTCACCATCTATGGTGGCGCGCCAGGAAGGATGATAGGACTGTCGCAGTATCACGAGTGATTCCGGACAGCTTTGTTTGACTTCAATCTTTGCTGTAAATACCATATCTGCTTCATCTTTCTGCGACAGAATTGTTATATTGTTAACATTGTTACATTGTTGAGAAATTGAATACCTCGGGGGCTCGGAGAAGAGGGAATGGAGTTTAAGGTCAGGCCCGCCTGCATCAGCTGGGCTGGAAGCATTGCGGGCAGGAGTCTCATAAGTTGCCTCGTCTCTCATAGTAAATCGGGGCAGGTTGTTATTCAGCAAATTGTTAAATTGTTGCATTGTTAAATTGTTGGAAAGCAATAGCTGGGGATAGAGGCCTTGTTTCGGGTAGTCGGACTGGATCCAAAGGTGGATGAGGTTGATAAAGTCATACTTCGAGCTGGCAACGATCGCCGGCCGGATGCCGGCGGCGAGATAGCCAAAGGAGGAGGTATCAGAGGTGTCAAAGGTATCAGAGGATTTCTGCATTGACACGTTTGACGCTTTTGACACTTCGTAAAGTCTCCAGGAAGGGGTTTCCTTGAGGAGTTTCCAGAAGGGCATTGGTTCGCCTACAGGAGGATTGGGTGTGACGATATAGCGGATATTGTAGAGAAGATAGTGGTAAAGATTATCTTCGCTCATGAATTGTTCGGTGTCGCTGTTGGGAGACCAGGTTTCGGGCAGCCAGAGGACCGTAGGCAGGCCGTAGGTCGAAAGATACATATAGAGCGGGGTCTCGGCGACCCGGAGAGAACGGCCCCAGGAGCCGCCTCTTCCAGAGTAAACACGGCCGGGGCGGGTAGAGCCCAGAGCTGAGAGTTTAGAGATTAGAGAATCGATATCGGGCTTGATTTTGAGATAATCGGCATTGGCGCGCTTAATGAGAAAGTCATTGTGTGTCGCGTAGCGGATGGTTTGTGGGTAAACCAACAAAATCACTCCTATTATCACTATCATTTTAACAATATAACAATATAACCATTTAACAATTTGGTTGGATTGTTGAATTGCTAAATTGCTAAATTGTTGAATTAAGAACTGGATGCCGATCGGGATTAAGAATAGTCCGGCGAGGTGGACGCCGATGAGGAAGCGGGATTGGTGGAATTCTTTGAGCCCCGGAATGAAGTCGAGTAAGCCTCCCCAGGTGCTTCGGCCAAAATACATTAAAAACCAAAAGATAAACAGTAAACCGAAGGGAAAGTAACATCCCAGAGATTTTTCTGTTAGAAGGGTTTTTTTGTCATTGTTATATTGCTGAATTGTTAAATTGTTAGAAGACCAAAGAGAAGTAAATAATCCTATGAGGACTAAGAGCGTTAATACGGGGAAGCGGCCGAAGTCGAACAGGTCGCCGTTGAAGAAATTTTTCAGGATTTCAAACACACCATAGGAATTAAATTTCCAGAGAGGATCCCAGACGGAAAAGTTATGATACATATCGCCTAAAAACGCCGGCACTATCCAGTAACTTAGGATTAATATAGTCAGGCCAAAGAGTATAAATAGCTTTTTTATTGGCACAAACAATTGTTGTATTGTTATATTGTTATATTGTTGTCTGTTTGCGGTGTTCTTTCTTTTAGCAATATAGCAATATAGCAATATAGCAATTTGAGAAGGAGACGCTAAAAAGGAAGCCACGAACGGTGAGATCGCAATGGCAGCAATACTCAGAAAGGCAATCATGCCGAGGCCCAGGTGGCCGGCGGTGGTAAAAGTCAAAAACATCACACCCAATATAAAATCTTTTTGGGAGATCATAGATACAATCCATTTTTTTAGTTTATTTCCCATTGTTACATTGTTATATTGATAAATTGTTAAATTGCTTTGGAGGAATTTCCACGTGTGAGCGATGGCCAGAGGGAGGAAGATCATGGCAAAGAGCTGACTGGATAAACCCCAGCCGCGCCAGAGAAAAGAAGGAGGGTCAAGACCGTAGAGGCCGTCGGTGGAAATCTGGGAGGCGATCAAAGCGCCGAGGCCGGAGGTTAAAGCAGTTAAGCGCAAGACCCGCAAGGCGAGATATACGGAAAGAGGGAAGAAACATAAGAGAAGATAGATGACGAGATGATAATAACTATATAAAGAAATTGTTATATTGTTAAATTGTTGTATTGCTGAAGACAAGAGTCGCCAGGAGGCGACAATCAGGATTTGCGGGATGTGGGAATAGTAGTAGGGAAGGTTGTAGCCTTCAGCCCAGTTGGGAACCCAGTGGTCTGCCAAGTAGGATACTTGGCAGAAAGTTCGAAATGGAAGGAATGGAAGGATCGCATCCTTCCACCCCATAGGATGCGATCCTTCTTTTGGTGATGAGCACTTTTTGTCTGCAAAAGACCAGATTTGGTTGGTACGATCAACGAGGGCATACTGAAAAGCATTATCATTGGGATCTACCAAAGCCGAAGGCTCCAATCTATAAACCCAGAGGTTGAACCCGATGGCAAATAGTACTAACAAAACACCTATAAATTTCTCAATTGTTATATTGTTGTATTGTTGTATTGTTGATTCTGACTCCATACTCACTTTTCCAATCGATCATTTGTGAATCGTATCAGGTGATGGATTTCTTTGGGAAGTTCTTGGAGTTCACGGAGAATGTGTCCATATTGCTCCGGCGTTAATAATTTTCTTTTATAAGCTTTTTCATTCCAGTCGAGGGATTCTTTTACAGAAGAAAAACTTATTCTATAAAAGGAAATTTTATCTTTTTTAGTATATCTCCCAAAACCTTCCGCGACGTTTGCTGATATAGAATCTACAGCACGAATAAATTGTCCTCCTACTGTATTTCGTGCAAAGGAGTCCCACGCAACAACAATATTCCACACATAATTCGATAAAGTAAAAGCTCGTTTATACGCTCTGACGTTATTTAACTGAAGGTAGGTTGGCATAGCCCAACAATATAGCAATTTAGCAATATAACAATTTGTATTTTAATGATAGCATTTTTTGGGTCCGGATTTACTAAGCCGCCGGAGTCGGTTAGGATGGAGGTATGGGAGATGCAGGCGCGACTGAATTATTGACAGGGCAGGGCGGAAGGCTATCATCTCCTGGGACGCCGGCGGTTACACCCTCATTGCCGGAGCAGTTGGTGGTCGCCGAAGCACAGCCGACTGTCCCCGAACTGACAACGGGAACCATAAGAAACATCGAAAGCGACACCCTAGTGCGGTTACTTGCAGAGAAGATTGACCAGGGATGGGTACCGACGCTTGCGGAAGCCAAGACGCTGGTTTGCCGGGGAGTAGAGATTGCAGAAACAAATGTAATTTTTGAAGACCATGAAGAGCTGATGCGGAAATACTCCTTACCCTGGCCACCAGATGCAGTTAGTACAGCGCGTTTCTATAGTGATGGCAAAGACATGCTTAGTGAATTTCGCGACGTGATCGCCAAAAGTAAAATTGCGGGTGAGATTAAGCGCGATGAAGACGACCGGGAGGTACTTTTCGTCATACAGCATCTGACCTCGCGCATGCCCCAGAAAGACATTGCCGAACTTGGCGTTTTTATTCTGGACAACCTCAAATCAATGTCGATGCATAGCTTTGATCTACAATGTCCGCTAATACAGCTTATGAAAAGCGGTTTTGATCAAGGCAGTGAGGAAGCCGGCGTTTTCTGCGACCGCTTAAATAAGTTTTTCTTCACCCAAGTTTTAACCGATCGGGTAATTGACAGCGATATCAAATTAGAGATGGAGAGGCATGATTTGTTTACATTTCTCTATCGCGGGTTACTTCGCGATAGCCGCTTATCAACGGAGGAGCGAATGCAGCGGGTCGGTCAAATAATCCGGACGCACCACACCGAGGTTTCCGTCGGTCTTCGCCGCTTGCCGGACCAGATCAACGCGTTCCGCAGGATATATCGTGAGAGAGACCGCATACCCCGAGAAGAAGCACAACGGCTTGATGCAGTGCTGCGGTCGCTACTCGGGCTCGGGGATAAGGCGCCCATCCATCCGGTGCTGAACGCTTTATATACTGCCATCCGGTTTGAAGAATATCCGGTATCAAAGGCCAGCGAAAAGATAAAAGTCAGCCAAATAGCCGGACTTTTACGAAAGTACGGTGTCAGGCAGCACCACCAGATACTTGAGTTAGGTTCAGGGACAGGGTGGTTTACCGGCGGCATGCGCGAACATTTATATGCCAATATCAGGGGACTGGATATTTCAGAGCGAAACCTTGAAAAAGCCCGTCAGACCTTTGGGGACCATTTTATCCTTGGCACGTGGTATGAGATACCGGTGCGATTCCGCGGGTCGCGTGTGATCCTCTCAATCGGCCGGGATCTGCCGCATACGGAGCATGAGGATAATTTTAGGAGCGTGCTGAGACAGGTAAAAGAAAGGCTCGATGCGGACGGTGTTTTTATTTTTGACATGCCGGATCCGACCCGCGGTGCCTATCGGGGTGGAGTTAAAGAAATGAGAGAGATAGTGAAACGCCTGGGGTTTACAGAGGCGGAAGTAAAGAATTTGTGGTTCATCGTCGATTCACCGGACGGAATCAATTGCTATAATCGTTACGTACCTCCGCCCCGGGAGGTCGTAGAGATGCTTCTTGAAGAGGGATTTAAGGTAGAGGAATTACTGGCAGAACCCATACCCAACGGAAAAAAAGACTGGAATATTACCTTTGTCGCGCGGAAAAAAGTCAGAGAAAACCTGGGTGACGATAGAGAATGGAAAAAAATAAGCGCTCGCCGGAAGGCGATTGCCAAAAGCGTAGAGAAAGCATTTTCATTAGGAGAGGAGCCGCCAGGTGAGTTCAAACCATGAGCGGAAGGTTTTAGCGACCACAGGACTGTCGACGATGATACCGAGAAGAGCGGTGCCCTTCCGGTGGTTGATGATAGCGAGTTTAGTACCATAGAGATTGATTTCGTGTTCAAGCGGATATTTCCGGCTGGAAATGACTTTAGTTTCCCGCAGTTCCTTCCGGTTTAGCCCCAGATAAAGTTTAGTCTTCGGGCCGCTGGCGACAATAGCCCTGACCGGAATACCGGCGGCGACACGCAGATTCACGTAATCGGTGGTTACCCAGCGGTAGATTACCGGCTCGACTTTGGAGGTTTCTACTAACGCCAGAACCGGTTTGCCTTCTTTGATAGTGTCTAGATAAACCATTTTAATTCCCTCAATTCCTTCAAAATAACTCACCACCGGACGGTCTTCTACGGCGCTGAATTTGGTTTTGAGGCCGGGGAGGATGGACTCGAGGCTGATTTGAGCCTGAGTAGCCTGAGCTTTGGTATTTTCGGCCTGGGTCAGGAGATGATCAGGAGAGAGGGGAGAGAAGGTAGTAGCGCGACCCTTTTTACCCTGGGAGGCGAGTCCGAGCTTAATCAGCTCCGTGGCGATCCGATAAACGTAGGTTCGTTGGACATGGGTGGTTTTAGCGAGACCAGCGGCAGTTTGCGGGCCATGGGAGAGGAGGGAAAGGTAGAGCTCAGCCTGCTCGGAGCTGAGGCCGACGCCGGTCAGGATTTCGTTTACCAGAGGTGCATATATAGTCATAGGGTTAATCATCAGTATAGAACGTACGAAATAATTTGTCAAGAATTTGTAACAGTCGATTTGAGGCTAAAAAACGGGCTTATGCTCGTTTAAAGGTAATTTGTAACTAAAACTTGACAAATACTATAAGATGTAGTATCATTAACACATTATTAAGTACATTTTCGAAAAAGAGTCTGATTTTAGGGATTGTAACAAATACTTGACAAACCTATAATAATATGTTATAATACTTACAGTTAAGCTAAAAACTTAACTGTAAGAGAACATTTACAATCATATCCTACTTGCCCAATGCCGAAAACGGTAGAAGGGTTTTTACTGTAATTGGCACCTTAACATTTAAATAATTATTCTTCCTTCGGAGAAGGCGATTCGATGCTGATTTAAGGAGTTATAGTGAGATGAAGGTGTTTCTCGACTTTCTCGAGGCGGTCGCCGTGATTGACAAGTTTGGTAGAGTTCAGTTCCTGCTGTTCGCGGTAGGTTTTTACTCCACCGGCAATTTTATCGACTGATACCAGAATTTTATCTAAAGTGTCTAAACGGTGTTTTAAAGTACCGAGATCTCTGAAATTTTGCTCATTTTCTTGGATTATTTTGGCGGCGCCGGCCACCTCATCCATTCTCTTTGAGAGATTGTAAACTTTCCCGCTGAGATCAATAACTTTACTGGACAAATCAGTGAGTTTGGTTTTTTTCAGCACCCCGGAAACCAATTTCTTTACGTCATCGATGTCGTAGGTGATGTAGGTACGTTTGTTCATCGTAACCCACTATAACATAGTGAGTGCTTATGGTGTCAAGAAGATTTTTAGACGGTTATGACGCAATTTTTCAGCATCAGATCGCCTTCTCTGGAAGGTGTTTAAGAATAGGTACTACACAAGCGAGATCCTAACAAAAAAGGAGACAATAATAATGATAAGCAAATTGTTGAAGGACATCCAGGGGGCGATGGCCGCCTCATTGGAAGACGGTAAGGGGCAGGGGGAATGGACTATTGAAGACGACTATATCTCAGTTACGACGAGATTTAGTCGTGACTCTTCCCGGAGCAACAACGGCGGTGAGTACTACTATTATCGCCGGTTCCGCATTGTGCAAGGGGGAGTTAAGGCGTGGTCTGACTGGTCATGCGACTGCGCCGGGTACGGAAATTCTGGAGATTCTTTCTACAGGATTTCCCTTGGGGGTCTTGGTAGTGTTGGGCGCCTGGCCGAAGCAAGGGCCATGGCGGCCTGGAAAGGACAGGCCGAACCTGTCTGTCCTATCTGTGGGGGGTCATCTTCATAAGGTTTTGTTTGTTGCCTTGCAGGGAGAGCTTTGACTGTAAGTGGATGCTTATCCCACTTACTTTGTTTTGCCTTAGCTCTCCCTGTTTTTTTTACTTCATCAGGGTGAAATGGTGGCGTGAAATCGAACTTCTTTGAAAAAGTAGAAAGCTAATTATGAGAACTATCAATGTCTTCCGCAACCTGCTTATGGAATGAAGTAGTACACAACGAAGTGAGGACAGGACTTAGCATAAAGCTACGTCCTGCGATGCAGGATTATATTCCGTAGGCAGATTGGAGGAGAGAAAGATCAGATTGGGTTGTTTGGGGGAGGGAAAAGACCTATAATACCGCTGCGCATCAAACTGCGCGTTTTATGACCTCTGAATTAATTAAATCAGAATTACCCCTTGAGGAATTTTTAGCCGGCGGGCCGGAAGATCTTGACTGGCCAGCCGTAGTGGAACCACTTGTCCCGGAAGTGGGGACGCCGGAGGCAGTTGATGCTGTCGGAATATACCTTGAAGAAGTGAGAAGAACCCCCCTTTTAACTAAAGAGGAAGAGAGTCAATTGTCTAAACTGATGGAAAAGGGCAGAGCGGCGGCAGAAAAATTAGCCCGGGGCAGAGTGGGCATAAAGCGAGAACCTGAATTACAAGCCGAAGTCGCAGACGGCCAAGCAGCACTGGATCATTTGGTCAGGGCCAATTTGCGGCTGGTGATCAGCAACGCGAAAAGATATCAAGGCTGGGGGGGGTTAGCTTTTTTAGACCTGATTCAGGAAGGCAACCTCGGCTTAATGCGTGCCGCGAAGAAATTCGATTACCGGAAAGGGAGATTCACCACCTACGCAACCGGTTGGATTAAGCATTTCATTCGTAGGGCAGTTTTTGAGAAAGGCAGGACGATCCGCATACCCATTCATGCCGGTGAACAAATCTTCCATCTGTGGCGGGCAGAACACCAATTAAGACAACGCTTAAACCGTAATCCAACTAATTTGGAACTAGCCAGGGAGCTGGGGATAAGAGAGGAGAGGTTAAGAGAGATACAGGAATATGCCAGTTTCACTTTATCCCTGGATCAGCCGGTAGGCAAAGACGGAGAGGCAACACTGGGAGATTTTATTGTAGATAAGCACGCGGCGGTACCGGAAAGGAGCGCGGAATTAAGCTTGCTGCGTAAACGAATTGAAAAGGCTTTGGAGAAAATACCGCTCAGGGAGGCACAAGTATTACGGTTGCGTTATGGTTTGGTTGACGGGCAAAGATATCCGCTGAGGCAAATTGGCCCGAAACTCGGTATCAGTCATGAGACAGCCCGCAAGTTGGCAGCGCAGGGACTGAGACAATTACGCTATCTCGATCTGCGGAAGTTATTGAAGTAATGGTTGAGATCTCCCGACCCGCGGAGTAGGAACTTAGGTTTTGTTATACTCAAATCATGGCAAATATTATTTATTGCACGCGTTTAAAAAGAAGAGTCAAAAGCTTCCGGTACGCGAAATAAAAACCGCGCTTGACAGAAGGGAAGAGTTAGTATAGCATATATGCTATATGAAAAAGAGACACCCAGACTTTTCTTCTTGGAGAAAGCGTATGCTTCGAAGTCCGCAATTTAAAGCTGAATACAATAAACAGCAGCCTGAGTTTGCACTTATTCGTGCAATGATTGATGCAAGAATTAAGCGTAGATTAACACAGGAAGATTTAGCTCATAAAATGCAGACAAAGCAGTCAGTTATCTCGCGGTTAGAGCGGGGTCACGGGAATCCTACGGTCTCGTTCTTAAAAAAATTGGCCAATGCTTTTTCGGCCCACTTAGAAATACGTTTTGTGCAATAGTATCTATCAGTGGAAGTACATTTTATGGTTGGAGTACGGGATTTAGCCAGTCGGTGTGATCATCAGTGATGCCGTCGCCGGCGTCGGTGGTGACAAGACCCAGATACTTAACTCCCCGAATTTCAACTTCCGCATGTCTGGGCAGTTCATAACGGCCGATCCGGCCGCGGCCGGATTGCCAAAGCAGTTTATTATCTCCCCAAACTTCAAACACGCTCGACCCCTGGGGTCCGGCTTCGGTGTCGAGGCCGTAATCAAAGGTAAACCGCGAGAACTTTTTATTGATATCAAAAATATGTCGGGAGTTGCTGTGAGTGCCGAAGCCGAGACGGTAAAAGACATATTGTACCGAGAGGCGGTTCCAGCTTTTGTAGCCGAAACTGCCCTGTACCGACATATTTTTGGCGAGTTTTCCGTAGGATTGTTCGCTTATAAAAGGCGTAAAGCGCGTCAGGGAAACGGCCTTTCTGGCGATGAGCGGCCAATTTAAACTTAACAAGGCAAAATTTACCAGGAAAAATGAAATAACAAAGGCCACCAGAGACGGTACGGAAGATTTGATCACGGTAACCAGAAAAACGGCAAATAGCAGAAGTAAAACCACGGCGGTGGTGAGAGTGAAGGCCGGCTGGGTTAATTGCGCAAGCACAGACAGGCCGTTTTGGGGGTAGTTAAAGACGAGGGCGGTGTGCAGGTTATAAGCATAGAAGAGAGAAAAGAAAAGATAGAAAATAGCAAAAAGCTTAATCTTATTTCTTTTGACACTTGTGATACTTGTGACACCTTTGACACTTTCTGCATAGCGGGTTTGATCCTGTTGTACAAAAAAGACTCCCCACAACAAGAGAAAGACCGAGACCGGAAAAAGGTAGCGGTCGTGGGACTGGGTTTGAAAGAGAAAGAAAGCGGCATTTACAATGATAAGGTTCTCTATAAATACCTGCAGAGTACTCTGTTTACGATGTTCATACTCAATGGTTATATTGTTGAAATTGTTATATTGCTGAAATGTTTTTTGCTTTTTCTTATTAACAATATAACCATATAACAATTTAACAATTGGGGATGTTGCAAGGAATTGACGAAGTATCGCCAGTAAATATAATGAGGAGAATAGCAATAGGCCGAGTTGCTGGGCATTGATAAGGCCGAGAGCGGCGATTTTATCGGAAAACTGCATCCCGTGGCCGCCGGTAGTAATCCACCAGAGATTAAAGGCGTTAAGCGACAGGTAAGGGAAATAATCGAAGTTGACGGTTAATTGATCAATCACCCGGCCCATTTCGCGCGCGAGGAAAAACTCAAAATTCAGGCCGAAGAAAGCCAGGGCCGATCCGGCAAGACCCTTAATCAGTCCCTGATAGCCCAAGATTTGCCAGAGAAATAGGAAAAACAAAGGCCCGTAGATCATGTTTTGAAGCTTAGTCATTAAGCTCAGCGTATAAAGAAGACCGGCAAGGAACGGCTTTTTTTTGAGCAGTGCAAGTAAAGCCAGCAGGAAGGCAAAAACACCTAAGGAATCGACCTGGCCCCACCAGGCGCCGTCCATAAGCCCTATCGGGCTTAGTAAATAGATAATAGCTAATAGTTCAGAGAAAGACAGGCCAAATAGGGAAAATTTAAGTTCCGGAAAACCGAGCTTTTTGGCATTTCTCCCAAGATAAATAATCAAGCCGGCGATGCCGAAGTCGGCCAGAATCGGGAAGGCTTTAACGATGGCGAGGAATAATAAATTGGTATTGCTCCAGAACTGTTGATAATTATGCGGGTCGGCGAATAAGGAATAGATTTGCACGATCAGCCGCAGGAGATAGGCAAAAGCCGAGGGGTAATTATTGTTGGTGATTTTAAGTCCTGCGACAATACCGCGATCAAAGGGCGCCAGTCCCCAGGATTTCCAAAAAGACATATCCGCTTCGAAGCCGGGGTTGGGAATCAGAATGATCCGTAAGAATAATCCCATGATCACCGCAACGATAAACCAGTATCGGCGCATACCTTTATCATAACGGAAATTGTTATATTGTTATATTGCTGAATTGTTAGAAAACGGGAAAATTGTCCGGTGGAGCGAGGTCAGGGAGTCTTCACGCTGAGACGCGATAAAGGAGCTTGATACTTGAGGAGAACCGGCGGCCAGGAGAATGATGAATGTAGAATGCTGAATGAAGAATTTTTTACAAACGGCGAACATACCCTAATCATACAGAAAAAAGAGGAGACTGGTTAGAGACAAGATACAGAGATACAAAGAGACAGAGATACAAAGATATAAAGATACAGAGATACAGAGAGATTAGGAGATTAGGGGAGGCGGGAGAGCAGGGCGGCGTCAACAATCACGGTACCCGGAAGATTAGGGGGCATTACTAAGTCGTCAATTGCGGGATGAACCTCTAGGGCAGTGCAATCGGGCAAAGCGCAGCTATCCCCCTGCCACCAGCGGACGTTCTTGCGCCGGGGTAACTCGAGACGCTTGACATCCTCCGGCGAGAGATAGAGGTGCAGTCTTTCGACAGGCAGGAAAACGTGTTCGTGGTTGCCGATAGTCATAGAGAGAAAAATTAACTTTAGGCGATTATAGTACAACCAGCGGCAGTCCGCCAGTAGGCGGATCAATTTACCAATTTAACCAATTTACCAATCCGACCAATGGAAAGAGGTGAAGGAACGAATTTAAAATAAACACGCCTCTCCGTACGCTTAAGGCTATATATCCCCGTACGGTTTCGAACCTGACCCTGAAGGGGCTGGGGAGTTCTCACTGACAGAAAGGAAGGCGGCAGAATTCAGTAATAAAAAAAGCGCCGGAAAGGGAGGTTGAAAAACTAAAAGAACTCAACGACCCTTGCGGCGCTTGTTATGCTCGGGGTAGGATTTATTACAACCCTAGAGCCAGAACCTCGTTAACGGCCTTGAATAAACGCTCAAGTGAAACGGTCGCGCGCGGGCAATGGCACAAGCCGGGATCTTCTAACTGAAATGTGATCAGTCGGATACCTCTATCTCTATATTTCCTAGTAGACATATTGTGCCAGAGGAGTTCGTGTAGAGCAAAGCAGGACTCCATTTTTCTATTCCAGTCTGGTAGCTCCTGGCGACCCCTAACCTCAGTTAGTACGGCTTTAAGCTCATTCAGCTCTACCGACCTATGACTGACGTCACTGTAATCAAATTCAAAAATGAGCATATGGGGGAAGATCCGTACATTACCACCGGAATGATCGAGCATGGGAACTCTTACTCCTTTTACTCCTTTTACCTTAGCCATTTTGTTTTCTCCTTGTTTTAGAGTGAATAAGGATAACGTGAATTATTTTCTTAGTCCGGGTTGCAATTTATCAAAGAGCCGGCAAGCTGGGTAGAGTATAGGATGCGGAGGGGCCAAAAGTCAATCCTTCGACAAGGCTCAGGGCAAGCGCTCAGCTGAAAAAAGCGCTGCAACCCCTAAATCTCAATCCTATCTTGACAACTCGTACGAAAAAGCGTACGATTGAAATATATGAGCACAATTCCGTCTACCTTAACTGTTTCTGATGCCCGCACTAACCTCTATGACATGATGGAGGAAGTACGAAAATATCTGCGGCGTTTTATCATCACCCATCACGGCAAACCTCAGGCCGTCCTTATGCCGGTCGAAGACCTCGAAAGCTGGGAGGAAACGCTGGATATCCTTTCCAACAAAAAACTCATGCGGGATCTTCGTCAGGCAGAAAAAGACAGAAAGGCAGGCAGAGTGTACTCTTTAGATGAAGTAGAAAAGCAGCTTGGAATCCATGAAGATTGAATTGACGAAAACGGCTCTCAAGCAACTTGCCAAGCTTCCCAAATCCGAAGCCAAAAAAGTCACCCGTAAACTTCACCAACTGGAAAATGACCCCTTCGCTGCAAAAAAACTTGAAGGAAAACTCAAAAACCGCTATGTTATCCGTGCGTGGCCCTACCGCATCATTTTTATTATCGTCAATAACACCATCCAAATCGACACCATCGAACACAGGCAGGGAGTATACTGAAAAAACTCAGTTTTGCAACTGGTTTTTCCAGCATAAACCCATCTACACTGGAAATTTTTGTTTTGCAAAGCAAAATACTTCGTATTTCAAAAATTTCTAGTGCTAGTCAGCTTTTTCTCTGCCAGCTGGCGGACCGGTCGTCAGACTTGAGAATGTTTTATAATAAAGAGTAATTGGAATAAGCGACAGCGTGGTATGGTAAAAATATCTATGAGTCAATTAAGCGAGGGAGAGCAAGCAGAGGTGAAAGAGCTCTGGAAACAGTATGAAGACTGGGAGGAGGGGAGCGTGCGGCTGGGGAGCAGCGCTAGGGGTGGGAAGCAGAAGCAAAGACAGCCCGGCGGCGCGACTTCGGCAGCTGCCCGGGCAGAACACCGAAGGCTGGGTCAGGAGGCGAGGAAAAAAGCAGCCCGCGAACGGATTGTCCTGGCGGCGAAGCATTTTCCCCCCGATAACCCGGAGAGAGAACGCTTTATCGAAGGATATATTACTTGGCTAAATCAGGTTTTAATCAGTACACAGCCTTATACCTTAAATCCGAGTGAAGTAGTTGTGGAGAGAATGCGCGCTAAACAGAAAGCCGGCGGGCAAAACGTCAACAAAACCAGTTCGGCCATCCGCGTAAAGCACAGCCCCACGAATATTTTTGTACGCAATGAAGAGACCCCGGATCAGGCCAGAAACGAGGCGGTGGCCCGGGGACTGCTGGAGGAAAGAATTAGCAATCACCTTAATGATTGGCAGGAATATCTGGGTAAAGGGAAGAGCCCTGAAGCGGACTTGGTACGAGAGTTATTTAAACCTCAAGAGCCTCAGCCTCAGCCAAAAATTTAGGCGCCTGGGTGTTGTTGAGGTAGAAACCTCAGCAAAACAACACTTTCGGCGCCTTGAGATGGCAGGAACGTCTTAAACTCGGGTTTTATCACTGAACTCAAACTGTTTGACAGCATCTTTCAGTTGCTCAAGAGAAACGACTGCTGTGTCCCAGTGATTAAGGCCGGGGTCTTTTAGATTTAGAACAACAGCAGTTAAGTTTGGCTTGTATTCTCTTATGTTAGGCCCGACGCTAAAACCGGCAGGTTGATATATCTGTTCTACCAGCGGGACGTGATTTAGACCTACATAAAGTCGATTAATCAGATCGACATTTAGTAATCTCCAGCTAGAATCACCGTCCCTGAAATGGAAGATAATCGAATAGATATTTCCCTCTGATCGATGTAATTCCAGATAACCCCCTTCAACATTCAACATCGGAACTCGAACCTTTAAAGTCTTAGACATTTTTTTATCTCCTTTGTTAAGGTTAGATTTGAGACCGGGCTAGGCGACACCTAGAAGCTCTTTGACGGCCTTTTTCAATCGCTCGTAAGAAACGAGTGCTACGGCCCTGTGACAATCACCGGAGTCTTCTAGTCCTAGTAGGGCGCCCACACGGCATTCTTCAGCTGCTCGTAAGAAACAACGGCCTCGGACCGATGACACAGGCCGGAGTCTTTTAGTCTTAATAAGACACCGTCTATGTTTGGTTTGTAATTCCTTTGGATAGGTCCAACAGTATAGCCACTTATCTCTTCCGGTTTTTCCAGAAAAGCCCGATTTAAAGCTACAAAAAGTTTAGGTCGATCCATCCATCTATAGGTAACATCTTTTTTCTCGAAATGGAAGATGATCGTAGGTGTAGTCCCCTCTGACTCTAGTAATTCTAGATAACCACCCTTAACATTCAACATCGGAACCTTAATCTTTAAAGTTTTGGACATTTCTTCATCTCCTTTGTGAGGGTTAGATTTGAGACTGGGCTAGGTATTATCCAGAAGCTTTTTGACGGCCTCTATCAATTGCTCGTAAGAAACGAGTGCGCGAAAAGCGTGATAAGCGTCGACGTTCCGCAGTTGCAGAAGAACGGTTAATAAGCCTGATTTGAATGGTCGTAGGCCAGGTCTATATGGTCCTTCCTGGGTCTGTTTTACAATAGGTCCGACGGCAAAGTCATTCATATCTACGGCTTTCTCGAACAAGATGGATCGATCAAGAAGATACAAAAGTCTTTTTGGATCCAGGTATCTCCAACTAGCATCATCGTCTCCAAAATGGAAGATAATTATGTATACAGGACCGTGTACTGGATTAACATCCAGTAATTCCAGATAGCCTTTAGAATTTAACATCGGAACTCGAAACTTAGCCATTTTTCTCTCCTTAGTTATTAGAAGATCAGGATAAAAGCACACTCTCAACCCCAGTCAATTTATTAAAGAGCCGGCAGGGGAAAACATGAACGTGAGTATAGGACTTGAGGGCGACGGAGTCAACTTGGCCAGTTGACCGAATCAATGAGGCGGTTGAAGAGAAGGACTGTGGGTTGTGAGGGAAGTACGGTATTCATCTAAGGCTTGTACCCCAAAAGCAGTGATCCAGCCATGCAGGAATTCGCCACCACTTTTTTGGGTAATAAGCGTAAGAACCATATGCGGTTCCTTAGTCGGATAATCGGTGCGTAAAGCTTGCCGGTTCTCATCTTTAAGCTCTTCGGTAAACAGCGGAGAAGTGAGGTTTGGCTGTAAGACTTGCTTCGCTATTCTCAATTTTCCGTCCCCAGGATGGCGATCTAGTTTGTCATTAATTATAATTTGCCTGGTTTCGTCGGGTGCCAGCGGTGATGGTCGGAGAGGAATGCTAAATAAAGATTTAATCTTTTCTTGAAAGTCGATATCAGCATATATCCAACTAAAAAAGCGCACACATGCTTTTACTTTTTCGGGCAAATTGGAAAAAGATGGACGCACTTTGTGTCCGGAGGGGTCTTCATAATAATAGCCTAAGAAATCATGGCTTGTATATATAATAGGTCTGCGGTTATAAATTGGTCTAATGTGTTTTTCAAGATGTATTTCAGATAGCATTGTAGAGGTATTTATATTACAAACTTATAGTATTGTCAAGAAGGGGAAAAATACCTTCTAAAGTTTCCAGTCCACGGAATCTACTAGCTTATCAAACACTGATTGAGGGAAGCGAGCTCCGGAAATCCAGATGAGGAGATCCGGGCGATTGGGCACTTCGAAAAAGACGTGTTCAAAAGGGACTTTATTTTCACTATCGAGGTAGCGGGTGCGGTAGCCGGTAAGCCCGTGCGCGTTAGTAAATTGAGTGACTGCTTCGACGCCTTTCCAGAGAGTATAACTGCGCCACCAGTTGCGGACAAATTCGCTGACGTTCCCCAAGTATTTTTGGTTGGCTTGACTACTCAAATTTTCCACCCGGAAGAAGAGATTGGTCTGCGAGTCAGTGCCGGGGTAAAAAATCGTGACCGAATCAAAAGGATCGTCGGGAAAAACCCCAAGACTAAGACTGGCAGGATAGGAAAAAGAAAAGGGGAAAAGTTTACCCTCGTGGAGCGCCCATTTAGTGTCACTTGAGACGGGAATTTTGCCGTTAACCAGAGCGGGAGTTGCGGAACCGGGGGAAGGGGTGGCGGGGCCGAGATAAGTAATGCCGCCGGGGAGAATAACCGTGCCGGTGCGCTTGGCGGCGCTGCGCCAGGAGGCGATAACAAAAAGGGTGAGCAGGGCAGTCAGGCCGACGGCCACCAGGATGACTTTGGACGGCGGGGGAGAAGTTTGCTCCATACCGTTAAGGTAACAGAAGGAGAAGGGTGCGGTCAAGCTACGGTCGGCAGACCAATTTGATCAACAGAAAGAGGTTCGGGAACGAATTTAAAAGAAACCTTCGATAGACTCAGGGCTGGGTGGCGCTGAGGTCGCGGGTCCTGCCTGTCGCGTATCCCACCGATCAATCCTCGTCCTGCCGGAGTCTTTCCTGTTTACAGGTGTCTTCTGTCAAATGTATATTCCTTTTGCTCCAGCTAGTCTCCTGGCTCGGGTTTGCAGTACTGCGGGTGTCGGTGGGATCCCTCGCGACAGTCACCCGCTTATCTACACTTCTCAGTTTTTTTGAATTATTTCCTCACCTCTTTCTTCATTGGTCTGTCGACTGGCGCACAAATCTACCAATAAAAGAAGAAAAGAAAAATTTTGAAGAAAATACTAAAATAGAGAAATGAGGGAGATCAGGAAAAATATCTATACCATACTGGTGGTGGGCTTTGTGGTGTTTTCACTGACGCCCACCTTTTACGAACTTTACCACGCCAAAGAGGTTCAGCCGGAGAGAAAGTTTGAACTGGTCCACAACTTCTACACGGATTATAACTTTTATCTTTCCCGCATCCGGCAGGGCTTGGAAAAAAACCGGACGGTCACGGAAAAATATACTTCGGAGCCGCATGAAGGGTCGCTCATCCAAATTTTTTATCTTTGGCTGGGGAGAGTAGGGGCGTCGGTCAGAGTGCCGTGGGAGCGGCCGGGGGATGTTTACCACGTAGCCAGAGTGGTCATGGCCTTATTGGTGCTTGCCCTGATAGGAAAATTTTGTCAGAAAGCGTTTCCCCAAAGGTGGGCTTTGATCGCCTTTCTTTTGGCCGTGACAGCGAGTACCTGGCCGAAATGGCAAAACTGGCCGGTGGGCAGCCCGATCACTCTAATCTCCGGCTGGCGGTTCGGGGGATATATGAGCTGGTTTTCGGTCATGGATTCTTTGCAGCGGATCACCTTTATCCCGCACGTCCTGGCCGGGCAGGCGCTGATCGTTTTCCTGGTCATGGCCTTAAGCGACCGCGAGATACTGGCGAAACCGGGGAACTGGATATTTTTGGGGATACTGGCTTTGCTCCTGGGACTGGTTTTTCCGCCGGGATTACTCCTGGTGGGTGTCGCCTGCGGATACCTGATTTTACTGGAATTAAGGGAGGTGGGTTCAAAAAAGTGGTGGAAGGAGAGCGTACTGCCGCGTTTAAGCGTGGGAGTGATCAGTGCGCCGTCGCTACTCTATCTTGCGCTCATGGTTACGATTTATCCCTGGAAGAGACTGGTGGAGTTTGACGTCCTCAATCCGGTGGCTTTTAAACTGTCAGAATATTTATTGGCCATGGGGCCGGTGCTGCCGTTGGGACTGGCAGGACTGGTACTGGCTTTAAGGAAAAAATCGGTAGCCCTGCGGCCGGCGGTGGCGTGGGCGCTGGCCTTCTTGACGTTGTTTATCGGCTTCCACTTTGTACCGCAGCAGCACCCCTTACGTTATTCCGAGGTGCTGCCGCATGTGCCGCTTGCTATCCTCACGGCCTATTTATTTTATACGCTGGCGGGCTGGAGAGGGTACTCGAATTGGTCTAATTGGTCTAATTGGACTAATTGGGTGAAGCTGGTGCCGATAACTATTATTCTCCTGGGCCTGGGTGTGATGTATTCTTCGTATCTTTGGCAGCGGGATTTTGTCGATCACAAACTGCACTCCTCCTGGCCGCTGGTGCCCAGCGGCAGTTATGTAATGTATCCTCTCAAAAATTTTATTGACGGAATGACTTTTTTACGGGGAAATACACCGCGCACCAGCGTGGTGCTGTCCCGGGAGACTACCGGTAATTATCTTCCGGTTTATGCCGGCAATACCGCTTATTTCGGCCATGCCAACACGGTCAAATATGAAGAAAAGAAGTGGCTCGTCCAGGGATTTTTTGCCGGGCAAATGAACGCGGAGCAAGCCTTACAATGGCTAAAAGAAGCAGGGATTGCTTATATCTTCTTCGGGCCGCAGGAACAGGAAGCAGGCAGTACCGCGAGATTGGAAAAACTTTATCCGTTTTTAAGCGCAGTATATGAGAATCCGCAGGTGGTGATTTTCAAGGTGCCATGAAACAGCGAAAGTTTTGGGAGACCAGCCTAGTTATCATTCTTTTGGGCTTTTGGGTTTACTTATTGTGGTGGAAGTGGCAGCTGGGACTCAAGCGTTACTTTGACGTTGACGAATTTGCCTACCTGCATTGGGGACATAACCTCGCCAGCGGTAAACTGCCGTATTTGGACTTTTTTTCCTATAGCACACCGGGGTTTTTATGGTTGGTTGCACCCTTGTTTCTTCTGGGGTCGGGAATCACACCGGTCTTAGCCAGCAGGATACTCGCTTTTGCCATTTTTACCGCCCTAGGCGGCCTCTTAGCATATTTATTTTGGCAAACCAGAAAGAGCTGGTGGGGGGCGGTACTGGCCGCGACAATACTCGCTTTTCTCCCGCTGCCGGCTGATAAATTTTTAGAGCTCCGGCCGGACAACCCGGCAATTTTACTAAGTTTGCTGGGACTTATCAGTCAAATTGGCTGGATGAGGACGGGAAGGCGGAAACTGGCCCTGCTCGCGGGAGCGGCGTATGGTTTGTCTATTTTGGTTTTGCCTAAAACCCTGCCGAATGTGGCGGTGGGAGTCTTCGTGGCGCTATTTAGCACTCGTACCAAGACGATGTTGCGGCAAATGCTTATGTTTTTTAGCGGTTTAGCTGCGCCGATGGCTATCTTTGGCCTTTGGGTGGTAGGGGTTAGTTTGGGGAACGCAAGCAACTTCACGAAAATCATCTACTCCATAACCAGACTGCCTTTTGAGATCAACGCGATCAGTAGATATTTTGCCATGAGACCTGACCTTTTCTTTTATCCCAACTCAATTTTTTACGGGCAGGGGGGAGTAAGTGTGGGACTAATTGCAAATCACGCGTTTTGGCTGGTAGGTTTGCTCTGGGGGAGTTGGCGTTTGTTCACATTGTTTCTTGCCCAAAACAGGAAGTTATGGCGGGAAGAAATCTTAATTGCGGGTAATTTATTTATTCAGGTATTTTTCTATATCAATTTTTTCCCTATGCGGCATACCCAATACCTGATTCCCATTGCCGTTTTTATCGCCTTTTATGTAGCCGACGCGCTGGTAGTTCTTATAAGAAAAATGGGGGAGATAAGGGAAATCGGAGGAATAAGGGAAATCGGGGGGATAGGGATACTGATTTTGGCAGCCTGGGGCATGGTGGCGGTAAACCAAGCGGTGAACCAGCCCAAACTGCAGGCGGACAACCGGGAACAGCTGGCTCTGATGCGCCGGATTTGGCAAACTGTGCCGAGAGGCGAATATCTCATGGATATCACCGGACAAACCATTTACTACCGCGATCCCTACTACATCTCCGCGCTGCCGCCCGGCCAATTCAGGGCGCTGATGAGCAAACCGCCGCCGACACTGGCCGGGGAATTAGAGAGAACGGGGACCAAATACGTTTATCTAGGCAACCGCGGGGAGACGATAGATAGGTCGGATCAGGAATACCTTGAAACTAAGTTTGTTTTTGATCCCGCGACTAGCCTTTGGATTAAATACCAATCCGACCAATAATACCAATACTCCAATAAATACCAATCCGACCAATCCTTCGACCTGGCTCAGGACAAGTCCTTAGATTTTGCTCAGCGCGCTGAGGTCGGTATGCGTTTTTTGCGCATCCGTCAAGTAACTGAGAACTTCTAGGCTTGGCAGACCATACCCTACGTGACGGTGCTCAAAAGCGCACACCTCCCCGCGCGCCTAAGTCTTAGAGATACACGCCAGCTGGCGGGACCAATACTCCAATAAATACCTCATCTTTTTTATTGGTCAAAATAAAAGTAGATAATTGCGCGTGAAGTTGACTTGGTGCCGAAAAGGAGTAAGCTACTTTTAGATTTTTACTAACACCCAAGACGCGGGTGCAGGCGGGAATCGGGAGCTAGCTCTTTAACAAAACGGAATCACGTATATTCCTGAATGGGAGAAACTTGTGCACAATGCTGTGCCCGAATAGATTCCCATTCAGGGAAAAAGGAGATGAAATGAGTAGAAAAAGGAAGTTTTGGAGGACGTTTTTCTGGGTTCTGGCTTGGATTATGTGGGTAATCGGTGTTGTTTCGGGAGTAAGTGCTTTGTATTTGGCATCCACTCTACATCAAATCTTGTTCCTAGGGCTCATATATCTCTGCCTTTTGGATATCGGTATAGGCGGAGCTTTCGCAGTCATAGCCGCTAAGTTCGACAACACCAAATCAACCAAGCAAGAACCAGCAAATCAACAGTGATTCCGTTAACATGTCCCCACTTTTCGACCCTCCGTGGTCATCCTGCAAAGGATTCAAAGTGGGGATATTTTTTTTCCGCCCTGCCTGAGGTCTCCCGGCGTACGCCGGGATCCCCGCGCTTATCTTCCTATTTTCTCCTGCGTCACCCGCTTATCTAAACTTCTTAGTTTTCTTTAAAATTGTTCCCTCACCTTTTTTTTCATTTGTCGGATTTGTAGTATTTGTCGGATTTGTCGGATTGGTCTGCCCGCGGGCAGACAGCCGCTTGTAAAATCCCGGCGGGCTGGGGTATGATGCAGGAAAATAAAATGAAAGCTAAAGTTATGCCGCCGGAAATTTCGGTGGTGATCCCGGTTTATGCCTGTGCTCCCTGTTTAAGGCCGCTCACGGCGCGGCTTGTGAAGACACTGGCGAAATTAGCGGCAAGCTACGAGATTATTTTCGTGGACGACGGGAGTAAAGACCGCGCCTGGGCCGTAATTGGGGAGCTTGCAGGGAAAAATAACAAAGTCAAAGGTCTTAAACTTTCGCGCAACTTCGGCCAGCACCGGGCGATCACTGCCGGGCTGGACTACGCCCGGGGAAATTGGGTGGTGGTGATGGACGGCGACTTGCAGGATCAACCCGAAGAGATCCCCAAGCTTTACCTGAAAGCCCGGGAGGAAGGTTATGAGATTGTGTTTGCGCGCCGGAACCAGCGGCAGGACAGTTGGGGTAAACGCACTTGGTCCTGGTGGTACCACCAAATTTTTAGCCTGCTTTCCGGCTTACCTGCGGATCCCCAGATCGCTAATTTCAGTATCTGCGCGAGGCAGGTGGTAGAAGCTTTTGGTGAATATCCTGAACGCTTCCGCTCGTTCCGTGAGATCGTCCGAGCCATGGGCTTCCGGCAGACCAGTGTAAGCGTGGTGCATGCCCGTAGGCCTGAGGGAAAATCCGGCTATACTCCGCTCAAAATGCTGTCTTTGGCGCTTGATACGGCGACCGGCTATTCCACCCGACTGCTGACAGTTTGGATTTGGGTAGGATTTTTCCTGGCTGCCGTCTCAATGATCATTGGTTTAAGCATTTTAGTACGCTATTTCACTTATGGGATCGGGGTGGCAGGCTGGGCGAGCGTGATGGTGATGATCAGCGGCTTGTCAGGGATGATTTTGCTGGGCATCGGTATTTTGGGAATATATCTCGCAAAATTATTCGGAGAAATGAAACAGCGGCCTTTATACCATATAGCTAAGAGGTTAGGGGTATGAAAAAGAGGTTAGGGAAAGAGCCGATTTTTGGCCTTGCCAAACACCTGTTCCGCGTCCTGGTGTTTCCTTCCTGTAATGAGCCGGGACTGGAGGTAGTGAGGGCACTCCTCAAAAGCAACAAGGTAGAAGTCTGGGGCGGGTCTTCGGGTGAAGTAACTTTTGACCCTTCCCGCCAACTGCTTAAACACCACTTAAAACTGCCGCACCTGAGTGAGTCTAACTTTAAATCAAGGTTCCTCTCCAAGCTGCGCCGGCAGCGGATCAATTACGTTTTTCCCACCGTGGATGCTTTAGTCGCGGAATTTTCCCGCTGGAGGGAAAAGGGTATCACTTTCATCACCTGCAATCCGGCTACCGCGAACCTGGTTTACACTAAAAGCCGTTTATACCGGAAATTGCAAGGAGTTATTCCGCTACCGGAGGTCTACCAGGGGAGAAAAGTAGAGCTGCCGGCTTTTGCCAAACCGGATAAAGGGGCTGGCGCCAGAGGCAGCCTGCTTCTCACTACCCTAGAAGATTGGATGGTAGCGCGCGCGAAAAAAATGCTGATCAGTGAATTTTTACCGGGGGCAGAGTATACCGTCGACGCGGTAAATGATTTAGAGGGCAGGCTGCTTTTTGCCAATCCCCGTTTAAGAGGGAAAATCGGCCGCAGCATAGCCTTGGGGACCAAAACCGTACCCGGGCTCCGCTGGGAAAAATTGATGGCGAAAATTGCCCGGAATCTCGTGATCGAAGGCCCCTGGTTTGCCCAGTTTAAACTGGACCGGGAGGGAAAACCAAAACTACTGGAAATTAACTGCCGCATCGGAGGCTCTTCGACTTTAACCCGTTTGGCCGGCGTAAATATCCCCCTGGTGACACTTTTTATCTTCGCGGGTTATCCCGTTAGTTTACCGCGCCGACAGATGCCGCTACTCGTGAACCGCGCCCTGGAGAATTATTGTGAAGTTCCGGCCTACCGTGCCGTAATTTGGGATTTGATGGATACGCTGGTTCGTAAAGACGGTCAGGTAGATCCGGAAAGTATCACCTATCTTTATGAGCTGGCTAACCGCCGGATCAGCCAGTTTCTCGTCTCCCGGGAAAAAAATCTGCCTAAACTAATTAGTAAATTCCAGCTGCCCGATTTTTTCCGGGAAACCGTGACCAGCAGCGACAAAGTCAAAGTAATACAGCAGATATTAAAACGTTATCGACTGGCCGAGGCCGAGTGTGTGGTAGTGAATGATTCCGTGATCGAAAATTTAGCGCTCCAGAAGGCTTTCCCGAGACTAAGGACGCTCGGCCCCGACGCCCTGGCCAGTCTCGGGAGGCAGAAATTAGCGTGAAGACCGAGAAAAACTTAACCCCTGATCATTACGATACTCTCTGGCGAGAAATCTACGGCGATCAACAGCAATATGGGCCGGTACATCGCCACATGCGTCGGTTACTGGCGGGGATTTTGGCCGGGATTTCCTACCGGAGCGTGATTGATGTCGGCTGCGGCCGGGGAGATAACCTGCCGCTCATCTTCGCGGGGCGCAAACCAGTGCAGTATACCGGAATTGATATTTCTCGGGTAGCGATCTCTTGGAATCGCCGGCATTTTCCCCCAGTACCAGTCCGGCTTTGCCGGACGTACGGGGTTTCGAACTTAACCTTCAAGAAGCCCCGGCGAAGCCGGGGAGTTCTCACCGGGAACTTCCAGTGTCTCGACATTGAGCGGGACTATTTACGGCAAAAAGCGGATTTGGTTTTTTGTTCGCTGCTTTTGGAGCACGTGGCCCGCGACCGGCGGGTAATTGGCCATTTGCGGCGGATGTGCCGGAAGTGGTTGGTAGTGACTACCATTGCCGGTGAAATGACCCGCTACAGACGACATGAAAAAATGATGGGACACCTGCGGAATTACCGGCCCGGAGAGCTGGAAGAAAAATTGGCGCAGGCAGGTTTTAGATTAGTCAAAGTGCTGCGCTGGGGCTTCCCGTTTTATAGTCCCTTGGTACGCTATTTTTCTTCATTCAAACGCATTAAACACCGTTTCAGCTTCGCGGACAAACTGGCGGCACAATTACTTTATTGGCTTTACTATTTAAATACTTCCCGGCGGGGAGATTTACTGATTATTTTGGCGAAAGCGGAGGACTAATGCGATAAATCCGATAAATACTACAAATCCGATAAATACTACAAATAAATAAATCCGACCAATCCGACCAATAAAAGATAAAATCTTTTTTAAAGATATCTAGTTGTCAAATCGTGAGTGGGCGGGTATACTGAAAAAACTCAGATTTACAACTCGTTTTTCCAGTATATACCCATCTAATCAGCTTTTTCGCCCTAGCGGGCTGTAAACCTGAGTAAGATGGGTAGATGATGCAGAGGTAGATTATGCAGATTCCGCTCCATAGACCGTTTTGGGGAAAAAAAGAAGAAAAGGCAGTAGTAGAGGCCATAAGGACTACCAGCGGCGTCGGGGACGGGCCCTACGGTCTGCGTTTGCGCGAAAAACTCAAAAAATTGACCGGCGCCAGGTTTGTGCTACCCGTCACCAGTTGTACCCACGGTATGGAGATGGCAATAGCAGCTTTGGGAGTCAAAGCAGGAGATGAAGTAATTATTCCGAGTTTTACTTTAAGCTCAACCGCCCTGGGTTTCACTAACCGCGGGGCCAAACCGGTTTTTGCCGACATTGACCCCCATACCTACTGTCTCGATCCGGATGAGGTCGAGAAAGCAATCACCAAGCGGACGCGCGGCATCATGGTCGTGCACTACGCGGGCATGGCACACAAAATTGAGAAAATTCTCGGGCTCGCGAAAAAATATCACTTATGGGTAGTGGAGGATGCGGCGCATTGTATCGGGTCGTATTATCATTCATCAACGAATAACGAATCGGTACGAATATACGAATCGAAGCAACCAAACAACCATTCGTATATTCGGCATTCTATTCGTAATTCGCTGATACATCAGGGTCAGCATCTTGGCACTTTTGGAGACGCAGGTGCGTTTTCTTTCCACGGCACGAAAAATATTGCCTGCGGTGAAGGCGGTGCGGTGGTAACCAATGATGGAAAGCTGGCAGATAAAATGGAGATCTACCGGGCTATGGGAACCAACCGGCCGGATTTTCTGAGAGGTAAAGCTTCGCTTTATCACTGGGTGGGACAAGGAACTAGTGCGATGCTTTCTGATATATTAGCAGCATTACTACTCCCCCAACTGGATCAAATTACTAAGAATACTAAACTTCGCTGTCAAATTGCCTCTTTTTATCACAAACTCTTCCAACCATATACTGACTTTATGCAGCTGCCGATAGTTCCTCCCGGAGTCAGTCCCAACTGGCATATTTATGCTCTAAAGTTTCGCTCAGTGGGTCTCAGGAAACAATTTATCAGACAGATGAGGAAGGCAGGGATAGAAGTCTCGACGCACTTCGTGCCTTTACATACTTCACCCATGGGCTTGCGCTGGGGAGGCGGGAAAAGAAAGTTACCGGTAACGGAGGAGGTAGCAGAAACCCTGGTGAGGATGCCTATCTACGCCGGATTGACGGAGAAAGAGCTGAAATATATTGCGCTCACGGCACGGAGAGTGTTGGAGAGAATAAAATAATCTACGAATTATAAAGAAACCTTTTGATAGACTTAGGGCTAGGTGCCACTAGGATCGCGGGTCCTGCCTGTCGCGTATCCCTTCGACAAGCTCAGGATAAACCCCACGAACAATCCTCGTCCTGCCGAGTTTTTCCTGTTTACAGGTGTCTTCTGCCAAATACTTGCTTTGCGCGCTGAGGTCGTCCGTCAGCTGCCGGATTGATTCTTGCGCCGTCCCTTCGGCTTCGCTCAGGGCAAGCAAGAAGGCGTTCACCCTGAGTCTTCCGAAGGGCTGCGAAAAGGCACGCCTCCCCGCGCTCAAAGCGTTATGATCTCCCGCGACAGTCACCCGCTTACCTAAACTTATCAGTTTGCTTTGAAATTATTCCCTCACCTCTTCCTTCATTGGTTAATTGGTCAATTGGTTAATTGGTCAATTGGTAAGGTCCGGCGGCCGTAGATCCAGCCAAAAATCGCCTGACCGCGGGTGATGGTGTGGAGCAGGGTAAAATTTTGCAGTAAGGGATCCTGTTCAAACTCCCAGCGCCGCGCGTGCGAGCCCTTGTTAATGAGGATAATATAATCGCTATTTTGAGTTTGGCTGGCCATGTCTTCGTCTTCCCGGGTTAAATAATACCAGGTTTGATGGGCGTTGATCGGGATCCAGACTTTCACTGCCCCGTAATTTGCATGCAGCCAATCGATGGCTTCTTTGACGCTGATACCTTCGACGTCGCGGTCGAAATTCTGATTAGGTGAGGCCGCCAGGAGGTTGAGATAACCTACGGAATAAGGGAAATAGCTGAAATTGATGCCTACCAGATAAACGACGAGAGCGAGAGCCAGGATTTGGATGATCAGAGCCTGCTTACCCAACTTAAGCAGGCGGCTTAGCCAGCCTGCCAGAGTCGCGAGTCCCAGGGAAGCCATAATTAAGAGGGGTGGCAAAATTTCGAGAAAATGGCGGATGCCGTCATAAAAGGCAGACCCGGGTAAAAAAATGCGCGAGACCGGCACCACCAGCCAAATCGCCAGCATGAGAAAGCTGGTCTGAGACCGGGACCAACTTTTCGGGCGGAAAAAAGCGCGGAGCAGAATACCCAGGAGCGTTAATTTGCCGAGAGCCATGAGGAGGAGCAAAGGTAAGGGAGTAGTGAACAAAAGATTGATCAGAGGATACCACCAGAGAGAGGCGTCGAGGCCCACAGTATAAATTTGGCCCTGAAAAAAGACGTGATAGCCCCGGCCAATGGTGGTGAAGTAAGCGATGACCTTAACCAGCCGCGCCAGTGTATCTACCCAAAGGTATGGCCAAACTACAACCATCGCTACCAGTCCCAGGCAGACGACGAGAGAAATTTTAACTAACAACTGACCCAGTAACCGGAGGAGGCCGGAGAAGTTGCGTTTGGCAGCACGCTGCCAAGTAATCAGTACTAACCAAAAACCCCAGATTAGTGGAATATAGACGGCGTTAAACTTAGTCGCCAAGGCCAAACCCCAGATCAAGGCACCCAAGACTAAGAGACGGGTTTTGGCCTTAAGGGTGCCCTGCACGAGAAAATAGAGGCTGGCGGTAAACAGGCTGACCTGGGCAATATCTTTAAGATCAGAATAGCCGTAACCGAAGAGCGTGGGCAGAAGGTAGGCAGTCAAAGCCGTGAACCCGCTTAAAAAATTTGATAAACCTATCAGCCGGCTCCAGGCATAGACCGTGACGACGAGCAGGGCGAAAAACAGGCTCGAGGCCCAATGGAAGACGATAATCAGCTCCCTGGCCCGCAAGGTATAACCTAAGTGTTCTGCCAGGACAGCGAGTCCAGCGCCTAAATAATTCGGCAGGGGCGGATAACGCTCAATGGAGTTTTCCTGCGTGAGGATGCGGTCAGCGAAAATGGAAATGTTTTTGCTTTTGGAAAGGAGCAGTTGTTGGTCAAAGCCCTGGCGAAAAAAGCTGAAGTAAACCCCGGCAGAGTAGATATTGTCCGGTTCGTCCCAGAAGGGGCCGATGCGGGGGGAGAGAAGGACTCCGGTGACGAGGACCGTGAGAAAGAGTACCAGGGGGATGAGTGTGTCGCGGGCAATTTTCATAGTAGTATTTTAAAAGATGTTCAAGGGATAATTCAACCGAGTGATCCCCGCACTCCAGGTATTAGAGTCGCCCTGCCTGAGGTCGCCAACAGAAATTTAGCTCCGTCTTCAGGTAATAGCTCCCGTGTATCTCTCTACTCATCAGGTTTGAAGAGTGAAGCCGGACTAAATTTTGTTAGCTCCCCGGCAGGGCTTGGGTAACTAAAAGTAGGTGAGTCTTTAGTATTAATTAAAATGGTCCACTAGCTGGTGGATCATCCCCGCGCCTCTCTCCCAATTGGTCAAATAGGTCCAATTGGTAAAATTGGTACTTATTGGTAAATTGGTAAATATGTCCGCTTACTTTTTCATTTTAGCACGGGTAAAGGCCTGGTGAAGGAAAAAGTAAACGGCTCCGGCAGCAATCGCGAGATAGAGTACGAGCCCGGTGGCGAGTGCCTTAAGCATAAAGAGGAAACCTTTTTCCCGGTAGACAAAGCGCAGAAATTTTCTGAGTAATAAGCAGTGCAGGGCAAAAAAGCATCCGGCTCCGCCGAGAGAGAGGACCTTCACTAAAGGGAGCGGCAAGAAGAAGTAAAGCATCATGCCCAAGACCAAGCTACCTAGTGAGGCGATACCGCTACATCCCGTCAGAGTCTCCCAGGTGGTGGTGGCGACGGTGTCAAATTTACGCCTGATACTCCAAATTTTGCTCCAGTAGAAACTGCGCCAAAAATACTTACGCAGGACGGGGAGAAAGTCCTCGAATTCATGATGCACGCGGAGGTCCGGTGCGAAAATAATCGCATAACGGCTGGCAATGCGGTAGGTGAGCTCGACGTCCTCCATTTGGCGGTATTGTTCGTTAAAGCCGCCCAGTCTTTGAAAAATCTCCCGTCTGATGGCGGCGATCCGGGTGCTGAAAAGATAATAGTAGCCGCCGCGGTCTGATTCATTGATCCAGTAGCTCCAGTCCCGCAGGGCCTTAAACTGCGGAAAAAAACGTTTCGTGCGCTGGTATTTGTCCCAGACACCGGTTAAAGCGGTGAGGTCGGGATCTTTTTGAAACTTACGGGCTAAACGCGGAAGCGTTTGCGGATAAACTTCGACGTCACTATCCAGAAAGACCAGGATCCGGCCGCGTGCTTGGGCGACGGCGAGGTTGCGGGCAGCAGCCGGGCCGCGGTTGGCGGAAAGGCGGACATATTTAACGGGAAAATCGTAGAGTTGGCTGGTTGGGGGGAAAAGGGAGGAGAGCGGCGGGTCAGAGCCGTCATCACCGATCACTACTTCAAAATCCCGAGCGCGCGAACGCGCGAGTGACCGCAGTAAGCGGGGGAGGGTGGGCCCGGAATTATAGGCAGGAATAATCAGGGAAAGATAAGGTGTTTTTTTGGACATAATAATTTCTAAAGGCTGTTCGGGTAGCGTATTTTTCGGAGACGCTCCCTGTGTTTACGGCGCTGAGGTCGGCATGTTTGTTTCTTCGTGTCCGCCAAGCCTCTCTCCATCTAGGTATCCTTAATTAACGAGCAAAGGGCGTGGCGGTCTCAGAAAAAACACGCCTCCCCGCGCCCTAGTCGTCTCAGTTTAGATACTTTCTATTTCTCTTAAAGATTTTTTTATTTTTAATTGTTAAATTGGTCAAATTTGTCGGATTGGTACTTATTGGTCGGACTTGTCCTGAGCCAGGTCGAAGGATTGGTCCAACTGGTACAACTAGCGCTAATATAGCCCGAAGGAGAGTTAATTACAAGTGTATCTTAGATCTTGGTATAGTAGACGGATCTGCCCTTGCCATGAGGATAGACGAGATTAAGCGAAGTTAGTTTGGCCAGGTCGCGCGAGGCGGTGATTTGAGAAATTTTAAACCTTTTTTGAATGTCGCGGTTGGTGATTTTGGCAGCGGGATTTTCGAGTAAAACGAGAATTTCTTCCTGGCGGTGATTAAGCTCCCAGAAGTTGTTTGTGAGGTCAGGGTGCATACCGGAAGAGAAAAGAGCTTCCTTGACCCGCGTGAGCCCCTCCCGGAGTTCACGGGTAAACCAGACTAAATAATGGGTGGCATTACCGCATTTACTGGCCTGGCTTAAGACCTCCAGGAAGGTATCCAGTTCTCCTTTTTGACCCCCGCCCAGGACCAGGAAACCCCGGAGATCGTACCCGCCCTTAAAGAGAAATAAATAGGCCAGTAGTCGACCGAAGAGGAGTCCGGCAGGCTCAGTATTGGTGAGTAAGGCAATTTGGGCCTGAGTGATGGCAGCAGACAGGACCGCCGGATCATTTTGGGCCTGGACGTAACTGAGTAATTGCTCCACAGGCTTATCCAGTTTACGTAAGTATTTATTAAGAGCTGACTTAGTTTGGCTTGGCGCCAGCTGGACCAGTGCATCCAGGCTGCCGAGCGTAACGGATTTAGGTGAAGCGGTCCAGTTTTGATAGAGGTAATCAAGACTTGCGCGCAGCGATAAAACAGCCAGACCCGCGGAGGAGGAAATTTTGTGGGAGACCAAGATAGGCAGAATTTCGTTTTTGGCAGTCGGGAAACCTAAATAGTTCATGAGATCCTGGATCCGGTTGATCTGCGCCTGCCAACGGAGTTTGAATTCAGTTTTGGGAGGAAGGGGAGTGAGAAGAATTTGACGGCGTAAGGTTTCACAGGCAGCAAGCTCTGCTTGTAATTCGTCAGAAATGGTATAAGCGAGAGAAAACATAACTAATAATCTAAGCAAACTAAGATGCTTGACTGCTAAGTAAAAACTTAGCAGAAACTTATCATTTGGTCAAGAGGTAGAAATTAGCGCTAGGTGATGCGAAAAAGAAGATTTAGTGATAAGCAAATGATACGATTATTTACCCTCTTGACAAGACCGTGAAATGTAGATCATAGTAGTTATAGGACTTATTACATATTAGTAATAACTTGTATAAACATAAGTAGATATTTGTAAAACCCAGTGGAAAATAAGGCTAAATAAGTTACCTAAGTAACCTGAGGTACTTAAGTCACTTAAATAAGACCTTGCCGACCATGCCCAAGACCTATACTGTTAAAGAAGTTGCCGATATTCTAGGATACTCAACCAACAGTATTTACACTTTCCTTAAGGAAAAGCGCATTAAAGGCGTACGCGTTGGCAGGGGAAGGTTTAGAGTCCCTGAAGAGGAGTTAGCGCGGGTACTGCATCTTTCCAAAAAAACTTTTACTGCATCTCTGGCAGGTGAACAACCGCAAACAGCTGAAAAACAACCGGTTACAGTTCTGCCGGTATTTTGGTCAGCTAAGGAATCAAGTTTCAATCTTTTTGACTGGTTCGTCGGCGGGTCGGCGATGCTGGTAGCGGCGACATCTTTTATTTTTTGCGAACCGATCTCCCATTGGAATTATCAATGGATCGTTATGTGGCTAATACCCCTGCGCCTAATCTTTTTACTTTGTGGGGCTGGTGTGCTTTTTGCAGATTTTACTAACGCTAAACGCGCCAAGCCTTGGCGCAAGATTTTTTTATTCCTGCTCGCAGTTGGATTCAGCTGTTGCGCCTTTTTTCATTATTTTTCCGGCACCATGGAGCTGACAGCTCTTTACGGAGTTTTGGTTTTGACGATTATCCTACATCTTTTGTTTAACCTCTCCGAAACAGCAGGTTTGGCGACCTTAGGTTTACTGATAGGTGCAGCGACACCGGTAGTTGTTTTGCTTTGGCCAGAGAGTATCTGGCTGCCGCTGGCCGCCAAACTTGACCAAGTAGCACGGCTGGGTTTGGCTTTAATCTGGAGCATGGGATGGATAGAGTTGATTTATTTAGCTTGGATTTGGGGGCAATTTCATCCTAAACGATCAAGTGTAATCAGCGGACTACTGTCTGCGTTGATGGTCGGACTGGCAATTTACCACGCCAGTTATCTGCATTGGTCATCAGCAGCGCTGGTGCTCCTTGCGGGAGTTATGTTTTTGGTTTTACCGTTCTGGTACCGTTTGAAGGTTTTGAGCCGGCGCGACCGGCCGTTTATTTTTGGTGCATATTTAGGTGTCCTCGTTGTATTCCTGCTGTCTTTGGTAATCGTTTGGGGATTACAGCAATCAAGGCAAAAATATGCGGAAAAGGAATTGCTGAATAAAATCCAGTATGGACAGAAAGTGGTAGTTGACACTATTGCCAGCGATCGCCGGGCCCTGGAAAGTTTAGCCGCCAACCCGGCTTTTGTCAGTGCCTTAACCGAGAAAAAACTAGATTTACTGGCAGGTCTTTCGCGGAGCATTTTTGAAGGCGGCCGGACTTTTCAGGCGATTAATATTTTAAATAAGGAGGGCGATCTGCTCCTGAACTATCCGCTGGGGACGGTTTTCACCGTCACAAATTTTGCTTTCCGGGATTATTTTATCCAGGCCGTCAATACCAGAAAAAGCTACCTCACCGATGTTATCGAATTGAAAGCAATTGACCGGAAAAAAGTCATGGTGATTTCTACTCCGGTCATCGACAGTAAAAAAGAGATTGTCGGCGTACTGGCGGGCATTATTGATATTCAGGCTTTAGTTTTGGAACTGGACAAAATTGGCAATGCTGCAAACCGGGAATCTTTTGGTCTGACTGATAAAGCCGGCCAGTGGATTGTCAGCCCCGGGGGAGCGGCTAATTTCCAAAAAATTCCCCCAGCAGAAGAAAAATATCGGGCAGCAGTCAAAGAAAACGCGGTCGTTTCAGTCGAAAGCGACGGGATTTTATGGCTGACGGCCCGGCAGCAGATTCCGGATTTGGGCTGGAGCCTTATTCTGCGGGCTTCGCTGGCCGAAGTCCTGCGGACTGCTGTTGCCAATGTCCTGATCATTTTAGGAATTTTTTCTCTTTCCTGTGTCGTCTTGCTTTCTGTTTTTGCTTTGCGGCAGGTTTACGAAGGGAAATTACTGCATCTCCTTTTTCCGGATGAAAAAAGTCCATGAAGGGAAAATCTAGTCATTTCGCCGGCCGGGAAATGAAAATCCGCCTCTCCGGCGGGTTTATCGCTTTATTTTTCTCCGTCATCGTTGCCATTGTCGCGAGCGTGGTTCTCGTGGCTGCGACTCAGATTAAAACCTCTCTGGATAGAGGGAGAGAACAGCAGCCGATCACGACGGTTGAAACTTTAACCGCGGAAATTGTCTCCCGAAGCAGTTTGGACGGCCCGTTTTTTCTGCTCGTCAGCCGACTGGACGGTTCCTATTCTTTTGCCAACATTGTTGATGCTACTCTTAGCGAAGACCGCTTCTCGGCAAATTTTATTCTCCGCTATCCCAATGACGAGTACCGTACACTGGTGGACGACGGAACTCCGATCCCTTTTTTCACAAAAAACGGCAAGTCAGAACTGGCAGTGATCGGTGATCGGGTGATCGGTGGATTAAAACTGTCGGACGGAAAAATTTTACCGATTAAAATTACCGACAGCCGAATTATTAAGGGAAGACTAGCAGGCAACTTTCAGTTTATTTCCTATAGCAACCGCAGAGTGGTAACAGGGACTTTCACGCCGCGATCCGAGCTGACTGACGTTTCAGTGAAGCCGACTCTGGAGAATACTGATCCGCTGAGGAACACCGTAATTAGAGAAGTTTTAAAACTGGTCTATCAACCGGCAAATGACAGTGATGTGCTTGGTGTGACAAGCGAAACCGGAAGAACAGAACAAGGTTTAACCAATTCAGAAGGTTATCAAAGTGGTTATCTTTTGGAACGCAATGACGATGAAGGATCAATACGTTTTTCCCAAGCCGTTGTGGGAATCTCTCCGCAGGCACCTGTCGGACAACTTCTGCAAAATTTAGTTCCCCAGTTCAGTTCGCAAGCGATGGGAACCTTTTTAACGCAACTGCAAAATGCGCAGACAGGAGGAGGTTTAGTTTTAGGATTAGGATCGAGTGGAGCGACCGGACCGACGGGAGCTTCAGGATCAAAGGGAGATTCGGGCGCAGGGGGAGCCGCGGGATCAGCCGGCACTTCGGGTCCGACCGGATCCACGGGAATTGGAGCGACCGGGGCCACGGGGGTGGGAGCCAGCGGTACTGCCGGAGGGATTGGCCCGACAGGCGCGACGGGTGCAGGAGGCGGAGGAGTCGGTGGATCTGGTTCGACCGGAGCCACAGGAGCTACCGGAGCCGCCGGTGAGCAGGGCGCTGCAGGACCCACAGGAACGACCGGAGCTACGGGAAGTGCCGGGCCTACGGGCTCGACCGGAGCTACCGGTACAGCCGGTAGTCAAGGTGGAGCCGGCCCCACAGGCTCAACCGGAGCTACGGGATCAGCTGGAGCAGCAGGATCTGCTGGTTCTGCCGGTCCTACAGGTTCAACCGGAGCTACCGGTTCTGCCGGATCTCAAGGTACAGCAGGAGAAGCAGGAGAAGCAGGTCCGACTGGCTCAACCGGGAGTACGGGAAACTTGGGTACAGGTGGACCTACAGGTTCCACCGGGCCTACGGGTGGGGGTGGAGATGGTGGTCCTACTGGACCCACAGGCTCAACGGGTACAGCAGGAACAGCCGGCGGAGCTGGGCCTACCGGCTCAACAGGAGCTACAGGAAATGCCGGCTCCCAAGGCTCAGCTGGAACAGCAGGTGAAAGTGGCCCGACAGGACCCACAGGCTCAACAGGCGCAGCTGGTTCGGCAGGAGACGCTGGTCCTACAGGTTCAACCGGAGCTACGGGAAACGCTGGTGCAGCAGGTCCCACAGGAGCCACAGGCTCCACAGGTACCGTGGGAAGCGCAGGCGGAGCAGGGCCTACAGGCTCCAGTGGAGCTACCGGTGCCACAGGTACAGCAGGTAGTCAAGGAGCAGGTGGCCCTACCGGATCTACAGGTTCAACAGGAAATCAGGGGGCAGAAGGTGAAGCTGGGGTTGCTGGAGGAGCCGGTCCTACAGGTTCAACAGGAGCTACAGGAAATGCCGGCTCCCAGGGCTCAGCAGGGCCTACAGGATCTACCGGGTCAACCGGAAATGCAGGAGCAGGAGGTGAGGCCGGTCCCACGGGAAGTACCGGCTCAACCGGTTCTGCAGGCTCCGGCGGTGCTCAGGGTCCTACTGGATCAACCGGAGCTACAGGTACGGCTGGAACAGCAGGCGGAGCCGGTCCAACAGGGTCCAGCGGAGCCACAGGTACAGCAGGTTCGGCCGGAGGAGCAGGTCCTACCGGATCCAGTGGAGCTACAGGCTCCACAGGTACAGCTGGGAGCGAGGGTGCTGCCGGTCCCACTGGAAGCACAGGAGCCACAGGAAGCGCAGGTACTGGCGGAGCAGCAGGTCCCACAGGTTCTACCGGAGCCACGGGAAGCGCAGGTACTGGCGGAGCCGCCGGCCCCACAGGCTCAACTGGAGCGACCGGGTCACAAGGAGAAGCAGGTTCAGCAGGTGCTGGTGGCCCCACGGGCTCAACAGGCTCAACAGGTACAGCTGGGAGCGAGGGTGCTGCCGGACCCACAGGCTCAACCGGAGCCACAGGAAATGCCGGTACCGGTGGTGCTGGTGGTCCTACAGGCTCAACCGGGGCTACCGGTACAGCCGGAACTGGAGGAGCTGGTGGTCCCACGGGAGCCACGGGCTCCACAGGTACAGCAGGTAGTCAAGGAACAGCAGGTCCCACCGGATCTACAGGTTCAACAGGAAATCAGGGGGCAGAAGGTGAAGCTGGGGTTGCTGGAGGACCCGGTCCTACAGGCTCAACTGGAGCCACAGGAAATGCAGGCTCCCAAGGCTCAGCAGGGCCTACAGGCTCTACAGGTACGGCAGGTTCCGGAGGTGTTCAAGGTCCCACAGGTTCCACAGGAGCGACAGGAAATGCAGGTTCCCAGGGCTTAGCAGGACCCACAGGATCTACCGGGTCAACCGGAACTGCGGGAGCAGGAGGTGAGGCCGGTCCTACAGGTTCTACCGGCTCAACCGGTTCTGCAGGCTCTGGAGGTATCCAGGGTCCTACCGGATCGACAGGCTCAACAGGTACAGCTGGGAGCGAGGGTGCTGTCGGTCCCACTGGAAGCACAGGAGCCACAGGAAGTGCAGGTACTGGCGGAGCAGCAGGTCCCACAGGCTCTACTGGTTCAACCGGTACAGCCGGAACTGGAGGAATTGCCGGCCCCACAGGCTCAACCGGAGCTATGGGGAGCGGAGGTACAGGCGGTGCAGCCGGTCCCACAGGCTCAACCGGAGCGACGGGAAGTCAAGGAGAAGCAGGTTCAGCAGGTGCTGGTGGTCCCACCGGAGCAACAGGTTCGACGGGTACAGCTGGTAGTCAAGGTGCTGCCGGCCCCACGGGTTCAACCGGTTCTACAGGATCACAAGGAGAAGCTGGTTCCGCAGGTGCTGGAGGTCCCACAGGCTCAACCGGAGCTACGGGTACAGCTGGAAGCGCAGGCGGAGCTGGGCCTACCGGAGCCAGCGGAGCTACAGGCTCAACAGGTGCCGCGGGAACAGCCGGAGATGCCGGTCCTACAGGTTCGACCGGAGCCACAGGTACAGCCGGAACAGCGGGAGATCAAGGTCCCACGGGTGCCAGCGGAGCTACCGGAGCTACGGGTTCAGCCGGCGGAGCTGGCCCCACAGGTTCGACCGGAGCCACAGGTACAGCCGGAACAGCGGGAGATCAAGGTCCCACCGGCGCCAGCGGAGCCACCGGAGCCACAGGAAGTGCAGGAGGAGCTGGCCCCACAGGTTCAACCGGAACAGCCGGCTCTGCAGGAGACGCAGGTCCTACAGGTTCAACTGGAGCTACAGGAAATGCCGGCTCCCAAGGTACAGCAGGTCCTACAGGATCTACCGGAGCAAGCGGAAATGCGGGAGCAGGGGGTGAGGCCGGTCCCACGGGAAGTACCGGCTCAACCGGTTCTGCAGGCTCCGGCGGTGCCCAGGGTCCTACCGGATCGACAGGCTCAACAGGTACAGCTGGGAGCGAGGGTGCTGTCGGTCCCACTGGAAGCACAGGAGCCACAGGAAGTGCAGGTACTGGCGGAGCAGCAGGTCCCACAGGCTCAACAGGCTCGACAGGTACAGCCGGTAGTCAAGGTGCTGCCGGCCCCACGGGTTCAACCGGTTCTACAGGATCACAAGGAGAAGCTGGTTCCGCAGGTGCTGGAGGTCCCACAGGCTCAACTGGAGCTACAGGTACAGCTGGAAGTGCAGGTGGAGCTGGTCCTACCGGAGCCAGTGGAGCCACCGGGGCCACAGGAAATGCAGGTTCCCAGGGTACAGCAGGGCCCACAGGATCTACCGGGTCAACCGGAAATGCAGGAGCAGGAGGTGAGGCCGGTCCCACGGGAAGTACCGGCTCAACCGGTTCTGCAGGCTCTGGCGGTGCTCAGGGCCCTACCGGATCGACAGGCTCAACAGGTGCCGCAGGAAGCGCTGGAGACGCTGGTCCCACAGGCTCAACCGGAGCTACGGGTACAGCAGGATCAGCCGGAGGCGCAGGTCCTACCGGATCCAGCGGAGCTACAGGCTCAACCGGAGCTACGGGGAGCGGAGGAGGAGCCGGTCCTACCGGTTCGACTGGAGCCACAGGTACAGCCGGAACAGCGGGAGATCAAGGTCCCACGGGTGCCAGCGGAGCCACCGGAGCTACAGGTTCTGCAGGTGGAGCCGGACCTACCGGCTCAACCGGAGCCACAGGTACAGCAGGAACAGCGGGAGATCAAGGTCCTACCGGTGCCAGCGGAGCCACCGGAGCTACAGGTTCTGCAGGAGGAGGTGGCCCCACAGGCTCAACCGGAGCTACAGGTTCTGCAGGAGGAGGTGGCCCCACAGGCTCAACCGGAGCTACAGGTTCTGCAGGAGGAGGTGGCCCCACAGGCTCAACCGGAGCCACGGGTACAGCAGGAACAGCGGGAGATCAAGGTCCTACCGGTGCCAGCGGAGCCACCGGAGCCACAGGTTCTGCAGGAGGAGGTGGCCCCACAGGCTCAACCGGAGCCACAGGTTCTGCAGGAGGAGGTGGCCCCACAGGCTCAACCGGAGCCACGGGTTCGGCCGGAGGAGGTGGCCCCACAGGCTCAACCGGAGCCACGGGAAGCGCAGGTACAGGAGGAGCGCAAGGTCCCACAGGTTCAACCGGAGCTACAGGGACCGGAGGAGGAGCCGGACCCACCGGCTCAACCGGAGCTACAGGGACCGGAGGAGGAGCCGGACCCACCGGCTCAACCGGAGCTACCGGAGCAGGTATTACTGGTGCTGAAGGTCCTACCGGCGCCAGCGGAGGCACGGGTTCTACCGGCGTCGCCGGTCCGGCCGGGCAGGCTTTGATGGTCCTCAGCGGTACGACTACAGGATTTTTGGAACCATATCCGGTACCGGCTTTGAGTTTGGCTCTAGGCGGCGGCACATCACTGCTTACGGCGACCACCAGCGCCAACATTTTCCTTTTTGCCGCAGCTCAACCCGGTGGAGGCGGAGCAGCCGGCGACATCTACATGGGGAATACGTTAAAGCTTGGCTATAATGCCACCGACGGTCTAATTACCGTGGCTGACGTTGGCGATGCTTTAACCATTGGCAATCCGGCGCAAACCGGCGCAATTAAGATTGGCGAAAGTACCGCGGCTTTAACCATGAGTATCTTTACCGGCAGTCCCAGTGAGGGCGCAAAAACCCTGACCATCGGCGGCACACCCACCGGAACAGGAACTGAGACGATTAACATCGGAGCCGGCGGTAATGTCGCAAATTTTGCCAGAACCGTCAATATCGGCAACGGCTCCATCAATACGAGAGTAGTCGTCTTCGACCGCGTGACGACCGGCCCGGGGGCTGAGTTTAACGTCAACGGCCAGATCGGCATCGGGAGCGCGGACAATACCAAAGCCGGCGGTCGGATCTGGATCCGCTCCAACGGGATGAATTATCGCTTTAATTCAGTCTCCAATCTAGCTGACTATTCTGAATATATCGCCCAATCCGAACCGTCCGCGCCGGGCGACGTGATGGTAGTTGACCCCAATCAGGCTCAGCGCGTCCGGCGGTCGCAATCCTCCTATGAGGAAAATATTTTGGGTGTCATCAGCACGACCGGAACGGGATACAACAATGACCCCGATGTGGAAGACAGAGCCAATAATCCCAACTGGGCTAACGTCGGGATGCTCGGACAGGTGGACGTGAAAGTAACCACGGAGAACGGCGCTGTGAGTCCCGGTGACCGCCTGACCAGTTCGAGCCAACCCGGAGTAGCGATGAAAGCGACTAGACCGGGACAGGTGGTCGGCCGGGCCCTGGACTACTGGAGCGATCCAGATCCGAGCCATATTGGTATGCTTAAAATTTTGGTTTCTCCTTCTTATTTTGACCCGAGCCAGGAAGATGACAACCAGGCAGATCTGGAGTCACTCCGCTTTGAAGCTGCCAATATGACGCCGTACACGGCCCAGATTCCTTTTGCCAAAGGTGGCGAGGCCCAAGCGGCGAGCAACTTCGGTAAATATTCGATTCAGGGAATCGTCAGCGGAACTATTAAAACGCTGGGTAAGTTTACCACGGCTGTGATTGCCAACCTGAAAGCGGGGATCCTCGAATCGGAGGAAGTAACCACGAATACGCTAACCGCCAACCGCGGAGCGTTCGGCGAACTGACGGCAGAGACAGCGGTGATCGAGGGATTAAGTATAAGTACGCTGACACCTAACGCCGGAGCCGTTTCAGTAGCGCTGGGGACAGAAGGGCAACTTATCATCCTGGGGCCGAACGGGCTGCGGTCGGTGGTGATCGACGGCCGCGGTAACGCAATTTTTGCTGGCGAGATTGTCGCCAAGACCATTCGCGCTGAGCGGATTGAAGGCTTAGAAATTTATACTGATAAGCTGGACAGCTTAAGTTCGCTTACTAATGTCCTGGCGGCAGAAGTTTCCGCTAATTTGGATCCTCTCGCCGAGAGCGGCCTGACGCTCACGCGTGACTTCACGGCTACCGGCACGGCTAGCTTCAGCGGCCCAGTCAACTTCCAGGCGCTGGTAACTTTCATCCAAAATTTAATTATCAAAGGTCGGGCGACGTTTGAGCAGACAACGGAGTTTTTGTCCGACGTATTCTTCCGCGGGAACGTAAAGTTCCTCGGAGGAACCACGTTCTTAAACGGGGTGACCTTTAATAATGATACGGGAGGGGTAGCCGTAATTCCTAAATCCACCGCCAGTGTCGAGGTAAAATTTGCCAAGCCTTATCAGAACGCGCCGATTGTGACTATCACACTCGTACTTAAAGAAGCGACCGACAGTGCTTTCTTAGCAGAAGCGGCCAAGGCTGCTGTGGCCGAGGTTACCGCCAGCGGATTTACGATTGTGCTGGATCAGCCCGTCCCCCGGGATTTAGAATATAACTGGTTTGCGCTTTCCGTTGAGGATGTTCGGCGGACCGTCGGAAAATCACTGGACGACCAATTTTTAGGCAGCGAAACTACACCTACACCAACGCCGGTGCCCACTTTATCTCCCACCCCCATGCCGGAGCCTACCCTTCCTGCGTCAGGGCAAGCTGCGACCTTGATTCCCACTCTGATGCCGTCACCCACATCCCTGCCCACAGTGACCCCTGTCATGACTCCCACGCCTACCTCGTTGCCGCCGGAACCCACCAGCTCGTCACCGTAGTGACGTCTCAGTTTTTTCTGTTTGCCCAATAATTAGTCAAATTAGTCTAATGAGTCCCCTTGAGGCGGCAGGCGCTTAGGCTGTATAGTAAAGGGGTAAGTTTGGTAACTTATGTGGAAGCTACCGTTTTTATTAGCTGGGATTTTTCTGGTGGTTGGCCTAGCGACCATGGGGGATTACGGTATCAATTGGGACGAACCGGCCAGACTGACGCGCGGGCAGGCTTTTGTCGAATTTTTTTTGACCGGGAAAAAATCCTACGGATTGCCTGACCGCACACCGCCTTTTCTCTTTCGCCCCGGAGAATATCTAACCCGCTATGATTTTTTAGCGGAAGAGACGGAAAAGCCGGCAGTTTTGCCGCAGCGACCGCTCCCGCGGGCAGAGTTTGCGGCGATGACGGCCGCGCTCGGCCGGCGGGTGAGTTTTTACCAGGACGAAGACTGGGGCGGTAAATATTGGCTTCCCTATACTGCTTTTGAAGCAGGCCATCTGCCGCTGCCGGAGATTTTAGGGGCGTTCTCCAACCGGTTATTTTATCAAGTTTTAGGAATCGTCGGTGACCTGGAGAGTTCCCACCTCCCTTATCTTTTGATCAGTGCTTTGGGTGTCCTGATTGTAACCACTTTTACGCTGGAATTAACCCAATCCTGGCCGGCTGCTATAGTCAGCGGACTGTCACTGGCACTGTTTCCGATCTTTTTTGCCGAGGCGCATTTTAACCTGAAGGACCCCTTAGTCGCGTCGCTCTTTGCCGGATGTGTGTGGTCTTTTTGGCATTGGGTGAACGACAATCGGCTGCGCTGGGGGGCGGTATTTCTCGCCTTTTTAGCCTGTTCTTTCGGCATCAAATGGAATGCCATCTTCCTGCCGTTTATCCTCGTACCGTGGCTGGTAAGCATCCGGAAAAGTGCGGTATTTCGGCGCTGGTTTAAGCCCAAGACTCTCCTCATTTATGGTCTTGGGGGGGCGATCATTATCCTAATTTTTTTGATTGCCATCTGGCCGGCCTCCTGGCAGCAACCGCTTAAAGCCCTAAGCGGGGTAGCTAAATTTTACTGGATGCTGGGAGTGGGGAGTGAGCGCATTCAGCCCCCGGGATATATTTTGCCCTTCGGGTTCAACAGCTATCCGCTGCTACTCCTGCTTTCGCAAACACCGGAGATTGTACTTCTGCTTTTGTCTGCGGCCGCCGTGGGAATACTAAGAGCTAAGGTAGGGCAAACACTCCGGGTCGGTTATCTGTTCTGGCTTTGGTTATTGGTTCCTATTATTCGCTACTCTCTGCCGTTTACCCGCTCCTATAATGGTTTCCGGCAAATTCTGGAAGTACTGCCGGCGATGGCGATGCTGGCCGGTTTAGGCGCTCACTATTTACTCAGTGTGACGCGAGGTATCGTTAAAGCAGCAGTTAAAGGAGTTATTGCTATATGTTTTGTTATATTACTTATGATATTGATAGATTTGCATCCAAACCAAAATGTTTATTTTAATACTATCGTCGGCGGAATCCGCGGTGCCTACCGGCGAAATTTAATCGATTTTTTGCTCACTAACGGCAATGTCTATCGGCAGGGGGCAAACTGGCTAAATGAACACGCCGAAACCGGAGCCAGGGTAGCCATGCTGGACGGACGAATGTTTGCGCTCTCTCCTTTGTGGTTGCGGCCTGATATTTCTCTTTCTCCCTATCACTTCAGCGGTTTTGACCGTCAAGGCGAATATATTCTTTTAATCAATGCCAAGCTGGACAAAGCGGTTTTCAGTTATCAGTATCTCCGAAAGTTTCTCCAGCCCGTTTACGAGATTACGGTGGGTAGCGTCGCAATTCTCTCTATCTACCGCAACGACGCTCTTTATTTAAAGCCGGGGTTTCAAAGCGAATTACCGGTAGCATTTACGGCGCGGTCCGTAGTAGCCCCAAGCGGAAATTATGAGGAGCTTAAGCTCTCCCGCGAGGCGAGGGTGACCCGGATGATTCTGGCCGAGGCGCCGTCGGGCTGCCAGGCGCAAAATAATTTTGCCGCGATTGATGAGCTCGCGAGCTTCCTGCCGCAAAACCCGCCTGCGGGTTATAGCCTGGGGGAGCATACCTATGCGCTGATGGAGAGGGAGGACCGCGGGGGTGGAGTAGTCGAGTATTTATTTCCGGGAGAACTGAGCAAAATTATCCGGATTTATCCGCAAAGCAAACTGTCCTGCTTCGCAGGAGGTTTAATCCGGCAAGTGCTCGCTCTGACCGATTGAGTTTATATGAAACGCTACGCTTTTTACTTATTTCTCTTGTGTTTTTTGATTTATAACCTTAATGCCAATACAGTCATGGCCGGTGATACTACTCCGGCGCGACTGCTGCCCCTAGCCATCCTTTCTGGTCGCGGAATTTATTTAGATGATTTTAGAGCAATTTTTTCCAATCAGCCCTATTTTTTTTCTCCCTTTCGCGGTCACTACATCTCCAGTTATTCGATGCTGGTAGGTCTGGTTAGTTTACCCTTTTATCTCCCGACCTTCCTTTATTTAAAAGCACAGGGATCAATTACTCCCGGAATTCTCTATAAGTATTCCCTGGGGCTGGAGAAGTTCAGTGCCTCTTTTTTAGCTGCGCTCAGTGTAGCTCTTTTTGCTCTCCTCATGTACAGCCTGACTCATAAAAAACACACCAGTGTGCTCTGGGCGCTGGTTTTTGGTCTAGCTACCCAAACTTATTCCGTGAGCAGCCAA